>ENA-OSEY01001594-OSEY01001594.1-marine-metagenome-genome-assembly--contig:-NODE-1594-length-15402-cov-4.216639_pt1 | contig 15402 bp, 11 predicted proteins | sample MGYA00248465_ERZ534230 | MGnify/ENA primary metagenome ERZ534230 (study PRJEB26409, sample SAMN06344110) | marine metagenome | isolation source: Sea water from surface | place: Atlantic Ocean:Southern...
TCTTGCCGTGGTCAACATGGCCGATCGTGCCAATGTTCACATGCGGCTTGGAACGATCAAACTTTTCCTTGGACATGGTATCTGTCTCCTGTCTGTCTTAGCTTCTTCAGGCCATCTTGGCGCGGACTTCGTCAGCCACGGCCTGCGGTACCTGTTCATAGTGGTCGAACTGCATCGAATACTGGGCGCGGCCCTGGCTCATCGAACGGAGGGTGTTGATGTAGCCGAACATGTTGGCAAGCGGCACCATCGCATCGATGGCGCGTGCGTTACCACGCTGGTCCATGCCACCCACCTGGCCACGGCGGCTGTTCAGGTCACCGATGATGTCGCCCATGTACTCCTCAGGGGTGATCACCTCGACCTTCATCACCGGCTCGAGCAGCTTCGGTGCGGCCTTCTGCATCGCCTCGCGGAATGCGGCACGGGCCGCGATCTCGAACGCGAGAACAGAGGAGTCGACATCGTGGCTGGCGCCGTCGATCAGCTCGACATCGAAGTCGATGACCGGGAAGCCGGCGATCGAGCCGGTTTCCTTGGCCTGCATCAGGCCCTTTTCGACACCCGGGACGTATTCCTTCGGAACCGAACCGCCGACAACCGAGTTCTTGAAGTCGTAACCGCCTTCAGCGCGGGGCCGGAAGATCATCTTCACGCGTGCAAACTGACCGGAACCACCCGACTGCTTCTTGTGGGTGTAGTCGATCTCGGCCTCGCGCGAGATGGTCTCGCGGTAGGCAACCTGCGGCGCACCGATGTTCGCCTCGACCTTGAACTCGCGCTTCAGGCGGTCGACAAGGATGTCGAGGTGGAGTTCGCCCATGCCCTTCATGATGGTCTGGCCGGACTCGATGTCCGAGCTGACGCGGAAGGACGGGTCTTCGGCGGCGAGGCGCTGCAGGCCGGCCGACATCTTTTCCTGGTCGTTCTTGGACTTCGGCTCGATGGCAATCTCGATCACCGGCTCCGGGAACGTCATGGTCTCGAGCACGACCGGCTTGGTCGGGTCGGACATGGTGTCACCGGTTGTGGTTTCCTTCATGCCTGCGAGGGCGACGATGTCGCCTGCAAATGCTTCCTCGATCTCCTCGCGGTTGTTCGAGTGCATCATCATCATCCGGCCGACACGCTCGCGCTTGCCCTTGGTGGAGTTGAGGATGCTGTCACCCTTCTTCAGGGTGCCGGAATAGATCCGCAGGAAGGTGAGCGAACCGACAAACGGGTCGTTCATGATCTTGAATGCAAGGCCGGACAGCGGCTCGGCGTCGTCTGCGCGGCGCTCGATGTCGCGGGTCTCGGTATCGTCACCCGGTGCAAAGCCGGTATATGCCGGAACGTCGAGCGGACCGGGCAGGAAATCGATGACCGCATTCAGCAGCGGCTGAACGCCCTTGTTCTTGAAGGCGGAACCGCAAAGAACAGGAACGAAGGACATGTTCAGGGTGCCCATACGAATAAGCCGGCGCAGCGTGGCTACATCCGGCTCGTCGCCTTCCAGGAAGGCTTCCATGGCGTCGTCATCCTGCTCGACCGCGAGCTCGACAAGCTCGGCACGCATTTCGGCGGCCTTGTCGGCGAGATCTGCGCGGATGTCCTGCACTGTCCAGCTGGCACCGAGATCCTCGGAGTTCCAGACCCATTCCTTCATCTCGACGAGGTCGACAATGCCCTCAAACTCGGATTCCGCGCCGATCGGGAACTGCACCGGAGCCGGAATGGCGCCCGTGCGGTCGCGGATCATGTCGACGCAGTTGAAGAAGTCGGCGCCGATCTTGTCCATCTTGTTGACGAACACGATCCGCGGGACGGAGTAACGGTCGGCCTGACGCCAGACTGTCTCGGTCTGCGGCTCGACACCGGCGTTGGCGTCGAGAACACAGACGGCACCGTCGAGAACGGCGAGCGAACGCTCTACCTCGATGGTGAAGTCGACGTGGCCGGGGGTGTCGATGATGTTGAAGCGGAACTTCGCATCCTCGGCATCGCCGGTATATTCGCCGGACGGCGTGCTGCCGTCGTCGGTGCGGAACCAGAAACAGGTCGTCGCAGCCGACGTAATGGTGATCCCGCGCTCCTGCTCCTGCTCCATCCAGTCCATGGTGGCGTTGCCGTCATGGACCTCGCCGATCTTGTGGGACCGGCCGGTGTAGTAGAGGATGCGCTCGGTTGCCGTTGTCTTGCCGGCATCGATGTGGGCCATGATGCCGAAGTTGCGGTAACGCTCGAGTGTATAGTCACGTGACATGTTCGGGATCTCCTGCCGAATCTACCAGCGGTAATGCGAGAAGGCGCGGTTGGCCTCTGCCATCTTGTGGGTGTCTTCACGTTTCTTGACGGCGTTGCCACGGTTGTTGGCTGCGTCCAGAAGCTCGGCCGACAGGCGGTCGACCATGGTGGTCTCGCCACGCTTGCGCGAGCTGTCGATCAGCCAGCGGATGGCGAGGGCCTGCGCACGCTCGCTGCGAACCTCGACCGGCACCTGATAGGTGGCGCCACCGACACGGCGCGAGCGGACTTCCAGATGCGGACGAACATTCTCGAGCGCGTCGTGGAAAACCTTCACGGGCTCGTTGCCCGACTTTTCCTGGATGCGGTCGAAAGCGCCATAAACGATCTTCTCGGCGACCGAACGCTTGCCGTCATACATCAGGCAGGACATGAATTTGGAAACGGTGGTGTCCTTGAACTTTGCATCAGGGAGAACAGGACGTTTTTCCGCGCGGTGACGACGTGACATAAGAGTCTTCCCTTACTTAGGACGCTTGGCGCCGTATTTGGAACGACGCTGGCGACGATCTGCGACGCCCTGGGTATCGAGCGTGCCGCGAATGATGTGGTAACGGACACCCGGAAGGTCCTTCACGCGTCCGCCGCGGATCAGGACAACAGAGTGTTCCTGAAGGTTGTGACCCTCACCCGGGATGTAGCTCGAAACCTCGAAACCGTTGGTCAGTCGCACACGTGCGACTTTCCGCAGGGCCGAGTTCGGCTTCTTTGGAGTGGTGGTGTAAACCCGCGTGCACACGCCGCGCTTCTGCGGGCATGCTTCCATGGCAGGAACCTTCGTACGAGCAACCGGACGCTTGCGTCCGTGCCGGATCAACTGGTTAATGGTCGGCATTTCTGCCCCTTTTCGTCTCAACCAAATAAAGCACTGAGCGTGCAACAGGGCCGGTCCTCCCCGAAATCAGGGAGATCCACCCTTACATCAGAACCCGGAAGGGTCTGTTTTTCGTCACCTATATACCGGTACAGCGTCTAGCCCGTTGCGAACGAACCCGTTCGGTTGGGCCACCACCAGCACCAAAAGGTGAGCGGAACCTATGTCAGCGCCCTTGGCGGGTCAAGCAGTTTTTCACCGCAAACCGCAGGCCTAGGGCAAAGTCCCGGCCATCACCGCCCGGCACAAGGGGCGGCGTGGCGGAACAGCAACCGAAACCCGGTCAGGCCTCGGTCTGGGCATCCTCGGCAGTTGCCCCGAATCCGTCTGCGGATTCGGCTGCCGCGTCTTCCAGCGCCGGCGTTGCCGCCGCACGCTCTTCCATGATCACGCGATCACGGTCGGCGGCGATTCGGCGCAGCCGCTTCATCACCGAACCGGTACCGGCCGGGATCAGGCGTCCGACAATGACGTTCTCCTTCAGGCCGTCCAGCGTATCCTGGCGGCCGCTGACCGAAGCTTCGGTCAGGACGCGCGTCGTTTCCTGGAACGACGCGGCCGAAATGAAGGAGCGTGTCTGCAGCGATGCCTTGGTGATACCAAGCAGCACCGGATGCGCGACCGCCGGGCGCAGGCCTTCCGCCTCGAGCGAGGCGTTGGAGGACGCGAATTCCTCGCGGTCGACCTGCTCGCCGATCAGGAAGGTGCTGTCGCCGGCGTCGGTGACCTCGACCTTTTGCAGCATCTGGCGAACGATCACCTCGATGTGCTTGTCGTTGATCTTCACGCCCTGCAGGCGGTAGACGTCCTGGATTTCCTTCACAAGGTAGGCAGCAAGCTGCTCGACCCCGAGGATCGCGAGGATATCGTGCGGTACCGGGCTGCCGTCGAGGAGAAGGTCGCCCTTGCGAACGATGTCACCCTCATTGACCGCAAGCGGGCGGCCTTTCGGCAGCAGATATTCGACCGGCTCGCCGTCACCCTCGACCGGAGTCACCTTGATCCGGCGCTTGGCCTTGTAGTCATTGCCGAACTCGACACGACCGTCCGATTCAGAGATCACCGCGAAGTCCTTCGGCTTGCGGGCCTCGAACAGCTCGGCAACACGCGGCAGACCGCCGGTGATGTCACGTGTCTTCGACGATTCGCGCGGGATACGGGCCAGCACGTCGCCTGCCTGGACCTCGGCACCACTCTCGACCGACAGAATCGCGCCTGCCGACATGAAGTAGCGGGCCTCGAGGCCGTTCGACAAAGTCAGCACCTCGCCCTTGTCGTCACGCAGGGTGATCCGCGGACGCAGGTTCTGGCCACCGGCCGACGCCTTCCAGTCGACAACCTCGCGGCTGGAAATGCCCGTCGCGTCATCGGTAACCTCGCGAACCGAGATTCCGTCGACGAGATCGACATAGTTCGCCGTGCCCTTCATCTCGGCGATGATCGGCATAGTGTAAGGATCCCATTCGATCAGGACATCGCCCGCGGCGACAGTCTTGCCCGCCTTGACGAACAGCTTGCCGCCATATGGCAGGCGGTGGCGCTCGCGCTCACGGCCCTGCTCGTCCATGATCAGCAGCTCGGTGTTCCGGCTCATCACGATCTGGTTGCCCTCGCGGTCCTTGACCAGAGCTTCGTTCTCGAGCTTCACCTTGCCGCCGATGGCGGCTTCGATGTTCGACTGCTCCGCGCCACGCTGGGCAGCGCCGCCGACGTGGAACGTCCGCATGGTCAGCTGGGTTCCGGGCTCGCCGATCGACTGGGCCGCGATGACACCGACAGCCTCGCCGATATTCACCGAGGTGCCGCGGGCAAGGTCACGTCCGTAACACTGGCCGCAGATACCGGTCTGCGCCTCGCAGAGAAGTGCGGAACGGATGATCGCCTGGTCGACACCCGATTCCTCCATGCGCTCGGCATGTTCCTCGGTCACCATCTCGCCGGCCGCGACGATGACGTCGCCGGTGGCAAGATCTACCATGTCCTCGGCCATGACCCGGCCCAGAATGCGGTCATACAGTGTCTCGACGACATCACTGCCGTTCATCACCGGGCGGATCGTCAGGCCCTTGCTGGTGCCGCAATCCGTCTCGTTGACGATACAGTCCTGCGCCACATCGACCAGACGGCGGGTCAGGTAACCCGAGTTCGCAGTCTTCAGCGCCGTATCGGCAAGACCCTTGCGGGCGCCGTGGGTCGAGTTGAAATATTCGAGAACGTTCAGGCCTTCCTTGAAGGAAGAGATGATCGGTGTCTCGATGATCTCGCCCGACGGCTTGGCCATCAGGCCGCGCATGCCGGCAAGCTGCTTGATCTGCGCCGCCGAACCACGCGCACCGGAATGCGCCATCATCCAGACGGAGTTGATCGGCTCGCCCTCGCGGATGGTCGAGATACCCTTCATCATCTCGTCGGCGACGAGATCCGAACAGCGCGACCAGACGTCGACAACTTTGTTGTACTTCTCGCCCTGAGTGATCAGGCCGTCGAGATACTGCTGCTCGAAGGTCTTCACCTCGGCTTCGGCCTCGTTGACGTATTTTTCCTTCAGGTCGGGGGTCGTCAGGTCAGCGATACCGAACGAGATGCCGGCGTTACAGGCCTGACCGAAACCAAGCGCCATCAGCCGGTCACAGAAGATGACCGTGTCCTTCTGGCCGCAGTGACGGTAGACGTGGTCGATCACGTCACTGACCTGCTTCTTGGTCATCAGCTTGTTGACCAGGTCGAAAGAACAGTTCGGGTTGTCGGGCAGCAGGTCGGCAAGCTGCGCGCGGCCCGGCGTCGTTTCGATCACCCGGCTCACACGCTCGCCATTCTCGTCACGGGTGGCGACCCGTGCCTTGACCTTGGCATGCAGGCTGACGGAACCGTTGCCGAGCGCCAGCAGGATTTCCTGCACGTTGCCAAAAACCATGCCCTCGCCCTGCTCGTTCTCGCGCTCGAGCGACATGTAGTACAGGCCGAGAATGATGTCCTGCGACGGCACGATGATCGGCTTGCCGTTGGCCGGGCTGAGGATGTTGTTGGTCGACATCATCAGGACGCGGGCCTCGAGCTGGGCTTCCAGCGACAGCGGCACATGGACCGCCATCTGGTCACCGTCGAAGTCGGCGTTGAAGGCGGTACAGACCAGCGGATGAAGCTGGATGGCCTTGCCCTCGACGAGGACCGGCTCGAACGCCTGGATGCCAAGACGGTGCAGCGTCGGCGCGCGGTTCAGCATCACCGGATGCTCGCGGATCACCTCTTCAAGGATATCCCAGACCTCGGGACGTTCCTTTTCCACCATGCGCTTGGCCATCTTCACGGTGCTGGCCATCGAATAGAGTTCCAGCTTCGAGTAGATGAAGGGCTTGAACAGCTCCAGCGCCATCTTCTTCGGCAGGCCGCACTGGTGCAGCTTCAGCTCGGGACCGACAACGATCACCGAACGGCCGGAATAGTCGACGCGCTTGCCGAGCAGGTTCTGGCGGAAACGGCCCTGCTTGCCCTTGAGCATGTCGGAAAGCGACTTCAGCGGGCGCTTGTTGACGCCGCTGATGACACGGCCGCGGCGGCCATTGTCGAACAGCGCGTCGACGGCCTCCTGCAGCATCCGCTTCTCGTTCCGCACGATGATGTCCGGCGCGCGAAGCTCGATCAGGCGCTTCAGGCGGTTGTTCCGGTTGATCACACGTCGATACAGGTCGTTCAGGTCGGAGGTGGCGAACCGGCCGCCATCCAGCGGGACCAGCGGGCGCAGCTCGGGCGGAATGACCGGTATCACATCCAGGATCATCCATTCCGGACGGCATCCGGACTCGCGGAAGCTGTCGACCAGCTTCAGGCGCTTCACTAGCTTCTTGCGCTTGGCTTCGGACCCGGTCTCGGCGAGTTCCTCGCGGATTTTCACCCGCTCCTCTTCCATGTCCATGGCCTCAAGGACCTTCTTGATCGCCTCGGCGCCGATGCTGGCCTCGAACGCGTCGTCACCGAACTCGTCCTGCGCGTCGTAGAATTCCTCTTCCGACAGCAGCTGGCCCTTCTCGAGCGAGGTCAGCCCGGGCTCGATCACCACGAAGTTCTCGAAATAGAGAACCCGCTCCAGATCCTTCAGCGTCATGTCGACGAGAAGGCCGATGCGGCTCGGCAGCGACTTCAGGAACCAGATATGCGCGACCGGCGAGGCCAGCTCGATATGGCCCATCCGCTCGCGGCGGACCTTCGACAGCGTGACCTCGACACCGCACTTCTCGCAGATGATGCCGCGATACTTCATCCGCTTGTACTTGCCGCACAGGCATTCATAGTCGCGGACCGGGCCGAAGATACGGGCGCAGAACAGGCCGTCCTTCTCCGGCTTGAAGGTACGATAGTTGATCGTTTCGGGCTTCTTGATCTCGCCAAACGACCAGGAACGGATACGTTCCGGCGATGCGATCGAGATGCGGATCTTGTCAAAGCTCTGGGGGCCCTGGTTCTGCCCGAAAGGATTCATCAAGTCGTTCATGTGGTCATCTCCCGACGGAGTGTGGTGTTATCTGGTTCGGATCGAGGTGGTCGCGATCAATATTCGGCTTCGTGGAGGTCCACATTCAGGCCGAGCGAGCGAAGCTCTTTGACCAGAACGTTGAAGGACTCCGGAATGCCGGACTCGAAATCGTCGTCGCCGCGGACAATGGCCTCATAGACCTTGGTCCGGCCGGACACGTCGTCCGATTTCACCGTCAGCATTTCCTGAAGCGTGTAGGCGGCGCCATAGGCCTCGAGGGCCCAGACTTCCATCTCGCCGAAGCGCTGGCCACCAAACTGCGCCTTGCCTCCCAGCGGCTGCTGGGTCACGAGCGAGTACGGGCCGATCGAACGGGCGTGGATTTTGTCGTCTACAAGGTGATGCAGCTTCAGCATGTAGATGTAGCCAACCGTGACCGGGCGGTCGAAGACCTCGCCGGTGCGGCCGTCTGTCAGCCATTCCTGGCCGGTGTCGCTGAGGCCGGCTTTGCCGAGAAGCGAGATCACGTCGGCTTCACGGGCCCCGTCAAAGACAGGTGTCGCCATTGGAACGCCGCGGCCGAGAAGCTCGCTCTGCTCGAGGATCTGGTCGTCATTCATGACGTCCAGTTCACCCTTGAACTGCTCCTTCGAATAGATCTCGGACAGCTCCTTGCGAAGCGCCTTGGTATTCGCGCTCGCGCGTGCCTTCTCGGCAGCCTCGCCGATCTTCTTGCCGAGGCCGCGGGCCGCCCATCCGAGATGGGTCTCGAGGATCTGTCCCACATTCATCCGTGACGGAACGCCAAGCGGATTGAGAACAATGTCCATCGGGGTGCCGTCTTCAAGATACGGCATGTCCTCGGCAGGCACGATCCGCGAGATCACGCCCTTGTTACCGTGACGGCCAGCCATCTTGTCGCCCGGCTGCAGCTTGCGCTTCACGGCGACGAAGACCTTGACCATCTTCATCACGCCGGGAAGCAGCTCGTCACCGGCCTGCAGCTTGTCGACCTTGTCGTTGAAGCGGGCCTGCAGCTCCTGCACGGCGCTGTCGAAGTTGGCGACCTGCGCCTCGACCAGCTTCTGGACGGCATCGTCCTTGACGGCGATCTGCTGCCACTGCGACTTCGGCATGTCCTCGAGCATCGCGGCATTCAGCTTGCTGCCGGCCTTCACGCCTTTCGGGCCCGAGGCAACGGTCTGACCGTCGAGAAGCTCGACCATGCGGCCGTGGAAACCACGCTCGAGGATGATGCGCTCGTCATCGCGGTCCTTGCCAAGACGGTCGATCTCGGCACGGTCGATGGCAAGGGCACGCTCGTCCTTCTCGACGCCGCGGCGCGAGAAGACGCGCACCTCGACAACCGTGCCGGAACCGCCGGGCGGCAGCTTCAGCGAGGTGTCACGGACATCGGAGGCCTTTTCACCGAAAATCGCGCGAAGGAGCTTTTCCTCCGGCGTCATTGGGCTCTCGCCCTTCGGCGTCACCTTGCCGACAAGAATGTCGGACGGGCCGACCTCGGCACCGACATAGACAATGCCTGCCTCGTCGAGGTTCTTCAGGGCTTCCTCGCCGACATTCGGGATGTCGCGGGTGATCTCTTCCTGGCCGAGCTTGGTGTCGCGGGCCATGACTTCATACTCCTCGATATGGATCGAGGTGAAGACGTCGTCGCGGACGACGCGGTCGGAGATCAGGATGGAATCCTCGAAGTTGTAGCCGTTCCACGGCATGAACGCGACGAGCACGTTCCTGCCGAGCGCCAGTTCGCCATCCTCGGTGGAGGGGCCGTCAGCCAGGATGTCGCCCTTGCGGACAACATCGCCGACCTTGACCAGCGGACGCTGGTTGACGGTGGTGTTCTGGTTCGAACGCTGGAACTTCAGCAGCGAGTAGATATCGACCGGGGACACGTCCTCGGCGCTCTCCTCGCTGGCGCGGATCACAATCCGGGTAGCGTCCACCTGGTCGATCACACCGGCGCGGCGGGCGACGATGGTCACGCCGGAGTCACGGGCAACCCGCGATTCCATGCCGGTACCGACGATCGGCGCCTCGGCGCGGACCAGCGGCACGGCCTGACGCTGCATGTTCGATCCCATCAGGGCGCGGTTGGCGTCGTCATTCTCAAGGAACGGAATCAGCGCCGCGGCGACCGAAACCAGCTGCTTCGGAGAGACGTCCATCAGTTCGATGTCGGTCGGGCGGGCAAGGCCGATCTCGCCCGCACGGCGGATCGGGATCAGCTCGCCGACAAAGGCGCCCTTGGCGTCGAGTTCGGCATTCGCCTGGGCGATGGTGTAACGCCCCTCTTCCATCGCCGAAATGTAACGCACCTCGTCGGTGACCTTGCCGTCGACGACCTTGCGGTACGGGGTTTCGATGAACCCGTAGCGGTTGATCTTGGCGAAGGTGGCGAGCGAGTTGATCAGGCCGATGTTCGGGCCTTCAGGCGTTTCGATCGGGCAGATCCGGCCGTAATGGGTCGGATGCACGTCGCGCACCTCGAAGCCGGCGCGCTCGCGCGTCAGGCCGCCCGGCCCGAGCGCCGATACGCGGCGCTTGTGGGTGATCTCGGACAGCGGGTTGGTCTGGTCCATGAACTGCGACAGCTGCGACGAGCCGAAGAACTCGCGGACAGCGGCGGCAGCCGGCTTGGCGTTGATCAGGTCGGCCGGCATGACGGTGTCGATCTCGACCGAACCCATACGCTCGCGAATGGCGCGCTCCATGCGTAGCAGGCCGACGCGATACTGATTTTCCATCAGCTCGCCGACCGAACGCACCCGGCGGTTGCCGAGGTGATCGATATCGTCAACCTCGCCGCGGCCGTCCTTCAGGCCGGTCAGCACGCGCAGGATGGCGAGGATGTCTTCCTTGCGCAGCACGCGAAGGCTGTCCTCGGTCTCGAGCTCGAGGCGAGAGTTCATCTTCACCCGGCCGACAGACGACAGGTCATAGCGGTCGGAGTTGAAGAACAGGCTCTCGAACAGCGCGTGCGCGCTTTCAAGTGTCGGCGGCTCGCCCGGACGCATCACGCGATAGATATCGACCAGCGCTTCCTCACGGCTGTTGTTGCGGTCTGCGGCAAGGGTGTTGCGCAGATGCGGGCCGAAATTGACATTGTCGATGAACAGCACGCTGATTTCGGAAGCGCCTTCGTCAACGAGCCGCTTCAGCAGGTCCTCGGTGATCTCGTCACCGGCTTCGGCGAAGACCTCGCCTGTCTGCATGTCAACGCAGTCATCAGCCAGATAGCGGCCGATCAGGTCCTCGTCGGGGGTGAACACGCGCTCGATGCCGGCTTCAGCCAGCTTGCGGAGCGAACGCGGGGTCATCTTGGTGCCGGCCGAGGCGACAACCTCGCGCGACTTGGCGTCGATCAGGTCTCGGACGAGCTTGTTCCCCTTCAGCGCGTCGGCGTTGAAAGCATAGGACCAGCCGTCACCCTCGCGGGTGTAGCTCACTGACTCGTAGAATTCCTTGAGGATCTCGTCACGCGCCATGCCGATGATCCGCGCCGGATCCAGCTCTTCGCCACTCTCAACGCAGCCGGCAGTATAGGCAACAGACTCGTCATTCGGCAGTGCCATCAGGAAGGTTGTGACAGGCAGCTTGCGCTTGCGGTCGATACGCACATTCAGGATGTCCTTGGCGTCGAACTCGAAATCGAGCCAGGAACCGCGATAGGGAATGACACGGGCAGCGAACAGCAGCTTGCCGGACGCGTGGGTCTTGCCGCGGTCATGGTCGAAGAACACACCGGGCGAACGGTGCATCTGCGAGACGATCACGCGCTCGGTACCGTTCACAATGAAGGTACCGTTCGAGGTCATCAGGGGCATGTCGCCCATATAGACGTCCTGCTCCTTGATGTCGCGGATCGAACGGGCACCGGTGACCTCGTCCTCTTCCCACACTTCGAGGCGCAGTGTCACTTTCAGCGACGACGCATAGGTCAGGCCGCGCTGCTGGCACTCTTCGACATCATATTTCGGCGTCTCGAGATCGTAGGAGACAAATTCCAGCTTCGCCCGACCGGCAAAATCCTCGATCGGGAAGATCGAGTTGAAGGTCTCCTGAAGGCCATTCTCTTCGCGATCCGCCCTGGAGATGCCCATCTGCAGAAATGTGTCGTAGCTCGAGCGCTGCACATCGATCAGGTTCGGCATGGGCGTAACTTCCGCCAGCTGGCCAAAGCTGCGGCGGACACGCCGGCGACTGTCGAGAGTGCTTACATGCGATGCCATATGAGTTACCTCGTCAAATTTCCGTTTGATAACAGGCCATTACATAATGACCTGCCTGATATTCGAGCCACCTGCCAGCGAGCTGGAAAGGCGGCCCCGGTAAAACGGCCTTGCACCGGGCGGAAAATCCACCCGGTGCAAGACATGTTCGGTCGGCAATCGTGAAGATGCCGCGGCGTCGGGTTTACTTGACCTCGACGGTCGCGCCAGCTTCCTCGAGCTTGCCTTTGATTTCGTCGGCCTCTTCCTTGGACACGCCTTCCTTGACGGGCTTCGGCGCACCTTCGACTAGGTCCTTGGCTTCCTTCAAACCGAGCGAGGTGATCGCGCGGACTTCCTTGATCACGTTGATCTTGGAAGCGCCGGCCGAGGCCAGGATCACGTCGAATTCGGACTTGTCTTCGGCAGCGCCACCGGCGTCACCGCCACCGGCGGGCATGGCCATGGCGACCGGAGCAGCGGCGGCGGATACGCCCCACTTGTCTTCCAGCAGCTTTGCCAGCTCGGCCGCTTCGAGAACGGTCAGGTTGGAAAGGTCTTCTGCGATTTTTTCGATATCAGCCATGATTTACTCCATTAGGCTTGAACGTCTGATCGGGGCGGTCAGCCCTGCTGCAATTGGTCTGCACGTGCCTGAATCACGCGTGCCACCTTGCCGGCCGGAGCCTGGGCAACACGTGCGAGTTTGGCTGCCGGGGCTTGTACAAGCCCGACAAGCCGGCCACGCAGTTCGTCAAGGGACGGCATCTTGGCCAGCGCCTCGACGCCAGCCTTGTCCAGGGTTTTCCCGTCCATGCTGCCGCCGACGATGGTCAGCTTGTCGTTGTCCTTGGCGAAATCCACCAGGGCCTTGGCGGCCGCTACCGGGTCTGCCGACGTGCCGATGGCAGTCGGTCCGGTAAACATGCTCTCCAGGTCCTCATAGGCCGTGCCTTTGAGTGCCAGCTTGGCAATCCGATTCTTGGTTACCTTGAAGCCAGCTCCAGCTTCCCGCATTTTCGCACGCAGGTCGCTGCTCTCTGCAACGGTCATCCCTACCTGATGCGTCACCACGACAGTGGAAGACGCGTTCAGAGTGGTCTGCAGCGTTTCGATCAGTTCGGCTTTTTCTTGTCTGTTCACCGATCGTCTCCGCTCTTTGGGGTGGCGAGACATTCACCATCCCCGGTTGCAATATGAACCGGTCTCATGACCGGTCCGCTGGCCTGCCCATCAAGAAGTTCAAGCAGAAACCTGCTCTTGCTCCCGTCTATTGCAGGGTATTAAGCCGCCGCCGCCGGCAAGGCCGGCATTGGCAGCACCTGCAGTCTTGGACAGGTGCGGGGCGTGATTTGCACCACACCCCTGTTCACCGGCGCCAAGGCGCCGGAGAATTCGGTTCACATCGCCAGTCAGGCGACGTCTTCGACCGCGACGCCGACGCCCATGGTCGAGCTCAGCGTGATCTTGCGGATATAGGTGCCCTTGGCGCCCGACGGGCGTGCCTTGCGGACAGCCTCGATAAAGGCCGAAGCGTTCTCGATGATCTTCGCCTCGTCGAAGCTGGCCTTGCCGACACCGGCATGCACGATCCCGGCCTTCTCGGCGCGGTACTGGACTTCACCGGCCTTGGCGGCCTTGACCGCAGCGCCGACGTCCGGCGTGACGGTGCCTAGCTTCGGGTTCGGCATCAGGCCGCGCGGGCCCAGCACCTTACCAAGACGGCCCACAACACCCATCATGTCGGGGGTCGCGATCACACGGTCGAAATTGGATTCGCCATTCTGCATGGCCTCAGCCAGTTCCTCGGCACCAATCAGGTCGGCGCCGGCTTCCTTGGCTTCCTCGGCCTTGGCATCGCGCGCGAACACGGCGACGCGCATGGTCTTGCCAGTCCCGTTCGGCATGGCGACCACACCACGTACCATCTGGTCGGCATGACGCGGGTCGACACCAAGGTTCATCGCAACTTCAATAGTCTCGTCGAACTTCGAGGCGGCGGCATTCGCCTTTACCAGGGCAACAGCCTCGGCCAGCGGGTAGGCGCGCTCACGATCGACACTGGCCAGTGCGGCCTGCTTGCGCTTGCTCTGCTTCGCCATTGTCTAGCCCTCCACTACATCAAGGCCCATCGCGCGGGCGGACCCGCGGACCATGGCCATTGCGCCGTCGACATCAACGGCATTCATATCACCCATCTTCTGCTCGGCGATCTCGCGCACCTGCGCCTCGGTCACCTTGCCGGCGACCGAACGGCCCGGCTCCTGCCCGCCCTTGTTCAGGCCGGCGGCCTTCTTCAGGAAGAAGCTGACCGGTGCGGTCTTGGTGGTGAAGGTGAACGACTTGTCCTGGTAGACGGTGATCACCACCGGAATCGGCATGTTCTTCTCGAGCGAGTCTGTCGCCGCGTTGAACGCCTTGCAGAATTCCATGATATTCACACCGCGCTGACCCAGTGCCGGGCCGACGGGTGGCGACGGGTTTGCCCCGCCGGCAGGAATGTTCAGCTTGATGTAGCCTTCGATTTTCTTTGCCATCTGGTGTTGTCCTTACCCCCGGTGGTCCGTCTCTCGAACGGTTGCCACCGCATTACTAGATTTTCTCGACCTGGCTGTATTCCAGCTCGACAGGAGTCGAACGGCCGAAGATCGACACGGTCACCTTGAGGCGTGCCTTGTCGTCGTCAGCTTCTTCGACATAACCGTTGAACGATGCAAACGGCCCATCCGAAACGCGTACCTGCTCGCCGACGTCGAAAGTGACGGTGGCGCGCGGACGCTCTACGCCCTCGCTCATCTGGTGGATCAGGCGCTCGGCCTCGGCATTCGTGATCGGCACGGGCTTGCCCTTGCCGCCGAGGAAACCGGTGACACGCGGCTGGCTTGTCACCAGCTGCCACGCCTCGTCGGTCAGCTCCATCTTCACCAGGATATAGCCAGGGAAAAACTTGCGTTCACTTTCTACACGGACACCGCGGCGCACCTCGACGACATCCTCGGTCGGGACCATGACCTCTTCGATCTGGTGATCGAGACCATTGCTCTCCGCCTGCTCGGTGATGAGCTGCGCAACCTTTTTCTCCGAGCCGGAGAAAACATGCAGAACATACCAACGCTTAGCCATGAGCAACGCTTTCCGTCTCAATCAAGTTCGTAAGACAGGCCCGGCGTCAGCCGCCGAAACCCAGCACAAACTGAACGATGTTCGAGAGCACCAGATCCACAAGAAGGAAGAAAATCGCAGCAATTGTCGCCATCACGAAGACAGTGATGGTGGCGGTCCCGGTTTCGCGACGTGTAGCCCAGGAAATACGGTTGATTTCCTGGCGGACCTGCCTGACGAATTGTGCTGGCGATGTCTTTGCCATGGTGGATCGATGCCGATACAAGTTTCCAAAATCGCCAGCGACGCCAAGGCCAGACGCAAAATCGGACACGTCGCGCGGTTCGTTCCCCACGATGTGCCAGTTCAGGTTGTCAAGTGACTTGTGTCGCTACCGTGGAGGGTGTCTAGCAAAACGGACCCACCATGGCAATAGG
>ENA-OSEY01001596-OSEY01001596.1-marine-metagenome-genome-assembly--contig:-NODE-1596-length-15381-cov-7.500457_pt1 | contig 15381 bp, 18 predicted proteins | sample MGYA00248465_ERZ534230 | MGnify/ENA primary metagenome ERZ534230 (study PRJEB26409, sample SAMN06344110) | marine metagenome | isolation source: Sea water from surface | place: Atlantic Ocean:Southern...
TCTTTTCCAGATTTATTTGTATATTGTGTGTCAGTAAATGCTAAGTCAAGAAAATTATTTAAACAATCAATAGTTCCCTCTGCATCTAACATTTGTTGTAGCATTTGTTGACAACCATCTTTTACCATCCATATATCAGATGGATTCCATTTATTTTCATCTGCTAAATTAGTTTTCTCAGGTTTATCTTTACATCTCATGTATGCTTTTTTAATTGAACCATCATCTAGTTGAGCATCTCCTCTAAGAAATCTCCAACCTTTTCCTCCAACTTCTTTATAAATTTTATTTGCTCCCTCTACACATGATCTTTTCCAAGTTCCATCTAGTTCTATTATTTTTTCTACAGAGGGTTTTTGTTTACCATCAACCATACTTAGTCCATATATGTAATCATCTTCGGTGAGACATTCTTTTGAACTGGATGGATCATAAACTAAATCATTAAATTTATTATATCTAATAGCAAGAAAAACTGCTAAAGCAAATTCTTGTATTGTGGTATTATCAGATCCTCCTCTAGCTCCTCCAGTCTGTTCTGGTTTTACTTCTATTCTGATCACTTGAGATTTGTTACCTTCTTGTCTTAAAATCAAATCAAATTGTTCTTTATTAGGTTGATTTTTCTTCCCTACAATAGTCCCTATAGCATTAAGTTGACCTTTATCAATTAATCTTTCAAGATAGTCAACAACTTTATCTCTAATTTTAAGTCTCTCTCCTGATGGTACATGAACTTTTGCTTTAACTTGAACTGTTTTATCTGAATCCTCTGGTTCAGCAGTCCAACTAGACATAGGAACAGCTACAACATCGGGCAGAACAGATTGAAATGCTTCTAAGACTGCACTAAAACCTTCTTCATTTCTATTTGATACTGTACCTGCCATCGACTCCGCATATTTTTAAATATTTAGATATCGTCTATGCGTCTATTCTCTGAGAAGTATGAATTAAAGTGTCCTTCTGGATATCTTGCAGAAAGTTTTGAGATGTTTCTTGCTAATACATCATCAAGAGATAGGTCAAGAGCGATACATGCCTGAGCAACATACCATAATACATCACCAAGTTCAACCTTGAGATGTTCTTTTTCTCCTGCGGTAAATTCTTTTCCTTGGAATGCAATCTTCTTTACAATCTCAAGAAACTCACCACCCTCGGCATTGATACCGATAGCAGCAGTCAAAAGTCTCTCAATAGATACACCTTTTGTTTGTAAATCTCTGATACGCATGATGAATGCTTCAGTATCTTTTGACTCATTACTGGTTACTGCATCAGTAAACTTCAAATACTCTGTCCATTTTGGGTTAGGAGTGGTTGTTGTAGCAGGTGGAGTGACTACTACATTAGCGTCGTTCGCTCCAAGTTGTGCACCTGTTGGATCATTTGGATTGTCTGACCAACCTGCTGTTTCTACATCGCCAGGTTCAGCATCCCAAAATTCTTTTGGTCTTGGACGCTTTGGAGGGGTTGCTTGTGGTTTTTGTGGAGATGTAAAATCGTTGTTGCCAATAGCGTCTGAGTAAGTAGGCATAATCTTATACTGGTACTTTTGTATGATGTGGGTGATAATTATGAATCTTATCTAGATGAAAAAATTCCCATGCATATGATATGTGATCAATGTCTTTTTGTGGGAAGTCTAGATCAGATGGTGAGGTATTTAGAAAAGAACTAATAGTCACTCTGTCATGATCATCAAACCAAGTATCTTTCAAAATAGGATTGTGAAAGAAATGACTTGGGTATACTACTATAGAATTATAGCACATGTCAACCTTATCTGCAAACTTCCAAGGACCGTAGTCTTCAATTTGAAACCATGTTGCATTATCAGACAGAGCATTTTTGCCCATTTTATAGAAGAAATCTCTAAAAATTGCCTTGTCATTATGACTAAACTCTAGTGCAGACCTAAGATTATTGAATGTCCAGAACCCAGTTTGTACTGGAGTGTCTGTTTTTGTGATGTTTATGTTAAGTGCAAGGTGTGTATCCTCTGACAATGGCAATGAATCATCAAGATCTACATGTGGAAATACAGATTCTGGACAAGTCAATGGCATATTGCTACTAAAACAATTTCCAAAGGTACATACTCCTTTAAAATTTTTTAAACCAAACAAAGGTGAGATAGATTTGTTTATTGGTAAGTTAAACCAGTCTAATACCTCATCTTGTATGTGAAAACTTTTACCTGGTCGAACATTATCATCAGAATGATTGTCCCACCAGTATCCATTCCTAAAAAAATCACTAACTTTGTCAGGATATTTCCAATAATCCTGTGCAGTTAAGATGGGAATATCATTATTGAGTATCTTGTATTCCCATTTAAGGTTGTTTACAAGAGAAACTTCTTCCCATTTTTTGTTTACACTTTCAATCATGTGAATTGTAACTTAGCAAACTTATCTTTCATTTGCTTTGCTCCCTCTTGTATAGTATCTGTTTGTTGTCCACTATCTATCAGATCTCCACCTATATTTTGCTCACAATCATACAATCTCATCTTTGCTCTATCAATTCCTAACACAAATCTCTTGTTTATTGTAGGATCATTGTACCTATTCTTCAATTGTTTGACCATTATTTGATTTAATCCTTCTAATTCGTCAGTAGATATAAGAGCGAACATAAGATCAGCAGTTGCAGGTAGACCAAATGACTCAGAGGTATCGGTAAGATCAATATCACTACTACCAAAACCAGAACGAGTGGTTTGAGTAGCGGAAATAATCGGGACATTATATTCAACTGCAAGTCCACGAAGATCTTCTGCAATCGCTTTGATGTACGAGTAAGAATTGACATTTCCTAGTTTAGAATAGCGACTTGATGCACATATATTTAAGTAATCTATGAATATTATGTCAGGTTTAAAAGATTTCTTGAGTGTTAGTTCATTTAATAGTGTTTTAAAGTGCCCTGCATGTGCTGAAGCAGTAGGATATTCTTTAATAATTAACTGACCTTGTGTTTTTTCTGCAAGTTTAGTTACTTTATTCTCAAAAATAACACGAGGTAAGTCAGTAAGATCCCTGATATTTACATCTAATAAGTTAGCATCAATTCTTTCTGCAATTTTTTCTTCTGCCATCTCAAGAGTAATGTATAGAACATTCTTACCCTGTAAGAGGACTGAACTAGCAAAATGACACATAAAAAGAGACTTACCAACACCTGTACCTGCTAGTGCAATGTTGAGAGTCTTGTTAGGGACACCACCTTTTGTAATTTTGTCAAAGAATTCTAGATCAAATGGTATCTTTTCTTCTTTTTTATGGTATGATTCATACCTTGCTTCATAATCTTCAAGGTAATCATGTCCTACATGGTTGTCAAATGATACTGCTAGAGCATCAGATAGGATATGTGGTATTGCATCTCTTCCTTTATTATTATCTTGTCCATCTGCTATCTTAATTGATGACATCAAGGCAAGATAGATCGCACGATCACGACACCACTTCTCTGTTGCATCTACTAACCATTCTGTGTTAGTTTCTACCTTATCTAATGTCTGATTTATCTCTCTTATCTCTTTATATTCTGTCTCTGTAAGGTCATCTCTATTCTGAATCTCAATATCCAGTATCTCTTGTGTTGGACATTTATTATACTTTGCAATAAAATCAATAATTTCCTGACATAAAATCATTTCTGATCTCATCTCAAAGTATTCTAATTTTATAAAAGGTATTACCTTTCTAGCATAGTCATCATTGTGTATTAGATTCTTTAGAAGAGTGATCTCAAGTTTTTCCATTAACTGCCATAACTAAAAAGTTTTTGTGATGTCTCATCAAGTTTTTTCATGACATCTTCTGTGAAATATTTCTCAGGATTTTTGTATATTTCTTTGGCATATATTTTTTTGCCACCGATCTCATACCTACCTGCAACATTCTTCCACATACCTGCTTCTTCGCCAAGATCTAGTAGACCGTAGTATCTATCAAGACCACGATCATCATAGAATAGACGAACTGTTACATCTTTATTTTCTTTACTTAGACGAGACTTGACCGTCTTAGCTTTGATAAGATTTCCGATGACATCTTTACCGTCTTTTTCTTTCTTCTTAGAGAGGTAAATAATGGTAGAAGCAGCGTACTTAAGACCGCTACCACCGCCCATTTCTTTTGTTGGTACATAAGCTCCGATAACATCATAGGTATGATTGGTTACAATCATTGGAATGTTTGCTTGACCCAACTTCAAAGTAAGCATTCTGAAAGCACCTTTGACAAGTTGTGATTTAGTCATGTCACGAACTTGTTTATCATTTAGTGCATCGTCAATTTCCTTTTCGGTGGACAGCATACCAAGAGAGTCTAGCACAAACATACATGGTTTGCGATCTTCTGTCTTGGACTTAAGATATATATCTACTGCTTTAAGTGCCTTACTTCTAAACTGTTCGATTGTTACAACATTAATAACAACCAGACGACTTGTATCTACTCCACGATCTTCGAGTAGAGACTTTGTGATACTGGATTCGGTATCAAAATATAGACAGTAAGCGTTAGGATCGTTATCCAGAAAATTTTTAACAACAGCGAGAGAGAAAAAAGTTTTACCAGTAGATGACTCACCTGCAATTGCAGTAATCTTATTACTAGATACCCCACCAAATATACTCCCTGATATAAGTCCATTAAAAATGAACGAACCAGTGTCAACATACTTTTCAGTTTCGTCAATATCGGATGCGAGTTGTGTGTAGTCATCGCCAATCTCTTTTACTATGTCTTTTAGGAAATCCATTATACAAAAAATGATTCAAGGTTTGCAGTTTTCTCAACTTTCCATCCAATAGAGTCGAGGATGATTCTTAAAGGTTCAATAAAACTCTTTTCAAATTGTAAGTCATGATCCACATATTTGTCAAGTTGTAGTTCTTTAGGAAAGTCTTGAATGAATGAGATTACATTCTCATGTATTTTGTTTGGTTTTTTAAGGTAGCAGAATTTAATCTTCTCCCCATTACCGATCAACGAATACTTATTCGTTAGATTGTGCTTCTTAATATAATGATTAAAAAGCAGTGCACCTCGCACATGAATAGGTGTGCCTTTCATATAAATCATGTTGCTAGATTTATACTTGGTCACATCAGAAACAGATCTTGGGAATGCTATTTCTTCTGGAGGCAACTTCCTAAACTCCTTACGACTGTTCTCGATAAATTTGATGACATCATCTTCTGTACCGTTCATCATAAGTTTGAGTGCATCTTTAATCATCTCCCTACAGGGTGCAGGTGTAGATGATTTGACTGCTTCAATACCCATCATTTTTAGTTTAGGTTCATGGTATTGAACACCCTCACTATTCCATACATTTAAAATATATCTTTTCTTAGCAGTCCATATACCACGATCAGCAATGTTTTCTCTCTTCATAAACATCTTCTGATCATATGCGTTTACATATTCTGCGAGTTCTTTATAAGACTGGTCGATGAAGGGTTCAAGTGTCTTCTCACAAATAGTATCAATGAACGAGACAATGCTTTCAGAATCTTTTTCTTTATCTTTGTAGATAACATCGACAAGAGGACCGAGGTTAAGGTAGATAGAATCAGTATCACTAGCAATAACATAATCTTCTTTTTCTGTTTTTAGAATTTTGTTTAGAAAATCATTCATCTTGTTCTCTATCCAACGGATAGAAACCTGACCAGATAGTGTAATAGCTTCTGCGTTGGCAAGTTGATAATAGCGAAAATATTGATTGCCAATAGCACCATAAGCAGAATTAAGGGAGATCTTTTTTGCCATTTGAATGTTATTACATCTGGCAATCTCTTTGACAAGATTATCTGTTGGGTTTTTTTCATACTCTTGCTTTGCCTCTAGCATTCTTTTTTTGAATATCACTCTCTCATTGTACATCTTCTCCATCAACTCAGGTAAGAATCCTCTCTTGTCCTTACGATACATTGCTCCATTAGCACAGACAGCATTGTCTTTGTGCATTTCAAATGTAAGATTCTTTTCAAGAATATCTTTGACTGAGACTGTTGGGTGTCTCTCATCTCTGAGAGTCTCAGGAGATATATTATACTGCATGATGAGGTGTGGGTACAGACTGTTAAGGTCAAAAGAAACAACCCAGTCATACTTGCCAGGTTTAGGTTCTTTTACATATGCTCCTGCATACTTTTCGTCCTTTTGTTCTGATAGTTTTGGGGGAATTACAATGTTTCTCTTCTTAAGATAATTGTATATAATATTATCCCACATGCGAACCTGATAGAACACATCATTGTAATTAACTTTAGCATCATATGCCATAGTCAATGCTAGTTCAATCAGTTTCATCTTGTCTTCCAGACGGTCAACAAGTTCCACATCAATTATATTATATTCTACAAACTTCTGCCAACCATTTGTGTAGAAATCCTTAAATGTATCATACTCAGAGTGATCTAATTTCTTCTGCCCTAGTTCTACATGTGCAATATAATCTAGACGATATGATTCTCTGTTGGTATAAGTAAACTTTTTATAAAGATCTAAGTAATCAAGTTGAGTTATACCACCTATATCATATACAATATGGCGACGACCTTTGATATAAAGTTCTTTAGGAGAACATAAACCCCAAGGAGACAATCTTCTAGCAACCTTATCTCCTAGAACTCTGTATAATCTTTTTGCAAGGTATGGTATATCAAACATCTGTATATTCCAACCAGTCACAATGTCAGGTGTATTTTTCATCCACCATGATATGAAATCATTTAAAAGATCGAACTCATTATTGAATTGTTTGTAGTAATGATTGCCTTGCTTTAGTTTAAAAGGTCCTTGACCCCATGTAATAATTTCTTTTGTATTATAATTTTGCATAGAGATGAGCAACATCTCTTGATCAGCAGACTCTACATCAGGAAATCCATTCTCTGATTTAGTTTCAATATCCATCGTGTACAAACGAATCTTGCTGATGTCAAACTTTACTTCATCTTGTGGATATTTGTCAGAGATATACTGGTATATAAATCTCTCATTGCCGAACACTTGAAAATTATCTACAAACTCATACTGCCTTAAAAATTCTTTTGTCTCTCGAACAGTGCCAGGTTTTACCTTTGCCACATACTGACCGTCTAGAGTTTTATATTGTGTTTCTTTGTTTGATGATACAAATAAGGTAGGTTGATAGTCATCACGGATTTGAAAATACTCTCCATTATCGTATCCACGCACGAGGAACTTGTCCCCGATCATGCAAACATTTGTATAAAACTTCAACTAATAACCTCTTGATATGCCTCCAACAATTCTGGTTGGGGATCTACAATAGTTAGTATAGCATCTGATGAGATCATGCACTGGTGGTTTTGTGTCAGTAATTTACCTGGCCACCTTTGTAACCTTTCTTTCCAATCTTCTTCACCTAGTCTAAACTCTACAGGATCTGTAAGTTGACAGTCTGGTTCTCCTAGTTCACTTTGTACTTCTCTTATCTTGGTAACTAAAACTTTAGATTCATTTTTTAGAACCAATACTTTTACTATAGGATCCATTAGATTCTTCTTCCACGAGTTAAGTCTTCATACATGTCCTTTAAGTCTGTAACTGGATCACATATTGTAGTAACTGTATTAGGATTTATGATAAATGTTTGATCGTCAGATATTTCTAACCAAGTTTTTAATCCTACTTTTTTAGTTGTTGATAATGTTTGAGTACCATCCTCTTGCATGTCCATTGTGTCTGTATACACAACCTCGAATGGTTTAATTACCATGTACTGTGTTTGGTCACCGTCTGTAACTTCTTTTATATCTGCAAGAAGTTGTGTGCCATCGTTTAATATTCCGACTTTAATTGACATAATACATTATGTATGTAAGAAAGGAGGGTGGTTGGATTCCTGTATACCAACAAGTAACGGGCATTACTACAGAAGTAAAATCGTTACAGCCTGATACCTATCTGGTTAGATAGTTCTGCCATTTCTGACAGCGAGCACCACCTCTGTATCATCACCTTAACTAGCGGTTGCCAGTAAGTTTATTCAGTCACACCCATGTTGCGTCCAACGGTTATATTATAACATAAAAAAAGGGGGTTGAAAACCCCCTGTGTTTAAATCCAGTCTTTTCGTTCATGATGTTCTGGAACGACCTTGCCTAGTGTGACGGTTAAAAGACCGTCCTCAAACAATACTTCCTTAACAACTGTATCGTCTGCAATAGTCCATGATCTAGAAAAAGATCTTTGTGCTAGTCCTTTGTGTGCGTAGTCAGAGGTGTCTTTTTCTGCTTTGTCTCCCTCTACAACTAGTTTACCATACTCTGTGTAAACTTTAACTTCTTTCTTTTTAAATCCTGCTAGTGCAATTTCTAGTCTTGATTCAACATTACTAACATTGACCAAATTGTATGGTGGGTAGTTAGTATTAAATTCTGTGTTGAAAAATTGATCAAAGTAATTGTCTAATCCTATGCTGTTTTTAGTGATACGATCTATTAAAGTTGGTAGATCGGCAGCATGATACTTGTGATACTTTTCTAAGTCCATAGTTCTCCTTATTAAGCGAGTGTAAATTGTGTCCCCGAAGGCAACAATACTATTTAACCACAGACTCCACTAAGTGTCTATCCGATATACCGACTAACTTGGTTCGGGTATCCATCCAATCTTTTACATGGTAGTGAAAACCGCCCTTCTCCTCTACTGCTTTTGCCAGAGCATAGTCATTCTGACCTTCCTCCATCATGTCACCAAAGAAGTGCAACTCATCAGTAGTCTCAAAGTCTCTAAGTATTTGACTTTTATTTCTTCCTAGTGGTGCTAGATCTAAACCTGTCTGTCCTCCTATCTGCACTTCTAAGTCTGGGAACTTTAACCTAAGTCTTCTAGCAATCTCTCCTCTCTCATTAGTTAGTTTGTCCCACTTGACATACTCTTCCCTTTCTATAAAGCAAGTGTTTGCTCTACCTAGTATGCTAAAGTTTACACCGCCAGGTCTTCTTTCAATATGAATACCATTACGAATAGGAAACTTACTAAACAATAACTCATTCTCTAGGTGTCTTTCTACATCTGTAGGTAACTCCCAGTCATCTCTATAGACATTCTTAGTACCTTCATAGACATCACTACCTGAGCAGTTGTATACTCTGGTGCATTTGTTGTACAAGTATGGTGTTAGTTGTTCTAGTGTCTTGTCTCTGTCACTACCTGTCACTAGATAAACATCATTGCGAGCAGCAAACTCTGAGAAGAATGGTAAGAACTCTCCGTCAATTTGTTTTCTTGCAGGTGTCAAAGTCCCATCAACATCAAAAATAAATTTCTTCACTCTTCCTCCGTTTTTTTCCTACCTATATTATACTTTGTTTCTAGTATCCAGTCACCCTTATCTTTATAAGACAATACTTTGATCTGGTTCAACGGTGCTATGTCTGCTATCTGATCTACATTGAGTATACTAATGAGTCCCCAATCAGCAAGCAACTGACTAATACGATTCCTACGCTGCACATCGTTAATAGTAAGGTTAGCTCTTTTTCCATCAAGTGCAAATAATTCTTTGAAGTGGACGATAAAATATCTCCCCTGTTTATGTAGTATATGACAACTTTGATATAATTTCTTCTCTTTGCGTGATGCCACACCAATTCTTGTTAAGGTTTCTCTAACCTTTAGGAAATCATCTGGTTCACTTAATGATACTTCTACCATCTTTTCGGACGACCAATCAACGGTCGGTTCAGTCACTACACTCATTGTTTTAAATCAATTATTAATTGTATTTAGTAAATAATTCTTGCAAAAGGACATTTTGACTTACCTTTCTTAAACAATCTATCTGTCCAACTACCGTTATCCATTGCCTCCTCTCGTTTTGTCTCATAAATTTCTAGTATCTCATCTATTATAGCACGATCTTCTATTCTCTGTAAGTCCACCTCTGCATCTAGGTCAGGGGAATGGAACGATAACCTGCATAGAGGGTCACCTTTTTTAAATTTTACTGGTTTTGTTTTATCTACTACTTGAAATCCGATGCTTGCCTTAGACGGCCATGTAGATAGTTGTACCCAACCAGGAATCATAACCATGTTATTATCCAGAGCAGTCATAGGATGATCATTTGCCTCTAACCATACATTGTCATCTGATGTCCATAACAAAAAATGTGGAGTTGTCATATGAAACACTAATGTATCTAAATGCTCCTGATTGTAATGTAAAAAATTTGTATCTATTGGTTCATCAACTCTAAACTCATAATCAATAGGTGATGAGATTATAAAAGTTCTTTCATTTTTATGATTAAAACATGGACACCTTCTGTATGGCATGCCACTAGAATCTTTAAACTCAGATTGTTTTATGATATAGTTGTCAGGTGAATCCTGACTCAAGTAATTAATTTTCATCAGTAAATAATTTTAGTCACACCTTTGTAATATTTTTCCATCTCATATTTTCTATGTAGATAGTCTATCTCTATTTTCTTTCCACTAAGTTCTTCATATACTTTGATGAATGTACTCATCATGTGCCAATGTAATGGTGGAATGTATGAAGGTGATAAGCATACAAATATTTGATCAAACTTATAATCACCAAAATCATAATCATTTTTAAAACCCCAAGTAAAATTATTCAGATACTTATGCCCATGCATTGTATCCAAAAACTCTTCTGTAGTCTCATTCATAATCCAATGAAAAGATTTTAATCTTCCCTGTGATTGTAAATAATATCCCCAGTTACCTTCTACTACTCTCTCGTCTTCATCTATCTGTTTTATCTCTTCCTCTGCACTACTTCTGGTATTTGTAAGTATATCACTATGATGATCTATGTTGACTATCTCTATGTCTGTATGTCCTTCTAAACCATATAAAATATTGTCATGGTCATATCCAAAGTAAACATCGTCACAGTGTTTTAATGCTCTTAAATATGTTCTTAAACAAAAATCATAATTGTCTATATCAATCTTCTGAGATATAGTTTCAAATACCTCTGGCATTCTAGATTGTAATTGCTTCCATTGAACGACTGGTTGAACATCTGGTATCTCTTTGTTCATACCATTCTTATAGAAGTCGTTGATTGCGGGTGCTGAAATAAAGTCTAGATCAATACTGAGAATCTTCATTTTCTTCTTCCCTTTCCACTTCTTTAAATACTAGAAGTGACTCACCTGGTTGTATATTTTCCATCTCAGGATGCACAACCTTCTTAGGTTTTTCCATGTCTCTGACTAGCATGCCAGTCATTCTCCACATGAATGCGAATGTACCACCTACTACTGCAGCGAACATCAAACCGTATATAAAAACGAACATGTCATTCATATTCTTCCACCTGTGTTAAGTTTCTTCTTAATGAACTCTATTTGATCTTTACTAAGAACACGCATTGCTTGCAATGCTTTCTCACTACTGTATCTATAATACTTCTTAACTGCATCTAAATTTGATATCTTGTCCTTCTTTAACCAAGGAGCAAACCTCTTTCTTTTTCTTAAAGAATGCAATAGAAAATCATACTGTAGCTTAGGATCTAGGTTAGGATACTTGTTCATTTCATTAGAGAACATAACAGAATCTAATATCCCAGACAAACATTTGTTCACTATGAATGCAGGATATTTTAGTGTTGGATCTTCTTCTAATAAATTTTCTTTAGTAAGGTTGATAGATTTCAACCAGTCCTTTAATTCCATTTACCTCTCTTTCTTCTTCTTTCATTTCTAGCATCTAACAGACCTGCCATCAGATAACCATAATAACCTAGTGCTGCAAAACATGCAATACCAATCAAGAGTTCCATAATTTTATTTGTTCTGGTATAATTATACACCTATTCGTCAAAACTTACAACCCTTTAGTATAAGATGGTGGTATATGATGATCATTCCAATGACGGATATTGCCACCAATAATAAAACAGTTAGTAATAACAAGTTGAATCATAACCATTGTTCTGATAACACAGATCCAGTTATCATATTTCTTTGTAGTTTCATCATTAAAAGATCCGAGAGCATACTTCCAGACTTTCCAAAATTCTTTCATCGTATAATGTAGTTGTTGATTACTAGGTAGTCTATGTCCATTTTTTTAAATGCTTTGATTGCATCTTCTGGGGTTTCTACTATTGGTTCACCGTTATCATTAAATGATGTATTGAGAAGAACTGGAACTTCAAACTTGCGAAGTAATGTACAAAGTTTAGGATTCAATTCGTCATTAACAGTTTGCATTCTACATGTACCATCTTCATGAACGATAGCAGGTAGATCTTCTTTTACATCATATGAGTATAGCATGTATGGTGAATCGTATCCACGACCTTCTAAGGTTACTCCTGCAAAGGGTCGCCAATACTCTCGATGTTTTACCCTACTATTAATTATATCTTTATTTTCTGCTTTGTGTGGAGACATTAGAATAGATCTAGAACCTAATGCTCTAGGACCGTGTTCTGACCTGCCTTGAAACCATCCTATTATTTTATTGTCATCTATTAACTTAGCAACTACCTCACATAGATCATCAAAGTCTTCATAGTAATCTGCATCCTCTGGTACATAATCATCATATGACTTACCAAGTAATGCTATATTGGTTGGTATTTCAATAGTTTCTTGCGTTTTATATGCAGCGTAAATTGCAGCACCAAAATGTATACCTGAGTCATTTGGATATGGTGGTATATGCAGATTTTTAAATAGTGGTCTTAATAAACTATTTGTACATACATTTAAAAAACATCCACCTGCAAAACAATTATTTTCTTCTAGATAATCTTCTCTTAAAGCAGTGACTAATTTTACTAAAGCATCCTCAAAATGTTGTTGAGTATAGTATGCTATATCATCTGCACTTTCTCCATCTAATTTTTTAAATACATCATTATATTCGTAAAAATTTACCCAAGGTGGTTTGAATTCATATCTATCAACACTCCATCTTTTATCATTGGAAAATAGGTATGGTGGTTCTGCATCTGGCATCTTACCATAAGCAGATAGTCCCATTACTTTTCCTTCTGGACTGAATGTAGATACATCTATATAATCTTTTTCATCATAGTGAAATATCAATTCATTATTAAGTCCTTTGACTCCATTTTTCCAAACCTCCTGTTCGCTATAACTATGACTCTTACTTTTCTTAAGGTTGTATGTTTGAACTGCCATCTCCATATAGTAGTCACCAAATGAATTTTCTCCTTGTCCAGAAAATAAATTAAATGGTCTAAAAATTCTTTTTTTCTTATCAAAATATCCTATACTATTATTCTCAAATCCTTTGGTTGATGAGTCTGCAAAGTCCCATCTTGGACTACCCATACCATCTAAAGTAAACCAACTACCACTATTAAATGGTGATGTAAAAACAGCAGATGCTGCATGACACATATGATGTCCTATGTACCATATCTCAGCATTAGGAAATTTAGAATTTAAAAATGTAGCTATCTCTCCAGACGCAGTAAATGTATTACATAAATGAGTTGCTGTTGGAGAGTATGCTACGATGTCAACATCGTCTGGAGTTAAATCTCCTAGACAATATTTAATTGCTAGTTCTGGATAGTTGCCTTCTAATTTATTTCTTGTTAGTCTTGATTCATCTATGCTTCTAACATGTTTTCCATCCACAAATAATGTAGCACCAGAATCATGTATCCTAGACATTTCATCTGCATTATTTCCGTTCCAACCAATAGCACTATGAAGACCTAGTATTATCATAATTAAAAACTAAAAGTTCTTTACGACCCTGTTGTTCTTTCATATATTCACCAACAGATCTCATAGTATATGTATGGTCAAATTCAGCAGAATACCAGTTATTAAATCTATCTTTAATTAGTTGACTACTATTGTACGATATTAATTGTGTTGCTGTATATTTGTCACACATGGTAGCAAAATAATCATGACTGAATCTTTTATGTAGATCTCCTTTCTTACCACCATATAAATTATCTTTAATCTCATAAGGAGGATCTAGATAAACAAAAGTATCTTTACTGTCTGATAATAAATCTGACCAATCAGAATTTGTAATATGCCAGTTCTCTATCAACTTCCCATATGCTGCTAGTTTTTCAATTCCTCTGTAGGAGAAATTAGATTCTGATGCTTGAGGAGAGAAGGACGATGCTTCAGTAAGACCAGAGAAAGAACACTTATTAACAATATAGAAAGCAGCTGCTCTTTTCTGATTCGATAGTTTCTCATCGTTTAAATCTTCCTTTGATTGAATGAATAATTCTTTAGCAGTATCTCTATCTGGATACATGTTTTTTGTTTTCCAAAGCAAGTCCTGTAATCCCTGACCATCATGCTGTAATTCTTTCCAGAAATTAATTAAAGGTACATATAAATCATTTACCCATACATCAAGATGAGGATACATCTTAGTAACATATAGTGCAACAGAACCACCTCCTAAAAATGGTTCTCTATATTCTTTGAATTTACTTAGGTCTGGGAAAACTGTTGCTAGTTTTGTGCAAGCACGAGACTTACCGCCAGGATATCTTAGTGGTGTTTTTAATGACTTCATTGTCTTAGTATAACATAAATTTTTAATTATTTCCACTTACCTGAGTATAAATTTTTACCACTAGATTTAGTGTAAATAATTGGCATAGCTTCGTATGGTTTACCATCCCTATGTAAGATGTTATTTTTATGATCTAACATCTCAAGATTTGTAATATGATTATTGGATCTGTTTTTATCTATATGATTTACTTCTAGATTAGGACTATAAAATTTAAACCATGCCTTTGCCATTAACCTATGAACCAACTTACCATTATAGGTTTGATAACCATTGTCATTAGTATGAAAGTCTGTCACGTCTCTTGATATATCTCCCTTTGGTCTTGCTAATCTACCATCATAAAATAAAACCAAACTAAAGTTTTCTCTACCATACCACCTCCACTCTGGATGACATTCTGATATAGGTGGTTTTAGATAATGATTCTCCCAACACCATTTATAGTAACCTTTAACAGGTAGAGGAACATACCTTGCAAAATCTTTATCAGCAGTGATAAAGTCTTTATACAACAGTTTTTTAACTCTAGAAAATATCTGTATCTCTCTATCACTAATTAAAAATTTATTATTTGTATCAATTTTTTTATACAGAAATTTTTCAAATAAAGGAACTCTTTGACCTCTCTTTAGTAATTCATAACATGCATATGTTTCTTCATCCCTTTCTCTTGGTTTTCTATCTCTTGGATGAATAAAACAATTATTGACACTATCTTTATAATATGTCATTTGAATTGACACTCCACCATAATTTCAGTTAATGCTGCCAAGAGATTTATTTCCTGATCAGCAACAAATGCT
>ENA-OSEY01001597-OSEY01001597.1-marine-metagenome-genome-assembly--contig:-NODE-1597-length-15366-cov-5.641245_pt1 | contig 15366 bp, 16 predicted proteins | sample MGYA00248465_ERZ534230 | MGnify/ENA primary metagenome ERZ534230 (study PRJEB26409, sample SAMN06344110) | marine metagenome | isolation source: Sea water from surface | place: Atlantic Ocean:Southern...
CATGAATATTTTTTTAAAAGCTCTATTTGAGATGGAATCACTCTTGAGTGATTTACATCACCTAGAATTGTTACTTTTAAATTAGATAAATCATTAAACTTTTCTTTCATAGTAAATACATCCAACATAGCTTGAGTTGGATGCGCGTGATTTCCGTCTCCAGCATTAATATAGAAGACATTGTCTGGCAACATAGATGAAATTGTTTTGGAAATATGATCTTCAGGATGTCTGATAATAAAACCATCTACTTGCATTGCAAGCAGAGTTAGAATTGTGTCTTCAAACGATTCGCCTTTTTTTACTGAAGAATGCTCAGGCGAAAAATCTAAAACATTAAAACCAAGTTTTTTCGCAGCAAGCTCGAAAGAAAGCTTAGTTCTTGTGCTTGGTTCCCAAAATAAAAGACATATTGTTTTGCCTGCACCTATTTGTTCAATATTGGGCCAATCATTGCTGATGGAGGCAGTAAGATCAAAAACTTTATCTAAAAAGTTTTTTTCAAGGCTTACGATATCTAAAATTTTATTCAATCTATTTTCTCTCTATGTTTGTTACAGTTTTGTTCCTTATTAGTCTTGCATTAATAGTATTTAAATGATCAATATCTCTAACTAAAATTTTTACCGTCAACTCAATAAAGTTTTCATCAAGTGTTTTTGTCAATACACTTTGAATATTTGATTCGTTATTAGAAATAATTTTTGAAACATCGGCTAAAGCTCCAGGTTCATTCACTAAATTCATAGTTAGGGCTGCCAAATATTCTGAATCATCATTTTCTTCCCAATTGATATTTGAGCATCTGCCAGGCGTATTTAGAAAGCCTTTTAAATTTTCACAATTATCTCTATGTATTGTTATACCAAGCTCATTATGAACTGCTAAACATGGGTCTCCATGCACTGGGTAACAACACTCTGGAAATTTTATTGCTCCATATTTCTGCGACGAACCTATCTTTAATTCTGACGCAACTACCTTCGACTTAGAGGAACCTCTTAAGCCCTCAGCAAAACTTTGAGAAACTAAATTACTTCTTTTTCTTCCAGATCCAATATCTACGAGGAGTTGATTCAAAGATCTTACTCCCAGGAGACTGAAGACTCCTTTCAACTGTTCGTTTGGATACTCACTCAATTCCATACCAGCGTCATGCATACTGTCTTCTAGTAAGTCCTTACCCAAAATTCTTGCATCACTAATTTTAATTTTTTTTAATTCTTTTTTAATTTCTGTAATTGCTTTGGAAGTTACTACAAAATTCAGCCAACCTGGATTAACGGTTTTCTTTTTACTTTTTATAATTTCAACCGTTTGGCCACTTTTTAAGACTGTAGATAGAGGTGAGAGCTTTTTATCTATTTCACACGAAAGGCAATAGTTTCCTAAGCTGCTATGTACTGCATAAGCATAATCAATACTGGTAGAGCCTTGCTTCAGTGAAAATATTCTGCCATTTGGGGAAAACACGTAAACTTCTTTGCCCTTCATATCTGTTTTCAAGCTCTCTAAAAACTCTAGAGATGATGAGCTTCTTTTACTCATATCAGTAAGTCTTTGAACTAATTGTCTTGATTTAGCTTTTACTTGATCATCATTAACTTTGGTTTTATACAATCCATGTGAGGCAATTCCATAATTTGCAAAAGTTTCCATCGCAGAAGTTTGAATTTGAACCTCCATAGGCACTCCATCAAAAGTCATAACCACTGTATGAAGAGCTTGATAACCGTTCATCTTCGGAACAGCTATATAATCCTTGAATTTTCCAGATATTGGCGAGAAAACATTATGAATTATTCCTAACACCTTATAGCACTCTTCAACCTTTTCAACAGTCACCCTAAAAGCGAAGACATCATAAATATCTCCAAAAGATCTATGTTTTGATTTCATCTTTTGATAAATACTGTAAATTCTTTTTCTTCTCCCTTTCGTATCCGCAGGAACTTCATTTTTTTTGAATTTTGCTCTTAATGTCTTTTTTACTTTGGATATTAGAGTTTTTCTATTCAGTTCATTTTTCTTTAATGCTTGCTCAATAAGCTTATGTCTAAAAGGGTGTATTGTTTTGAATGCATGGTCCTCTAAATCAGTTGCCATCTTATGCATTCCTATTTGATGAGCAAGAGGGGCGTATAACTCTAGGGTTTCCCTAGCCTTTTTTATCTGTTTTTCTCTCGGCAAGTGCTCAATAGTTTGTAAATTATGTAATCGGTCAGCAAGTTTTATGATTACAACACGAACATCCTCAGCAGTAGCAAGTGCCATCTTTTGAAAATATTCAGCTTGGCTTTGATCTTTAAGCTTATCGTCGAGTTGAAGCAATTTAGTCATACCATCAACTAACTTTGCTACATTAGTTCCAAACTCTTTTTTTACTGTTTTCAAGGATATCTCACAGTCCTCTACTACATCATGCAACAGACCAGCTATGATTGTATCTGCATCCATCTTTAATGAAGCAAGTATCATTCCAACATTAATAGGATGAATAAGGAACGGTTCACCACTTTTACGAAATTGCCCATCATGGGCTTTATCAGCAAAATCTATCGCTTTTTTAATTTTCTGATTGGATAAAGGATTTAGATATAGTTTGGATAACTGGTCGAGCTCACCACTCAAACGTGAGGTTTTAGGTTTATTAAAAAAATTTAATGATTCGAACAACGATTTTTCTACTCCTCATCAACATTATCAAGAAATTCTTCTTCAGTGTCACCCTCTTCAGTCTCACTAGGTGGCACGTAGTCTTCATCAAGAAAACCTTCAGCAATTTCTCGCAATGCGATGATTGTAGGCTTATCATTTTCAGGATCAACTAAAGGCTCAGCGCTTGTTGAGATTAAATCTCTCGCTCTTTCTGATGCTTTCAAAACAAGATCGAATCTGCTTTCGACCTTTTCTAAACAATCTTCTACTGTAATTCTAGCCATGGTTTTCTCTGAACATGATATTTAAAAGGTTTTTAGTTGCTATGTCTAGTGAAATATTGGTAATTTGGTGCTTAAAATAATTTGATTTACTCATTTCTTCTTGAGCGCCTTCAATTCTACGGTTGATTACCTCCTCAGAATCAAGACCTCTATCAATTAATCTCTTCCTCAACTCACTTATTGATGGTGGCGAAATAAATACACTTTCAGCACTTGGATAATGCTCCATTATTTGCAAAGCTCCTTGCCAATCAATCTCTAGTATTACTTTAAAACCCTTACTAAGATTTTGATTAATTTCACTTTTAGGAGTCCCATAATAATTTCCATGCACAATCGCGTGTTCAAGATATTCTTCCTTTTGAATGTTTTGTAAAAATTCTTCCTCTGTTAAAAAAATATAATCTTTTTCATTTTGCTCACCTTCTCGGGGCTTTCTAGTTGTATGTGATATCGATAAAACAAATTTTTCATCATTTATAACTGCATATTCAAGGGCTTTTTTTATTAAAGTGGTTTTACCAGCACCAGAGGGTGCTGTAATGATAAATAAATTACTCGACATTTTGAGCATGCTCCTTCATTTTTTCAATTAAGCATTTTAATTCAACTGCTTCATTTTTTATTTCAACTATCATTGCCTTAGTAGTTAATGTATTTACCTCTCTTAGCATTTCTTGAGAGTAAAAATCCATTTTTTTCCCGATAGAATCTTTTGATTCAGCAAGCTTAGTCACTAATTCTAGGTGAGATTTAAATCTTACAATTTCCTCATTTATATCAGCCTTACTAAAAGAAGAAATAATTTCATTCATATTTATTTCTTTGTTTTTAATTTCAAACTCTTTTTTTAGTCTTTTAAATTTTTGTTCGACATGCGTTATGTTCTGTTTTTCCATTTTTTCTACTTTGGTGATAGATTTACTCATTTTTACCAACAATTTTTTTACATCTTTTTTTGTAGAACTGCCGTCTTCAATGCAATTTTTTTGCAGATTTGATAATGATTCTTTTACAAGAGATTTTAGAGATGATTCACTTAAAACATATTCACTTTGAATTGAGTCCCTTAACTTTAGAAGATCAAGATAAGTTAAATCAGCTAGTTTGATCCCTTTAGTTCTAGCTTTGTTTTCATTTTGTTTAACTAATTTTAAAAAATTATCTGAGAGTTTTAGATGCTCTTTAGGAGGAGAGGTGTAATGTAGGTCAAAATCTATTTTTCCCCGGGCAAAGTTCTTTTTTATTAAATCTCTTATCCAGCCTTCATGTTTTTTTAAGCTATTTGGTAGTCTGATATTTACTTCAATAAATCTGCTATTTAATGATTTAACAAAACATTTAAACTGGATGCCGTCTTTATCTAAGTTTGCTTCACTGAAGCCTGTCATACTCCTCATGCTAATTCTTTGATTGTTTTAATTTTGAATTTTGCTTCATCATTGTAGTGTATAGATTTTACTGCAGCGTTTACAGGTGTGCCTTTAAAGGCATTATCAAAATCTGAATACATTGTAGTTAATGGCATAACACCATTGATCACTTTTGCTGTTAATTTTTTTTCAATCATATCTCTCAGAATATTTAAAACATCATCAATATGAATAGCATTTATATATTTATTATCAGTGAATAACTTTTCCCTGATCACTTTCGACACAAAATTCGATTGTTCTGTTACCAGGCCACTTAATCTCAATATTTGATTATTATCATTTTCAAGAATGGTCTTTTCATATTTTTGAATTATATTTCCTTGTTGGTCTGATGGTTTCAAAGGCAGGCTTTCATCAACTATTTCATTTTGATGATTTAAATAGACCCTTGTTGAGGAAATAAATATTTTTTTACAAGTTGGAAATCTTTTTTCAACCTCATTCAGTTTTGAAATATATGCATCCTCATAACTTTCAGGGCTACCTGTTGAGATCTTAGGAAAAAAAAGCAACCAATCATAAGAACTTTGGTTCTTAATTTCAGGCAATCCTTTTAGATAATCACAAACAATGATGTTGACATTGTCAGAGTCTTTTACATCGGTTCTTCTCAAGCCAGTAAAACTAAAACTTGAATTTTGTTGTGCGAAATTATTTGCAATCTCACCATAACCAACTACTAATATTTTCATTTTTCCCTTTTAAACATAATAATAAATAGATATGTCCTCAGATCAAAAGATTGAAGCCTCTTCTTTGCTAGTTTCAACAATTAAAGGTGTAGGCGAAAAACTATCATTAGCACTATCTAAGCTCGGAATCATGACAATAGAGGATTTACTTTTTCATTTTCCTATTGGCTATCAGGATAGAACAACATTAAAAAAAATCGCTGAACTCGAACCAAATCAAGATTTTGTTGTACAAGGGGTGATTGAAAAGGTATCGCAAACTTTCGTTCCAAGAAAAATGCTTTTGGTTAAAATCAAGGACAATACAGGACATATATATTTAAGGTTTTTTTACTACTTTCCTGGATTGAGGAATATTTTTAAAGAGGGGACATCAATACAAGTTGCGGGCTCATCTCGCTTGGGCAGATATGGCCTTGAAACTGTTCATCCAGAATATGAAACCGTTCAAGGGAATGAATTTGTGCCGCAGATACTTGCTAAATACCCTCTAACAAAAGGCCTCACACATCAAAAAATGAGAAAACTAATCTCTGAAGTAATTGAATTAATAAAACAAGAGAAAATTGAAGTCACAGATCTTATGCCTGCTCATAATTTTTCAAATTTGAACGATTCAATTATTAATGTTCATTCGCCTGATCCCAAAAGTAATATTGAAGAGTTTTTAATAGGAGGAAACTCAGAAGCCAGAAAGAGAATTGGTCTCGAAGAAATGGTGGCAAATAAAATTAGTTATCTATCAATCAGGGAACAAAATAAAAATAAAACAACTAAGACTTTTCCGAACAATACATTGGCCAAAGAAATTAAAGCAAATTTAGCCTTTGAACTAACAGAGGATCAAGTTTCAGCATATGAAGAGATAAGTGCTGATATAGCCAATCAAACTCCTATGTTAAGGTTGCTTCAAGGTGATGTTGGATCAGGTAAGACAATTGTTGCAGGGTTAGTTGCTGCACATGTTGTCGAGGATAAGAAACAAGTTGCTATTCTTGCACCAACAACTATTTTAGCTAACCAACACTATCAAAATTTCGTGGAATGGTTTGGTAAAGAAGAGGTTCAATTACTAACGTCAAAAATCTCTGCAAAAGAAAAAAAATTAATCTATGAAAATATTGCTGAAGGTAAAACAAAGATAATTATTGGAACTCATGCAGTTTTCCAGGAGGGCGTGACTTATAAAGATTTGTCTTTAGTTATATACGATGAACAGCACCGATTTGGGGTAAGTCAAAGACTAAAACTAAAAGAAAAGGCAGAAGATTACCCACATCAACTGCTTTTGTCTGCAACACCAATACCAAGAACTATGGCTATGGGTGTCTTGTCAGGATTGGATATATCGACAATTAAATCCCTGCCACCAAACAGAACACCAATAGTTACAACAACATTACCTAACAATCGAAGAGATGCTCTGATCAGTAGAATTAAAAGTGCAATTAGTAAAAATTCGCAAGTTTATTGGGTTTGTCCTCTCATAGATGAGAGCGAAAGTGAACTCATCGGTATTGAAGATTTAGAGAAAATCTTAAAGAAAGAATTCAACTCGCAAGAATACGAAATTATTCACGGCAAAATGAAGGATAGCGAAAAACAAAGAATATTATCTGACTTTAAGGAGAAAAAAACGAAAATTCTGCTGGCAACAACAGTAATTGAAGTTGGTATTGATGTACCAGATGCCAATATTATGATCATAGAGAATTCCGAAAGATTTGGGCTGGCGCAATTACACCAGTTAAGAGGTAGAGTGGGTCGAGGGGATAAAGAAAGCTTTTGTATCTTGATGCATAATGATTCGCCTACAGAATTATCTGAAAAACGCCTGCAGATAATTACTGAAACCAACGATGGTTTCATTATTGCTGAAGAAGATCTTAAATTACGTGGTCCCGGTGACATCCTTGGCCTATCGCAAACTGGCCAACCTAGCTTTACTTTTTTTGACTTGCTAGCGAATGAGGAATTACAAGAAGAAGCAGAAAGACTTGCCCAAGAAGTTATAAAGTTGCCTGTTGAGCAGCAAAGAAAAATCGTTGAGAGATGGTTCCCAGCTCACCTAGAACTTTCAGATGTCTGAGAAAAAAAGGCTACTGTGTACAGTAGCCTCAATTCTTTAACGATATCAGTTACCACTTCAAATAAATCGCAACACCTACACCTGTTTCATTTTCAAAATCTCTATCTTCTTCATTTGGAAATGACAAATTTGCACTTAAACCAAGACCTTCTTCAAACCATCGTGTAACTTGGAGCGAAAAAGAAGCATCCTCATTTATGCTTGCATCAAAATCAATGCCTTCACCGGATAGTTTTGCATAACCAAAATACCCACCAGTATCCGACACGGTTTCGCCATAAGCTTCTGCTCTGGCATAAGCTACGCCGGCGTAAAATGAACCTTCGTTAAAATTTCCGAATGCAAGATCAAAGCCCAAGCCTTGTCCAGTGACTGAAGCGCCATAAGCTTCTGCTCTCGCTACTCCGGTACTAACTCTAAACTGGGAATTTACTTGATCAAAATAAACTGCAGTAATATCTACATCACCCTCTTTTGCAAGCTCAAGCCCAATTGCGCTATAGTCTGGTTTAGCAATAAAACTAATTAATAAAATTAAAACTATTTTTTTCATAAGTGCCTCCCTTATATGGCATTTAAAATAATTACATTTTTAAGCGTAAAAAAAAAGGCTGCCTTTAGGCAGCCTTCAATTTTTTAAGTAGCACTTATTACCACTTATATTTTACTGAAAACTCAAACAGTTCGCCTTCTTCAAAGACTGTAACTCTTGCACCTATGCCCAGACCATCGTCAAGCCATTGAGTCACGCGTGCTGTAAGATCTTGTTCTTCTGAATCAATACTTACACCCCAGTCAAGGCCTTCGCCTGATGCTTTTTTATAACCTGCGTTTAAAAAAGTATCTGAGAACGATTCACCACCACCAGATGCTCGTGCATGTTCTATACCAACAAACCAAGAACCTTCATTAAAGTTTCCAAAACCGTAATCTAACATCACCTCTGTTAATGTTGCGTCAGCTGCACCTGCATCTGCATTAGCCACTACACCAGTAACCGCAAATTTCGAATTTACATTCTCATAACTAAGCGAAAGAAGATCAATATCCCCGTCTATAGTCCCATATGATAAACCAGCAGAAGAATAATCTGGTTTAGCAATTAAACTAATTAATAAAAGTAAAATTATTTTTTTCATAGCTACCCCCTTAATGTAGTACGTTTAAAAAAATTACATTTTAAGCATAAAAAAAAAGGCTGTATTAAACAACCTTTTTAATTTTTTATAAATTTTGACCTATAACAAAGGAGCTATTACTAAGCTAACGATAGCCATGACATTTATCAAAATATTCATAGCAGGTCCCGAGGTATCTTTAAATGGATCGCCCACAGTATCGCCAACTACCGTGGCAGAATGAGTATCTGTGCCTTTACCACCGAAGTTTCCTTTCTCAACAAACTTCTTAGCGTTATCCCATGCACCACCAGCATTTGCCATCATAAGTGCCATTAGTACACAACCTAAAAGCGCGCCAGCTAGCATACCTCCAAGATGGACAGGTCCTAAAGCAAAGCCTACCAATACAGGCGAACCAATAGCGATCGCTCCAGGCAAAAGCATCTTGTTTAAGGCTGCTTTAGTTGCTATATCAACGCACTTAGCATTATCTGGCTCAGCTTTCCCTTCAAGCAAACCAGGTATTTCTCGAAATTGTCTTCTAATTTCTTCGATCATTTCGAAAGCTGCGTCCCCAACAGCTGTCATTGTGATTGATGAAACTAAGAATGGTATCGTCCCACCAATGAACATGCCCATAAGTACTCTTGGATCGTTCAATGATAGAGATTCTAATCCAGTAGCTAACATATAGGCTGCAATAATAGCCAAGGCTGCAAGTGCAGCAGCACCAATCGCGAAGCCTTTACCAATTGCGGCAGTCGTATTTCCTAATTCATCCAAAGAGTCTGTAATTTCTCTAACTTCTGGCTTCATACCGCTCATCTCAGCAATACCACCAGCATTATCTGCTACTGGGCCATAGGCATCTATCGCCATAGTAATGCCAACGGTAGCTAACATACCAACCGCTGCAATACCTACTCCATAGAGACCAGAAAAATGTGTAGAGATTCCAATAATTCCAGCTATGACAAATAACGGTAAAACAACTGATTGCATCCCAACACTTAAGCCGGTAATCATGACTGTAGCTGGGCCAGTTTCTCCGGACTTGGCAATTTTACCAACTGGTGATTCTTCTGTATCACCGCCTGTATAAAATTCTGTAATAAGACCAATCATAATTCCACCAACAGCACCGGTAAGAACAGAGTAAAAAACTGACATTTCTATGTTAGGCGAATAGTAAATACTAAGGCCTGCAAAAATTAAAAATATGATCGGTGAGAAAAATGTACCAAACCGCAACGCTACCGCAGGTGATTTAGAGACTTGTGTTCTAACAATTAATATTCCTAGTAAAGAACAAAATAAACCTGCAGCTGCCAGCCATAAAGGCAAGAACATTAAATCCGTGTTACCAGAAGTAGCTGCTATTGCCATTGAAGCAATCATTGCCCCGCAATATGATTCAAAGATATCAGAACCCATGCCAGCGATATCACCGACATTATCTCCAACATTATCTGCAATAACGCCTGGGTTTCGCGGGTCGTCTTCAGGAATGCCTGCTTCAATTTTTCCAACCAGGTCTGCACCCACGTCGGCGCTCTTAGTAAAGATACCACCGCCTACTCTTGAGAATAATGCTACCGCTGAAGCACCGACACCAAAACCTTCTAAAGATTTAGCTATTTTGTCTGGATCATCCATCGCTCCACTAAAATAAACATACAAGCCACCTAGACCAACTAATCCCATTGAAGCAACACAAAGACCCATAATAGAGCCACCAAAAAATGAAATAGATAAAGCTTGTTCTTGACCTGATTTTTCCGCTGCTGTTGCAGTTCTAACATTAGCTTGCGTGGCAGAATACATACCAATAAATCCAGCGACTGCTGATGATAGAGCTCCGACTGCAATTGCTGTAGCAGTGTACCAGCCTAAAGGCGACAATCCACAAGCAATAACCAGCGCAACAACAACTGGAGCAAGGATTTTATATTCTGTGAACATAAAGACTTTTGCACCTAAGTGAATCTGATCACCAATTTTTACAACTGCGCCTTTTCCAGCAGGATATTTCATAATTAATCCATACAAGACAAAGGCACATATCAATCCCACAAAGCCTGTTACAAATGGGCCCCAGGGTGTCATCGGTCCTATAATAAAATTTTCCATAATTAGTTACCCGTTAAATACTTTCTCGTCTAATTCATTTTCAGATTTAGCTACTATACATGACACAGCTGCATCACCGCAAACATTTACCGCTGTTCTGATCATGTCCAAAATTCTATCTACTGCGAGTATTAATCCTATTGCATCAAGTGGCAATCCGAGCGATCCAAGTATTAAAGCTAAAGTCACTGTTCCAGCTGAGGGCACTGCTGCGGTACCTATTGAAGTCACTATAGCCAATAAAACAATCTGACCGTATTGAACTAATGTCAAATCAACACCAACCGTACTTGCGATAAACATGGTTGCCAGTCCTTGCATGATTGCCGTACCATCCATATTAATAGTAGCTCCGACTGGCACTACGAAAGCCGAAACATCTTTTTTCACTCCAAGCTCATCTGTAACGGTTTTTAAGGTCACTGGTATAGTGGCTGCACTAGAGGATGTTGAAAATGCAAAAAGCGCGACATCTTTCATTTTTCGATAAAAGATCAATGGATTTAAATTGGCAAAAACTTTAAGTATGAGCGAATAAGTAAAAACTAAGTGGAAAGCTAAAACAAATATCAATAGAGCAACGTACTGAGCTAAATCACCAAATACATTTAAACCTTTAGCCATAACGTAGCTACCCATCAAACAAAATACTCCAACTGGAGCAAAACTCATGATGAGCAAAACTATCTTTAGAAATACCGTATTGAGCTTTTCAAACGTTTTTGACAGGCCGCCTGTTAAATCATCAGTAAGGTTGAGTGCAACTCCGAACAATATACTTATAAAAACAATGCCAAGCATATTATTTTCAACGAAAGCACCAAAAATATTATTTGGAAATATGCGCATAACAGTCCCATAAAGACTAGAGTCGCCTGTTGTGGGAGTAAATGCCTCAACATCTCCTTCATAGCCTGAAAGGTTGAAGACGTATCCAAAAATTAGAGCAATACTGACTGCAATCCCGGTAGTCATTAAATAAAGTCCGATGGTTTTTGTGGCAATGGATCCTAGTTTTACCATATTTGATAGAGACGAAATACCTGAAACTAATGAAAAGAATACTAATGGAACTACAACCAACATAAGCAAGTTTTTAAAGATTTGCCCGCCTAAATTAAAAACATATTTTTCAATTGTTAAATAGAGTCCTGAAGGTATGAGGTTTTGGTTGTAATAAAGTAAAGAAGCTATTAAGACCCCTATAGCCATTCCTAGCAAGACATTTCTCGTTAAGTTTTTGGGTGGTGCAAGAACGCTCATATTTCCATCATATCAAAATCTTCTTTACCAACACCACATTCAGGACATACCCAATCAGCAGGCACATCTTCCCACCTAGTACCAGGCTCTATTCCTTCTTCAGGATTTCCTTTTTCTTCGTCGTAGATCCAACCACAAACGATACATTCCCACTTCTTATATTCCATTTTTATGAGTTTCTTACCTGAAGTATTATAATCAATCCTCATTAAATTATGGCACCAAAACAAAAAACAAAATGGCAACTTTATAAATCTAACGATGATTTATCTAATAGTGCTATGGCTAGTTGGGTGGCAGAAAATAATTCTCTGATGAAAAGACTTAATGATGAGAAGCAAGAGATAGTATTAAATGTTCTTTCTGAAGAAATTTGTACCCACAGTGACATTGAACTTGACTTAATAGGCATCACAGGAAATTTGAGAAAAATCGTTCTAACAGGGAGCACAAATATTGTTTTCGCTGAAACATTTTTTAGCAATCATGTCATTGAAAAATTTTCAAAGTTTGGAAAATTAGGAGATGAGCCTTTAGGAAAATTCTTATTCTCTGATCCGAACATTACAAAACATGAAACCTATGTTGCAACTTACAGCTTAGATAACCAAGACTATCAAGGTAGAAAATGTATATACGATTTTGCTGGTTCAAAGTTTTCTGTGATAGAAGTATTCTTATTTAATGACTAAAACTAGTGCTTATTTGAATCTTATAAGATTTTATAACCCTATCGGTTTCTGGCTATTGTTGTGGCCTGGTCTTTGGGGTTTATTTTTATCGAATAATTTCAATATTGAGAACTTTACAATAGTCGTGCTAGGTTCATTTCTCACAAGATCTCTTGGTTGTGCAATAAATGACTTTCTGGATAGAGATTTTGACAAAAATGTAGAGAGAACTAAAAATCGTCCAATAGCAAGCAAAAATTTATCTCTTACTGAGGCGGGAATTTTTATAGTAATTCTTGCAAGTATCTGTGTATTTTTGCTCATGCAAACCAATCCATACACCATAAAGTTAGTCTGTTATGTTGCTATACCAATGATTGTTGTATATCCGTTAATGAAACGTTTTTTGGCTATGCCTCAACTATTTTTAGGCGCAACCTTTGGCTTATCATTGCCAATTTCGTACTCCATTGCAGAGTCATCGATAAACCTTGAGGTAATATTTTTGTATTTGGGGTGCATATTTTGGATCATTGCTTATGACACGTATTATGCTTTGTGCGATATAGAAGACGATAGAAAATTAAATCTAAACTCCTCGGCAATTTTCTTTGGAAACGATACTCAGAAAGCAATCATTCTCTTCTCGCTGCTTTTTCTTGGGGTTGTCATGCTTTTTGCGCTAAAGAATTCTTCTTTCCTGCTTGGAGTGGGCGCTGTGTTTCTTATTTATCAAATATATTTCCAAAATAAATTATCCAATTTGAATAAAAACCTTGATGCATTCAAAGCTAATAGCCATATAGGATTAATAATCGCAATTTTAATATTTATAGAAAACCAAAATGAGTTTTACAGTTGAAAATAGTATTGAGTCAGCAAAACAAATATTTAAATCTTGCCCTTCAGAAGACCCATTTTCATCTTATGATTTTCTAGATGCCTTAGATAAAACAAACTGCCTGGATGCAGATTCTGGTTGGAATACAAAATGCTTAAATCATGACAATGGTTCAGCAATACCCTTTTATGAAAAACTTAATAGCCAGGGAGAATTTGTATTTGATTACGCATGGGCAAATACTTACTTTCGCTACGGCCAGCCTTATTACCCAAAACTGGTTATGAGTGTTCCCTTTACTCCAGTAGACGGTAAAAGAATAGTTGGGCCTGACGACAACGCAAATTCTGAGGCCTTAAATAGTTTAGTTTCTCATACCGAAGATCAAGGCTACTCTTCTTTGCACGCCCTATATGTTGATAAAAGCCAAAGGGAGATATTTAAATCAAAAAATTTTATTGAAAGGTTGGATTGTAATTACAAATGGGTAAATAAATCTTATGCGGACTTTGAATGTTTTTTATCTCAACTTACCTCGCGTCACAGAAAAAATATAAAAAAAGAAAGAGCATACATTCAAAAACTAAATATCGAATTTGAGTACGTTACAAAGATTACCCAACAAGATTGGCATGAGTTTTACTTATTTTATGCAATGACATATGCCGTCAGGGGGCAAAGACCATATTTAACTGCTGAGTTTTTTAAAAAACTAGAAAAACTTAACCCATTAATTGTCTTTGCACATAAAAAAGGTCAAAGAATTGCAGCATCTTTGTTTTTTCAATTTAAAGACAAACTTTACGGTAGGTATTGGGGTACAAAAGAGCATATTAATTTTCTACATTTTGAGTGTTGCTACTATCAAGGCATTGAAATTGCTATTAAAAATAAATGTATGGCATTTGATCCAGGTATACAGGGCCACCATAAGTTAAAAAGAGGATTTGAACCAGTAATTAATACTTCTTATCATTGGATAGTTGATGAGCGTTTTAGGGATGCAATAAGCAACTATTGTGAAACTGAGTCTAATCACATAAAAGAATATTTTGAGCAGTCAAAAGAATATTTGCCATTTAAAAATGTCTGAATACACAAAAACAAATCATCACTTAACTATTTGTTCAGCAAATTACCTCCGTCTAAAAAAGATCATGTTTGATTTTAAAAAGGATGCAAAAAGACTAAAAAAAAATGATGCCAATGAGAATTTCATAGCAGACATTAAGTATTCAAGTATCTCAAAACATACCGCAGAGCTTTACTTAGAGTTTTCAAACTTAGAATCGAAGATCCTTCATTCTTTTAACTTTGTCTCAAATATTTACCACGATGTTGAATTAGCAGAAGTAGCTTCATTCAATGGATACGCTCCAAATAAATTTCCTTTTCAATTTGAACGACAACCTAAATCAACAGATGAAAAATCGCAACAAAATCGGTTTTTTACTGAAGTTCTTGATATGATTCTTACAGGCGGGTTCTATGAGTAAAAAAGACTTAATTTTATACGTCCATGGTTGGAATTCGCATGCGAATGCAAGAAAAGCAAAGCTTATTGAAAGTGAACTAAAAAATCATGAGACCTTTGATACCTTATCAATTACGCTAAAAAATCATCCAAGAGAAGTAATAAAACAATTAACAGAGTTCATCACAGAAAAGCAAGGCGAATACAATGTGCATCTAGTGGGAAGTTCACTTGGAGGCTACTACTCTGTTTTCTTGGCTGAAACCCTAGATTTAAAAGCAACTATGATAAATCCAGCAGTTTGGGCATATAAAATCTTTGAAAATGATCGGGGAGATAACGAAAATCCTAACACCGGTGAAAAATATTTCATCGATCAAGACTGGGTTGATAGCTTGGAAGAGATCTTTGTTGAAAATCCCACACCAGATAAATATTTAGTTCTTCTGCAGACTGGTGATGAGACCCTTGACTACAAATATGCCGAAAAATATTTTTCTGGCTCAACGATTGTTATTGACGAAGGAGGTTCACATAGCTTTGATGGACTTGAACAAAAAATTCCTCAAATTCTTCTGCATTTTTCCTGATTCTAATTGCCAATGTTAATTAAAAATACTAAATTAGAATTGCATTACATTTGCACCATACTCCATGGTTAAAAAGGGGCCCTTTTAGGGAAGTAGTTAAAATCGTTCATCTTTGAA
>ENA-OSEY01001598-OSEY01001598.1-marine-metagenome-genome-assembly--contig:-NODE-1598-length-15358-cov-4.103724_pt1 | contig 15358 bp, 17 predicted proteins | sample MGYA00248465_ERZ534230 | MGnify/ENA primary metagenome ERZ534230 (study PRJEB26409, sample SAMN06344110) | marine metagenome | isolation source: Sea water from surface | place: Atlantic Ocean:Southern...
AAAAAGAAATTTAGTCGGTAACACCTAATTTCTTTTGTAATTTTGTATTCGATGTAGTGTAACCAAAAGGAACTCTCTCACCGGGATAACTTCTTCTAAAAGCTTCTTGTACTGCAAGAGTGGTTTCATGAAAACCACATAATATAAGATCTAGTTTACCCGGATAATCATTAATATCGCCGACAGCAAATATTCCTGGTAAGGAAGTTTCAAATTTCTCGGTATCCACGGAGATTTTCTTTTTTTCCATATCAACACCCCAATCTGCGATCGGTCCTAATTTTTTATTTAAGCCAAATAAGAAGAGAATTTCATCACAGTTAATATTTTCCAACTCCTTTGTTTCAAAATTCTTGATAACTACACCTTCAATGTGATCATTTCCTATAAGATCCTCAATTACATAAGGAGTTTTAAGGTCAATTTTGTTTTCTTTGACAAGCTCTCTCATTTGCTTTTCAGTATTTGGTGCTCCTCTAAATTCATCACGCCTATGAACGAGCTTTATAGATCGACAAATATCAGCTAACTCTACTGACCAGTCTAGTGCACTATCACCTCCACCAAATATTACTAAATCTTTGTCTCTGAAAGACTCTTTAGATCTAACAGCATAAGAAACACCTTTATTGAGGAAACGATCAGGATCTTCAATGTTTGGGGGTCTTCTAGGTTCAAAAGATCCTGCTCCAGCTGCAATAAAAATACTCTTCGCAATAAATTCGTTTTCTTCCGAAGTTTTAATTTTCCAAGAAGAAACCTCATCTCCTATTATTTCTTCAAGTTCCTCAACCCTCTCACTTAGAAAGACTTCATAATTAAAGGGTTTTATTTGTTCGAGCAGGGCATCTACATGCTCTTGGGCAGTTTGATTTGGAACACCAGGAATATCATAGATGGGTTTTTCTGGATACAGTTCACTACATTGACCTCCAATTTTGTTTAAATTGTCTATTAAAATACAATCTAAACCCAATAAACCTGCTTCAAATACGGTAAATAAACCAACAGGACCAGCTCCAATTATTAAAATATCAGTTTCTTTTGCATTCATCTTACTTGCATTCCAGGTAGGGCACCTTGGTCCGGTGAAATGATGAATATACCTATGTCATCATCTCCAGCAGCTAGAATCATTCCTTCTGAGGTTCCAAACCTCATTTTTCTATGTTTTAAATTATTTACGCAAACAACCAATTTGTCTATTAAATCCTGCGCATCATATGCTTTTTTCATCCCTGCAAATACATTCTTCTTTCCCAACTCACCAAGATCTAATTCCAGTCTTAGTAGCTTATCAGCTTCTTCTACTGGTTCAGCCTTGATTATTTTTGCAATTCTTAGGTCAAGTTTTATAAAGTCTTCTATAGTTATTTCTTCCATTCAAGCTCCCATGAGTTTTTCAATATGTTTATCTTCAATTCTCGTAACTATGGCTTCAAATTTATTAATCTTACATCCCAACATTGGTTTACTGATGGCTTGCCAACTTAATGCATCTTCTCCTAAAAAACTTAGAGATTTTTTTGCATACCCTGGAATTATAGGAGATAGTAAAATTGAAATAATCCTGAAAAGATTTAAAGCAGTTGTGCATATAGACTGAACCTCGTCTTCGTTATCGCTTTCTTTTATTAATAACCAAGGTTTTCTTGAATCGACATACTGGTTTGCCTTATCAGCTAAAGCCATAATCTCCCTTGAAGCTTTATTTAGCTCTAGGTTATTGTAGAAGCGAGCAATTTCTTTTGATTGCTCTATGAAATATTCGATTAATTCAGGATTATCTAACTTTTGAGAGAGTCGATCCTCGTAATGTTTGTTTATAAACTTTGCAGTTCTGCTGGCAATATTTGCATATTTATTCACCAAATCCGTATTATTCTTTTGTTTAAATTCGTCAAGATTCAAGTCAATATCATCGACACCATTTCCTAATTTTGAGGCAATAAAATATCTAAGGTAGTCTTCATTTAAATTGTTAATATAGTTCTCAGCCGAGATAAAATTTCCCCTAGATTTTGACATCTTTTCTCCATTTAACGTTAGAAATCCATGAACAAAAACACCGTCCGGAGCTTTAAAATTTGAGTTAAGAAGCATTACCGGGAAAAATAAAGCATGAAAATACATTATATCTTTCCCTATAAAATGAAAAACTTCCATTTTTGAATCAGTAGACCACAAAGTAGAAAAACTTTCTTCTGCATTATTCTTCTTTAGAAAATTTAAATGACTAGCAAGATATCCTATAGGTGCATCTAACCAGACATAAAAATATTTGTTTTCGTAGCCAGGAATTTCAAATCCAAAATAAGGGGAATCTCGACTTATATCCCAATCCTTTAGTTCTGACTTTATCCATTCATCTAATTTATTTCTAACTGGAATTTGTACATTTGATGAATCCAACCAATTTTCTATTTCTTCTCTTAAAACACTCAATTTAAAGAACAAATGTTCAGATTCTTTTATGATTGGCTCCGTACCAGAAATTACAGAGATTGGGCTTTTTAAATCTATTGCATTATATGTGGCACTGCATTTTTCACAATTATCACCGTATTGATCTTCTGCACCACATTCCGGACAAATTCCCTTCACATATCTATCAGATAAAAACATTTCTCTTGAAGTGTCAAAAAGTTGATTAATTTTTTTTATTTCAATCAAACCTCTTTCTTGTAACGAATTGAAAATCTTTTCAGACAGCATTCTGTTTTCTTCACTATGAGTAGTATGATAATTGTCATGTGAAATATTGTATTTCTTAAATATTTCTAAATGTTGTTCATAAGTTTGCTCTATTAGCTCTTCAGGCTGTATTCCTAATTCTTCAGCTCTTAACATAATAGGGGTGCCATGTGCGTCGTCTGCACAAACATATGTGCAATCATTACCCTGTAATCTTTGAAATCTAACCCATATGTCTGTTTGCGTATGCTCAAGGATATGGCCCAAGTGCAAAGGAGCATTTGCATAGGGCAATGCGCTAGTTACTAAAATAGACCTTTTTTCAGATTCTTGAGTCATAGTAGGGTTAAAATGTAGATAATTAATTATAACCTACTTGAAAGGATCCCTTGAAACATATGCAAAAAACAAACGAAAAATTAAGAATTCCTGAAACTCTTAGGAAGGTAAAAAATCTTATTGGTATTTTTTCAGCCAAAGGTGGAGTAGGTAAATCAGCAATTTCTCTTCAGGTAGCTTTAGCTCTTAGAGATAAAGGGTATAAGGTAGGTTTGGTTGATGCTGACATATATGGACCATCTCAACCTGTAATGCTTAATGCCCATCCTGGTGAGCTGAAGCTGACTAACGAAAAGATCATTGAGCCGTTAGAAAAAGAGGGTATTAAATTCATCTCTATGGGTTTGATTTCAGATGAAAAAATGCCCGTTATTTGGAGAGGTCCAATGGTAAGTGGTGCTGTTATGCAACTTTTGGCTCAAACAGACTGGGGAGAGATAGACTATTTGATTATTGATACTCCACCAGGAACAGGAGATGTTCAGCTTACTTTACTCCAAAGAATACCTCTAACCTCATCCATTGTTGTAACTACACCTCAAGATGTATCAGTTTCAGACTGTAAGAAAGGTATTGAAATGATTAAAAAGCTCGAACTGCCGATCTCTGGGCTGATAGAAAATATGAGCTGGTTTCAACCTAATGCTGATGAGAAAAAATATTATTTGTTTGGAAAAGATGGAGGCAAACATCTTGCAGAAGAGTATTCACTTGAGCTTCTTGGTCAGTTACCTCTAATAGAATCTACTGAAAAATCCTCTTTTGTAGATAATGAGTCATTAAAAATTGAATTTTTGAAGATTGCTGATAAATTAGTCAAGTCTGCGGAGACACTTAAGGAAAAGAAGCCCAATGAAATTCCACAAATTAATGTAACTGAATGAAGCTTGTAAAAAAAATTATAGTTTTACATTTGGCTCTAATCTCCTTGAATTGTTTTCCAGATATAGATCCATTAGAAAATCTAAATAAAAAAACACACAACCTTAATCAAACATTAGACCTTAACGTAGCATCTCCAATAGCCAGATTTTATAAAAATGTAACACCTAATTTCATAGAAAAGGGTATATCTAATTTTTCACAGAATATTGAAGACTTAAGCATTGGTTTAAATAATATCTTGCAAGGAAAAATAAATTCTGGACTTTCAGATTTTTCTAGATTTCTTATTAATACTAGTATCGGATTAGGAGGATTTATTGATGTTGCCTCAAGCTTAGGCTTTCAGAAGCATGACGAGGACTTCGGTCAAACTTTAGCTGTCTGGGGTGTTGAACAAGGACCATATATTGTACTTCCAGGCCTCGGTCCGAGCACTTTAAGAGATACTTTGTCTATGATTCCTGATGCCTTCCTAACACCTTTATGGCTTATTGAGCATGATAGAACAAGCTACTCTTTAACAGCAATTGACCTGATAGATACTAGAGCGCGTTATCTTGGATTAGAGAGTGTTGTCATAGGAGATGAGTACCTATTTTTCAGGGATGCTTATTTGCAAAGTAGAGAGTTTGAAATAAATGATGGGGTTGTGGAAGATGATTTCGATGATTTCGAAGACTTTGAAGATTTCGAAGACTTTGATTAACTCTTTTTTATCTCTAGCTTTATATTAATAAAGTCTGAATGGCTTATGTGAATAAGGTCAGATATTTTTCGAATCAAGTGCTCTTCATATTTATCTAAATAACCGTCAGCATACGCTATTCTCCAAAGGTTTCTGAGAAGCTTAAGTTTGTCTTCATAATTAAATTCATCATTAACCAATCTCGTATAGCCATATAGAGATGTATTTTCTTGAACTGTGTTTTCAGCATCTTCAATAATCTCATTTATTTTTTGTTCAGATATGTCGTAGGTACTTAAAAGAGAGGAGGTAAGAGATGCTTTTTCTGTTTCATCAAAATTTTTATCTGCAAAAGCCACTTCTACTAATAAAGATGCGCAAGCATCATCAAGTTCACTATTATCTTTATCATCAATCTCCGTTTCTTTTTTAGAGAAGCTAGATAAAAGTTCTTTTATTTTTGTAATCATCAGACAACCTTTTTAAAGTAATTTTCAATTTCAGCAGTTTTTTGAACTTTAGCATCAAATGAAGATAGAAATTTTCTCTTTTGTTTTGCACCTGCTAAGCCTTTAAACAACCCTAAGAGATGTTTTGTTATTTTGTTTGCTTTTGTACCTTTCTGTAATTCATCATCAAGGTAAGGAATCATAGCTGCAATTATGTCTTCACGTGATTTGAACTCATTTTGTTCACTAAAAATTAAGTTATCAACCTCCACAAGCATTAAAGGATTTTCATAAGCAGCTCTTCCTATCATTACTCCATCAACATACCCTAAGTGATGAAGAGACTCTTTCATATTTCGGATTCCACCATTAATAACTATATTCAGATTTGGAAATTTATCTTTCACTCTATAGACTCTTTCGTAATTAAGAGGAGGTATTTCTCTATTTTCTTTTGGGCTCAATCCTTTGAGCCAAGCTTTTCTCGCATGAATAATAAATGTGTCACAACCTGATAAACTAACTTGCTTAATAAAATTATCTAATTCAGTATCCTCATCCATATCATCAACTCCAATTCTGCATTTTACTGTGACCGGAATTTTTACTGATTTAATGATTTCATTAACACAACTTGAGACTAACTGAGGTTCTTTCATGAGCACTGCACCAAATTTCCCCTTTTGCACTTTAGAGCTTGGGCAACCCACATTAAGGTTTATTTCGGAGTAACCGAAATCTTCTGCAATAATTGCCGCCTCTGATAAGGACTTTGGATCAGCACCACCAAGTTGAATTGCTAATGGATGCTCCTCTTGACTATATTCTAGTAAATCATAAGTCTTACCATTGATAATGGCATTCGAATGCAACATTTCGGTATATAGTAGGCTTCTTTTTGTCAGAGACCTATGAAAATATCTACAATGACGGTCTGTACGATCCATCATTGGAGCAACGCAGAATCTATGCGACATTAAGGATGAAGTGGCAAGGAATAATAATCGAAAAATAAGTACATAATAACTGTACAAATTGCCAACGTTAATACCATTACCGGTAGACCTTTTTTAGCCCATTTTAGGGGCGTAATAGCTAAATCTGGATTTCCAGTTGATTTAGCTAATTTTTCTGAAACAGTAACGATATAAACATTGGCAGTAGAACCAATATGTGTACCGTTTCCGCCCATTCCAACTCCTATCGCAAGACACCAACATAATGCAGCTATGTTTACACCTACCGTCTCAAGTGACGCAATAATAGGAATCATTGCTGCTGTAAAAGGAATATTATCAATAGCTGCAGACATTATTGCAGCTACCCACATCAACGCGATACAAGTTACCATAAAGTTTTCTTGTATTACTTCACCTGAGACAGGATCGATTAGGAATGGAACTATATATTGTCCTAAATATTCTAAAAATTTACTTCCTTCTACGCCACCAACTAGCATGAACAAAGCCACGAAAAACATTAGTAGAGGGATCTCATGAGTCATATTCTTCATAACATCTTCAAATTCAATTTCTTTGGCAAGAATAACTAGAAGAATAAGTCCAGTTCCTGCAACCATCCATGGTTCCCAATGAATTGTATTATGGATAACAAAAAGAATAACCATCAACCCTAAGATGGAAAGTGACTTATTCCAGAGACTTTTGTCTTTATAAGGTATTGCGTCTTCGAATTTTCCTTCTGGTACTATTGCTAATTCTTCTTTAAATAGATATCTCATGAAGAATAGTGTTGCTATCCATGCAACGAATACAATAGGGAACATCTTGTATGCAAAAGGCATAAATGCAATATCAAATGCTGAACCAATCATTAAATTAGGAGGATCTCCAACTAGAGTAGCTACACCTCCGGTATCAGATAACAAGGCTGCAGCTAATAAATAAGGTATTGCGCTTACCTTCATTTTTTGACAAATCAATACAATGAGAGGTCCAAATATGACTACGGTTGTTACGTTATCCAATAAAAGCGATATTACAGTTACTGCTGTTCCTAACAAGGCAAGTAATAAAAACTGCCTTCCTTTTGCTATTCTGCCAATATTTGCAGCAAGAACCTCAAATCCTCCAGTATTAACCATGATAGCTACAACCGCCATCATAGAACCAAGAAGAAAAACTACATTCCAATCAACTGCCTCGAAGGCCTCTTCAGGAGAGTAAAAACCATACGATTGCCCAACCACAAGCATGACTGCGGCACCAGCCATTGCAACTTTTACTCTATGAAACCCATGAAGAGTTTCCGTAAAAATGAGAATGAAGCTAGCAGCTAAGATTATTCCAGAAACCAACATACCTTGGTTCATTACAATAGTTTCCATAAGTCCCTCTTTGTATATTATATTTTTAAACTATTGGTTAATAGCTTAAACTTAATAAATGATATCTGTTGATAGTAATTTAGTTTTTACACCTGAGAATATCAATGATTCCTCAGAATCTGCTGTATCTATTATACTTAGAAATCAAGAATTCTTAACATCTAAAATTTCTGAAGTTCTCCTTTTTGAAGATGATGATCTTCAATGGACTGAAATGAAGTTTTCTCATGAGCACTTTTTGGGTTATCTGGACAACAGACCATGTTATGTAAAGTGTCTGGATGTTACCTCTTCTATTGATGATGGCATGATATTGTCTCCATTGAGAAGTCTTCTTGGCAGGATTCCAGATACAGTTTTTGAAATTTTTTCTAGATCACTGCAAATAGATAATTGGTATGTTTCAAACCAATATTGTGGTACTTGCGGTAAAAAAATTAAAGCTCATGAAGTAGAAAGAGCCATGGTCTGCGAGTGTAACAATAAATTAATATATCCTTCTATTTCTCCTTGCATTATTGTTCTAGTTACTGATGGGGAGAATCTTTTGCTAGCACACAACAAAAATTTCCCCGGCGAATTCTATAGCACTTTAGCTGGCTTTATTGAGCCTGGTGAATCAGCTGAATCTGCTATCGAAAGAGAAGTTTTTGAGGAGGTGAATGTGAGAATCAAAAATATTACTTATTTTGGCAGTCAATCTTGGCCTTTTCCTAGTCAATTAATGCTTGGATATCATGCTGAATATAAAGAAGGTGAGGTTAAACCTGATGGTATTGAAATTGATAAAGCAGATTGGTTTAACTTCAAAGAGTTACCTCAAGTTCCCACAGGAAATATTTCTATTTCAGGACAATTAATCGAAAGTTATATTGCAAAATTAGATGATTAGGATTTATTCCTTGGATCATTTGAAGCTCTTCCCCAATCTTTAGCTTTTTTTTCAGTTTTTTTAAAATTGTCAGCCTCATTATTACTATTTTTAGGTTCTTTTATCTGATTGCTTTCTTTTTTTGGTTTTCTCGGCTCTTTATTTGCAAGAGGTACCTCTTCAGCTATTGGTTTAGCTGCTTTACTTTTTGATTCTTTCTGTAAATCATTCTTTTGATTTATGTTCTGAGATTTAACTTTTTTTGTTTGATTTGCAGGTTTTCTAGTAGATTTATCTTTGTCAGTTTTCTCTGATTTTATAGCTTTAGTTGATTTACTCTTTAAGTCTTTTGGTTTATCACTCTGCTTATCAGTTCTTTTGTTTGATTGTTTATTTTTATTACTTTGAGCATTTTTTTTAGATCTTTGATTTCTGTTTTTTGTTACATTTTTATTATTCTTACTATCTGATCTCCTTCTTCGATTATCTGCTCTTCTTCTATTCCTGTTGTTTGTCTTACTTGGTCTTTTATTTCTTGTGTCAGGGGATTCAAATAATTTGAATAATCTTTGAAAAATACTTGCTCCTTTTTTCTTGGGTTTTTTAGGGGGAGTTAAATTAACTGCAGGTTTTTCAAATTTCGGTTTTTTATAATTGTTACTGCCATTTCCACTGGATTCAATTTCACTTTGAATTTCATAACTTGCATGATCTTTATTCTTTTTATCATCTGATCTAAGTCGAGTAACTTCAAAGCGATTATCAGAACGTGTTGGATCCGAGACAACAATCACCCTTACATCAGTTCTTTCTTCAATCTCATTTATTCTAGATCTTCTTTCATTGAGTAAGAAAATTGACATATCAGAAGAGACTACAGCTCTAACTTCACCACTCTTTTTCTTGCTAGCCTCTTCTTCTATGAGTCTTAAGACTGCTGTAGACAGACTAGCCACATCTTGAGTCCATCTTTCTTGCAAAGATGGTCTCAGTCTTTGACGAGACATTTCCATTAATCCAAATCTAGAAATTCTTCCAACCTGAACTTTGGCTCTATCAATTGAAAGAGCGGACCACAGCTTATCTTCCACTGCTCTCTTATTTTTTAAAGAGAGCATGTCAATAAAATCAATTACGATTAAACCTCCAATATCTCTCAATCTCAATTGTTTAGCTATTTCCACTGCTGATTCAATATTGGTATTTAATGCAGTTTCTTCAATATCACTACCACCCGTAGCTTTTGCAGAGTTAATATCAATTGCAACAAGTGCTTCCGTTTGATCAATTACAATAGATCCACCACTAGGAAGAGAAACTTCTCTCTGATAAGCAGTCTCTATTTGACTTTCAATCTGGTATCTTGTGAACAGCGGGATAGCTTCATTGTATTGTTTAATTTTATCCTCGAAATCGGGCATAAGTTTTGAAGTAAAATCAAATGCCTTTTCATAAGCTTCTTCAGTATCTACAAGAACCTCTGTAATGTCATCCCTCAGAAAGTCTCTCAGCGATCGAGAGATCAAATCATTCTCTCTGAATATTAAGAAAGGTGCTTTCTTTAGTTGATTAGCCTCTAGAATTGCATCCCACAGATTTAAAAGGTAATCCAGATCCCATTTTAATTCTTCTAAAGAAACTCCTTCTCCAGCTGTCCTTACAATTAACCCCATTTCTTTAGGTATATTTAATTGTTTTAATTTATCTCTGATTTCATCTCTAGCTTTCCCATCAATACTCTTAGAAATGCCTCCAGCATCAGGATTATTCGGCATCAAGACCAAGTAATGACCCGGTAGAGAGATAAATGTACTTAAAGCAGCTCCTTTTGTACCTCTTTCCTCTTTCTCAACTTGTACAATTATTTCTTGTCCCTGTGTCAGGATATCATTTATTGATGATTTTCCTTGTTTATCTGGATTCAAAGAAGGATTTAGTTCTTTAACAGGTAGAAATCCATGTCTCTCAGATCCAAAATCAACAAAAGCTGCGCCAAGACTCTGTTCAATTCTTGATACTCGTGCCTTGTATATATTTGATTTTTTTCTTTCTTGACCGACTTGTTCAATGTCAAAATCATAAATACTTTGACCATCAACTAACGCTACTCTCAACTCTTCCGGTTGAGTTGCGTTTATAAGCATTCTTTTCATGTATTACCCCATGTAGGGAAGCAGACAGCGAAAGCTGAAATGGAAAGTGTATATAGGCGAATTATTATTTATGCCACGCCTACGTAGCGATTGTTCTTGAGAGCTTCGTCTCTCTGCTTCTTAAATTAATTCTTTACGCGCCTTACAATTAACTCATTAAAATGCGCGAACACGAGCGTATAATAGCTTAAGAACGCCGTAGATAAAAGCTTTGTTTAATATGAAAGAAAATTATCATCCAGTTTCAACATATAAAGTCACTGCGGAATACGATGGTGTAAGACTAGATAATTGTCTTATAGCGAAATTAAAAGGCCTGCCGAGAACTAAAATATATTCAATTATCCGAAAAGGTGAAGTTCGGGTAAATAAATCAAGATCACAGCCTAGTTTAAGATTGCGGGTAGGTGATATTGTCAGAATTCCACCCTACAGAACTTCCTCAAAGTCTAAAGGATACATAAACAACAAAGATTTGGATAAGATCTCTGAATCGATAATTTCTGAAGAAAAGGAATATTTGATAGTAAATAAACCTGCAGGTTACGCCTCTCATGGTGGAAGTGGGATAACTGGTGGTGTGATTGAGATTATTAGAGAATTGAAACCAAATTACAAAAATGCACAATTAGCTCACAGGATTGATAAAGACACTTCAGGTTGCCTTGTTATTGCTCTAAAAAAAACTTTCCTTCGTAAATTACATGAAGAAATAAGGAATAAAAACGTAGATAAGGTTTACGATCTAATTGTTTGTGGTCAATGGCCTGTTGGTATTTCTCAAATTAAAGAGCCTATTTATATAAATAGAACTGCTAATGGAGAACGAGAAGCAACTATTGATTCGAAAGGAAAAGAAGCATTGACAAGTTTTTCTATTGTGAAGAAATCTAGCAAATATTCCTTGCTAAAAGCCAGTATTTATACTGGAAGAATGCACCAAATCAGAATTCATACAAAAAATGCAGGTTTTCCGATACTGGGAGATGTGAAATATGGTGACAAGGAAGCTAATAAATTGGCAAGAGGCAATGGGTTAAATAGGATGATGTTGCATGCATATTCAATTAATTTTAAGAATCTTGGTTTAAAAGCAATGGCAAAAACACCAAATTCCTTTTTCTCTTTTGTAGACTGATATTATGAAAATTTTAAATCTTAATGAGGGATTTTTTCCTATAAAGCTGGATTTTGAAGAAAGTGAACTCAATATTCCAAATATTGGGTATTTGACCTCTTCGCTTAAAGTTAATTTAGAAATATCTAAAATATCAGCGGGAATTCTTGTATGTAAAGGTAATTTAATTTGTGAGTTCAAAGACAAATGTCAAAATTGCTTAGAGGAGACAATAATCTTTATCGATAGTGAAGTTAACGTTACCCTCAAAGATATTAAGGAGATGCATTCAGATAGTTCGAATGATTCTCAAGTACATTACCAAGAGTTAGACAATTTTAATTTAAGAAATTTTTTAGAGGAGGAAATAGCTATTTCTTATCCTGATATAGTTAAATGTCATAAAAATTGCTTAGAAGATGAGTCTATATCAACTGAAGAAAAAAACTTACCTTTTAAAAAAATTAGAGACTTGATGGAGTAGTTATTCTAAAATTCGCGCCGAGGCTTATTATGGCAGTACAAAAAAGTAAAAAATCTAAATCAAAAAAACTTCAAAAGAGAGCTCATCAGTCTCTCTCTAACCCAACTTTATCTACAGACCCAGTAACTGGAGAGAGGCACTTAAGGCACCAAATGACAGCCGATGGGTTTTACAGGGGTAAAAAGGTAGTAGAGATTAAGCAAAAAGAAGAAATAGTAGAGGAGTAATTCTTGTCTAATACCTTAGGCTGCGTGTTTCCAGGTCAAGGGTCTCAATCACCTGGAATGCTAGCCACTCATTTTGAGAGGCTAGAACCATTTAATTATGTTTTTGATTGTGCAAAGGAAGTTCTCGATATTGACTTTAAACTACTGATTGAAGAGGGAAGCGCAGAGGATTTAGCAAAAACAGAAATAACACAGCCTCTTTTGTTGACATCAAATTACGCTCTTTGGAAATCGCTTAACAAAAGTGCCGAAAATATTGCTGTGATGGCAGGACATTCCTTAGGAGAATTCTCTGCTTACGTTGCCGCAGAAAGTTTGTCTTTTGAGGATGCATTGGTTTTAGTTTCCCTTCGAGCAAAATTTATGCAAGAAGCTGTAAAGGAGGGTGAAGGTGGTATCGCAGCCATTCTTGGTTTATCTTATGAAAAGCTACTAAAAATTTGTGAGGACGTGTCTAAAGATGGTGATTTAGTAAGTATGGCAAATTTAAACTCAGAAAATCAAATTGTTGTATCAGGAACAAGAGTAGGTGTTGAAAAAGCAATAGAATTATCTAAGGAATCGGGAGCAAAAAGGGCTGTGCCTTTAGCAATGAGTGTTCCATCACATTCCCAGTTGATGAAGCCAGCATCCGTTCAATTTGCTGAAGAATTAAGTAAGGTTCAGTTTAATCAACCAAAAACTAAGGTTATTCAAAATTTCTCTGTAGATCACTCTGATGAACCAGAAGTAATAAAAAATAATTTAGTTTCACAACTTTATAGTCCTGTAAGATGGAATGAGACTATGAGCTTATTTAACAAAAACGGGATTTCCAGTTTAATTGAATGTGGTCCAGGAAAGGTCCTAACTGGACTTATTAAAAGACAGTTTAAAGATATTAATCCTCTTAATCTTGATGATTTTGAAACATTATCAAATATAAAAAATGACTGAGAAAAAAACTGCTTTAGTGACAGGGGCCAGTAGGGGTATTGGAAATGCCATTGCTGTAGAGTTAAAAAATAATGGTTTTGATGTCATTGGAACCGCTACATCAGAATCCGGCTCCGAAAGCTTAGATAGATTGGGCATTGAAGGATATGTGCTTGATTTAAATTCATCAGAGTCTCTTGAGTCTTTCTGGTCACTTATAGAGCAAAACGAAAAATCTATCTCGGTGTTAATAAATAATGCGGGGATAACAAGAGATAATATTATTTTAAGAATGACTGATGAAGAGTGGTCAGACATTATGAATGTACATTTAAATGGTACTTTTCAGCTTTGCAAACGAAGCTTAAAGATGATGCTTAAAAATAAATGGGGAAGGGTAATAAATATATCTTCTGCATCAGCATCAATAGGTAATAGAGGCCAATCTAATTATGCAGCTGCCAAAGCGGGTGTTGAGGCTTTCACTAAATCACTAGCCAAAGAAGTAGGCAAGAGAGATATAACAATTAATGCAGTTGCACCTGGATTCATAAGTACTGATATGACAGAAAAAAACGACGGTGTTAATGCAGAATATTTAATCAAAGAAATACCTTTAGGTCGATTTGGAGATCCTGAAGAGGTCGCTAGCTTGGTTAATTTTCTGTGTTCAAATGATGCTTCTTATATTACTGGACAGACTATACATATTAATGGTGGTCTTTATATGTAAATTCTTGACTTTATTTTAATTTATGGAAGTAAAGTGGAGAAAAAATTTTTAAAATAAGTATAATTCGCGATTTCTAGAACTATCAAATTGTTTTAGATGGGAGATTTATTATGAGCGTTGAAGATAGAGTTCAAAAAATAGTTTGTGAGCAATTGGGCGTTTCAGCTGAAGAAGTAAAACTTGAAGCTTCTTTTATTGACGACTTAGGTGCTGATTCTTTAGACACTGTTGAATTGGTTATGGCTTTTGAGGAAGAATTTGAAATTGAAATTCCTGATGAGGAAGCCGAAAACATCCAAACAGTAAAAAATGCTGTTGATTACATAAATAGCAATTCCTAACTCCAGCCAAAAGACTTTCATGTCTGATAGGAGAGTAGTAATTACTGGTCTAGGGTTACTTTCGCCTGTTGGTAACAATGTATCTGATTCTTGGAAGAATATTTTATCTGGAACTAGTGGCGCCAAAACAATAGATAGGTTTGATGTTTCAAAATTTGAAACCCAATTTGCTGCAACCGTTGATATTGACCTTTCAGATTATCTAGACAAAAAAGAAATCAGAAGAACAGATCCTTTTATCCAATATGGTCTCGTTGCAGCAGATGAATGTCTTCTGGACTCTTCAATTGATTTAAATAATGTTGATAAGGCTAGATTTGGTGTATCAATAGGCTCAGGAATAGGTGGCTTAGGAACTATTGAGGATAATAAAACTAAACTTTCAGACTCTGGTCCTAAAAAGATTTCTCCTTTTTTTGTACCAGGTGCTATTTCTAATATGGTTTCTGGATATGCTTCATTAAAATTTGGTTTGCAGGGTCCAAATATATCTATTGCAAGTGCGTGTTCAAGTGCAAGTCACTCAATAGGTTATTCCTTCAGAAATATAGCTTACGGTGATGCTGATTTAATGCTAACTGGCGGTGCTGAAATGGCTACAACTCCTCTAGGTATTGCAGGATTCAACGCGGCGAAGGCCCTTTCAACTAATAATGATTCTCCAATGGAGGCAAGTAGGCCTTGGGATAAAGACAGAGATGGCTTTGTTTTGGGAGAAGGTGCTGGGTGCCTACTTCTAGAAGAGTACGAACACGCTAAATTAAGAGGAGCAAATATCTATGCAGAAATCGTAGGGTTTGGTATGAGTGCGGATGCTCATCATATAACTTCTCCGCCAGATGGAGGTCAAGGAGCAGCTTTATCTATGCAAAATGCAATAGATGATGCGGAGATTAAATCAAGTGATATTGGCTATATAAATGCACATGGCACTTCAACTCCGGCAGGAGATATAGCCGAAACGGAGGCCATTAAATCAGTCTTTAAAGAGGATGTTGGGGATATTGTTGTAAGTTCAACAAAATCTATGACAGGCCATCTTCTTGGGGCAGCAGGAGCAATAGAAGCTATTTTTTCAATATTGAAAAAATAGCTTCTATTGCTCCTGCTGCCCCAAG
>ENA-OSEY01001599-OSEY01001599.1-marine-metagenome-genome-assembly--contig:-NODE-1599-length-15356-cov-4.651548_pt1 | contig 15356 bp, 15 predicted proteins | sample MGYA00248465_ERZ534230 | MGnify/ENA primary metagenome ERZ534230 (study PRJEB26409, sample SAMN06344110) | marine metagenome | isolation source: Sea water from surface | place: Atlantic Ocean:Southern...
ACAATGCCAAGCGAGTCTTTTATTAAATGATGACAACGATTTTTTATCAATATCAGAATCATTATATTTCGTATTCAATTGTGAGACGATATCTCGAATAGAGATTGTGCCAAAAGTAATATGAGGACTTAATCTTGAACATGAATTTTCGGATGATAGTGGTGATGACATTAGAAATTGATAATCTTTATGACGTGACACTAGGAAACTATGTAAAAGTTTTTGTGCTTCTTTACTCCCGCCATGTTGTCTGTATAAATAATTGTCTTTTTTAAAAGAAGTAAGATTATCTAATTTATGGCAATTATCATTTATGAATTTACAAGATGAGTTTGTTGCCGTTTTTATTTTCTTTGATGTAAAAGAACGCCAATCTTTGGCCCATGTTTGTCTATTTCGATGTTTGAGCTGTATTCCAAATTGATTACACTGGATCCATTTGACACCTTTTGATGAAAATAGACTAAGACATGAATCGTCAATTTCTTGAGATGATTTTTCTTTAAATATTCTATTAGAAAAAACATTCTTAACCTGATATCTGCTGAGTAAATCTCTAAAGACATCCAAAGTATCAGAGTGATAGATATTTAAAGTTGCACCATATTTTTCTTTGAGCTCATCAGACAGATCATCAAGTGATTCTTCAATAAACTTTAAATGGAAAGATGAGACTGTATCTCGCTTTGTAAGCTTTCTATCATATATATAGACTAATAAAACTGAGTCATTATCTATTGCTTGTGAAAAAGCTTCATTGTCATGTAATCTTAAATCATTTCTAAACCATAATATATTTGTCATGTTAGCGAGTCACCATGAACGCGAAGATAAGAATTCCAACAATAAGTGTTGAGGATACAAAATACTTAATTGCCCAATTCATCTGTTTAGATGTATTTTGATCAGATGTGGATGTTATGAGCTTGATGGCATAGACAAAAACTAAAATAAATATCAATATGAGTATAACGTTAAACATTATGTGTATCCTTTTTTATCTTCAATGACATAATCCTGTCAAAATTAATTCCATACTGCTTCCCAACGCTAAAAATAAGATAAGTGCTAAGTACTCCATTTTTAAGCCCTTAAAGTGATAGTAGTATGCTCCGTAATATATAACAAAACAGTTAAGTATGATTAGCGAGTTTAAACATCCAATTGTCATCCTAGAAAATAATAACATTTACGATAAAATAATTAACATCGTATTAATAAAGGTTTCTTAACAGACAGGGATAAAGTTAACATCAAATGCTGTATTATAAAGTAATGAGAAAGCTAACCTTTATTTTGTTAATTATTCCGTTTTATTTAGCCTCGGCTTCTGAATTAGATATAACTCTCAGCGAAGTAACTGACAATCTCAGCGAGCCATGGGGGATGTCATTCATAGATGATGAAAAATTACTCATTACAGAGAAAACAGGGGCAATAATACGCATCGATATGAAAACAGGGACAAAATATGAAATCGAGCACGATCTTAATTTTTATTATTATGGACAAGGCGGCCTCCTAGATATTCTTTACCATGACGGCTATGTCTATGTTAGTTATTCAGAAGATAGAGATAATGGATACTCTTCAACATCCGTAGCTAGAGGAGTATATGATGAAAAAAGAATAAGTTTTAAAAATATTTTTCAAGCTGAGCCTCCTATAAATAGTGGCTATCATTTTGGCTCTCGGCTAGTTGTTAAAGATGGTTATCTTTATGCGACTGTTGGTGAGAGAGGTGAAGGGATGATTGCTCAAGATGTTTCAAATCATCCTGGAAGTATTATAAGAATAAATTTAGACGGATCCATTCCTGAAGATAATCCAAAATTTACTAGTAATCCTGATTGGTTGCCCGAAGTCTATCAAATAGGAGTCAGAAATCCGCAAGGAATGGCCGTTTCACCCTTCACAAATAAGATTTATATCTCAAATCATGGTGCTAAAGGTGGGGATTTTTTTGGTGAGGTAAAATTCGCAGAAAATTATGGATGGAAGCACATTGGATGGGGAGGAACTAACTATATTGGTACTAAAATTGGTGATGGAAGCGCGTGGAAACCTGGATTTACCAAACCGCTATGGACATGGACTCCATCAATAGCAGTCAGCAATATTGTGATATATGATGGAGGAGCTTTTCCTCAGTGGAAAGGAGATGTATTGGTGACCTCACTAAAATTTAAAACTCTATACAAACTAAAATTTGAAAATGACATAGTTAGAGAGCAAGAAGTTATTTTTGAAGACCGAATAGGAAGGATAAGAGATTTAGAAGTTAATAGCAAAGGCGAACTATTTTTGATTGATTCAAGTGGAAGCGCAAGTTTATGGGAACTGAAACACAATGGAGGTATATATGAGTAGGTTTTTCTATATTTTTTTAGTGTTTATTTTGATAGCACCAACTGTGAGTGCGGAAAGTTACATAGCAACGAGACAAGAACTATGGTTCAGTGACTCTAGCTATTATAAGACCTCACACCACATTAAAATAGGTAAGAGTATTAACATGGATAATTATAAGGTTTTTGGCGAATTTGGTTTCGGGGAGGATATAAATGAAGGCACACCAGTAGGGTCAGGCGCATCATATGATTATCTGAGATTCGGTTTTACAAAAACATTTTATGATGCTCTGCGAGTAAATGTAAATTATCGAAGTAAAATGAAGTCTGTTGGTAGGGATCTTAATTGGATTGTAATCAATACAAAGTATAAATTTTAAAGAAAACATAAAAATTAATTAAAGCATCCTAATGGATATTTGCTACAATGAATTATGAGTTATGCGCAAGGTATAATACTTTTTTTTATATTCGCTATCGGTTTTGCAGTCATTATGATGTGTTTAGATGATAATACGGATATTTAAAATTTAAGGTATTAACTGATTCATACTATTGGAAATATGGCAATTAATGAGACCGATGTTAAGCTGTTCGTAGATTCTTGGAAACAAGGTGTGCTAGATATCAAAAATGTCTATGACAACAAAGGTGATTACCAAGAACAAGCAAGTAAATTTTTACAAACACACTACTTATTTGAAACAGAGAGTGTTTTGTTCAAGCCTACCCTCACTCGCGAAGAAATATTTAGAAATAGTTTTGATAGAGCTCTGTCATACTTTATAGGGGGTGACGTTGATGAGGATAAAGGCTTTGCGATACAAGAATGGAAATCTATTGATACCGATCAGATAAATATACTCATAGAGGACGAACTTATAATTGCTATGGGGGTTTTAAGTTTTAAATCCGATGAGGTGCTTAAAGTTGCTTTTACATTTATGCTAAAAGAAAGTAACAGTAACTTAAAAATAAAGGTGCATCACTCATCTCTTATAAAATGATAATAAAAAGTAGAGCAGTAATATGACACAGATTAATTATGAAAAACTAATTGGACAATGGCACTTGGACAGAAACCTTATTGAAGGAAGCACAGATAAAGATCAATACATGAAACTAATACAAGAAGTAGGAGAATTATCTGATAGCTTATGCAAATCAAAAGATTTTAGAGATGATGTAGGCGATATCATGGTTGTTTTGATAAATATACTAGTTAGAAATAATTTAACTATGGATGAGTGTTTAAAAGTTGCGTATGAGGATATAAAAGATCGAAAAGGTAAGATGGTTGATGGTGTATTTGTCAAAGAGGGAGACAATTAGATATTTTTTTAATATAACTTATGAGAACTAATAGACAAAAAGATCAATTTTGGAAAGACACTGATACATGGCGAGACGAGCCTGATTTTTGGAGAAAAGGTATAATGAAAAAACTACCTGTTCTCTCATCTTTAGGAATTGTATTAGTTACTGGAATCTTATTAACTATAATATTTAGATAATCATTAAGATACATGGATCAACTAAAAGAGTTGATCTTGGTTCATTATATTTTTAACAATTGACGGTATATTTTTTTTAAAATTAAAGAAACCTTTTTTACAAAATTGTAAGCAGTGAATATCATCATCCAAATAAATAAAGTTCAAGTGATCTGAAATATTATGATTATTTATAAATGATAGATTCTCTCCTACAAAAGGATAAATAACATCAAAAGAAGAATTACTTGTAAGTAAAGATATTAATTCATCATCTTCCATGATTGAAGAGCCAGTGAATTTTCTTGAAATATCTTCAACTAAAAGCTTTTTATATGTCATCACATTCTCAGAGAGTTTAAGTACTCGCTTGTCATTCGAAAGTAATGCAAAATAAATATTTTCATAATTGTCTTTAATTTTAGTAATAAAATCTACATCAAGATTATTTTCAAAAATAATTAGATTCTTGTTACCTGAGTTAAGATTTATAAAGTCTAATTCATTGATGTCATAAGTCATCGAGCTTTCCATAGGCTCTGCATCTTCATTTAAGTTATTTGGCCTGTATTTACCATTAGTAAATTTTGAGATATTAGATGATGTAGCCACATAGTGCTTGCCGATTGTTTGCAAACCAGCAACCCATCTCCAACTTAGTGTGTTTGAGGCAGCATCGCCATCATACAAATGTTTCATAAAAAAATTTGCACCAAGCTGCCAAGGGAGATTTAATGTGAAAATCCATATACTTGCAAACCACATTCTTGTGTGATTATGTAAATAATTCGTTGATTTCAACTCATCTACCCAATCATTAAAACATTCTATATTTGTTGTTCCTGAATGTGCCTTTTCTAATACTTCATTATCGACGTTTTTAACGGAATAACTTAAATAGTCATTCCATACTTTAGGCCGATGCTCTAACCAGCCTTTCCAATAAATTCTCCAAAACACTTCTTGAATGTATTTCTCTATTTTATTGAATTTATATCTATCGAGTGATCTTTTAACTACAGAATATTCATTTATTATTCTATGAGATATATACTTTGACAGCATTGAGACATTGTTTCTTCGAGTGATACCAAAATCATAATTACGATCTCTAGAGTATTGTGGCAAGTCATGATTAATAAAATCATCTAACTTTTTTATTGCTTTGCTATGTATATCTTCCATGAATATTAAAAACTATAAAGTTATCTATTATTAGATATTAAAATAAATTATAAAAGGCACTGACACACCTAAACTAATACCCCCGAAGAAGAAAAATGCAAAATGAGAGACCCAAATTGCAGATATTAATTTTCTACTAAGAGAATTTGTATCCTTCAATTTTTCATCTATCGATTCCTTTCCAAAGATAGATTCATAATTTGAGTTAACCCATTTACAGTAGTACACATAGGCAATTGATACTACAACAAAAATAAATAAATTAAGAAAAAGTAGCTTATTATAAAACGTTATCCAATATATAGACGAAATTATAACAGGAAGAAGAATATCTCTTAGCATCATTGGCATTTGCATATCATACATGAATATAAATAAAAATGGAGGATTAAATTACTGTTTGCAAAAGCTCAGCAAATTTGAATATTACCAGAAACATACCAACGAGAGCGCAGAAAAATATGAATGATATTACTGGTAAAACAAGATTCTGTGCATTGTTTCCAAGAAATGCAATTACACCCTTTTCAATGATTTTTTGAAGAAAAAACATGATATTACCAAAGACTATAGACGCAACAACTGGACCAACTATAAAATAAATGAAAGGTTTAAGTGAATAGACATCTGAAAATCCGGAATCATTAGAATAAATATATAAGCTTGATAGAAACCAAAATACTGCAGCTATTATATACTTATTTTTTTTAGCTTTATGCTCTTGTATTTGTTGCTCTGCAGCCTTTCTTCTCTCTTGTGCTTTGCTCATATTATGCCCTTGATGAATATTCACCAGTTGTAGGATTTACTTTAACCTCTTCATCTTGTTTTATAAAGGCAGGAACTTTAATAATGATGCCATTATCAAGTTCAGCATCTTTAAGTGTAGTAGATACAGTATCACCTTTTGCAACATTTTCTGTTGATATAACCTTACATGTAACAAAATTAGGTAGATTCACATCAATTATAGCATCGTTCCATATCGTAACATCACATTCATCCCCATCATTCAGCCATCGAGGATCAAAATCTACTGATGAAACTGACAGTTCAAGTTGTTCATATGATTCCAAATTCATAAAAAATAAATTATTAGATTCTTGATATAGAAATTGCATAGAGGTATTCAGGACATCGGCCTCATCAAGTTCTTCACCAATCTTTACCGTTTTTTCAATTATTTTCTTATTCAGTAGATTTTTAATTTTGATCTTTGTGAAGGCTTGACCTTTCCCAGGATTAACAAAATCAGTATCAATAATCAGATAGGGCTGATTTTCGACAAGAACTTTATTGCCACTTTTTAATAAAGAATGATCAACCATTAGCCCAATTGTTGTTGGCTAGCTGATTCGATCTGTGAATTTTCTAAAGCCTCAATTCTTTTTCTTAGAGGTGGGTGTGTCGAAAAAAGTTTTTGCAATGTGCTTGACTGACCCTTGTTAGAGATACCAAAAGCTAACATTTGGTCTGGGAGCGGAGCTGCAACTTGTCTTTCTAATGCTTTAAGTGCGTTTATCATTTTAGTTTTTGATGTAAGTTGTGCACCACCTATATCTGCTCGAAATTCTCTCATACGTGAGAACCAACAAACTATTGTAGAGGCAAGTATTCCTAAAATTACTTGCGCAAAGATGACAGTGAAGAAATATCCAATTCCATAGCCTCTTTCATTTTTTAAAATTACGCGGTCAACGAAGTGACCAATTACGCGTGAAAAGAATATTACGAACGCATTTACTATTCCTTGTATAAGAGTAAGTGTAACCATGTCGCCGTTAGCTACATGACTCATCTCGTGACCTATTACAGCTTCAATCTCATCTCTATTCATAGCACTAACCAGACCAGTACTAAGAGCAACTAAAGAACTATTTTTTGATGATCCTGTCGCAAAAGCATTTGGTTGAGGAGAATTGAATATACCTACTTCTGGCATCTTGAGGCCTAGTTGATCTGATTGTCTCTTTACCGTATCTAAGTACCATTTTTCAAATTCATTTGATGGAGTATTAATTAACTTTACTCCGGCCATAGACTTAGCCATCCATTTGGACATGTACAGGGATATGAAGGATCCGCCCATACCAAATACCAATGAAAATAGCATTAGTGAATCGTAATCCAGGTCAACTCCATTAGACTGAAGGATACCCGTGAAGCCCGTTAGTGATAAAAAGATACTTAAAACAAAAAGTATCGCAATGTTAACAACTATAAAATAAAATATTCTCTTCATTTTTTCCCTGTATTGTAAATTAATTTAGCATTTTTGTGGGTATATTTATTATCTATCTTCTTCCCACGTCTTGTTCTACTCATAATATATGGTTCTAGATCCTCAAATTCAATATATTTCGTCCTTTTATTTTTACTAGCAATCTCTAATCTTTCCCCGTCTTTAATTACCCCAGAAAAAACAATTTTTTCTTCCTCGTCAGACTTAGGAATATTGATCAACTTTACTCCCTTCCCTTTTGACATTATCGGTATATCGGATAAATCTCCGACGAGCATATATTGTTTGTCAGTTATCAATATATAGTATTTATAGTCTTCCATCTTAAAAGCAACAGGTTTTGAAAGCATTGATGCTTTGTTCTTTAAGATAGCTTTACCCTTTCTGTTCGAAGAACTGAGATCATGATTATCACATATAAAACCATACCCCGACTCGGTGCTTAATAGTGTATGATTAGTATTTTTCGAATCAACCATTCCGATAACATGGATACCATCATCAATGGTAAAGTATTTCTTTAAGGATTCACCGTAACCTCTACCAGAAGGCATATCATTGACAGTCATCGTGTATAAGAATCCTTTTTGATCGAAAAAGGCAACCTCTTTGTCGTTGTCAATATTTAAATAATCAAGCAATGAGTCGCCTGATTTAAATGCCAGATGATCGGTTTTATCTAGTGAACCTCTATTAGATTTTATCCAACCATTAGTTGATAAAACAACAAACATTGCCTCATTTGATATTTTTATTTCTTTTTTGATCTGCTTAGAAGAGGATACATCCTCCAGAATATTTGTTTTTCTATCAGATGAATATTCTTCACTCAACTCATCGAGTTCTTCACTGATTAGTTTATTTAATTTAGATTTAGATTTTAATATAGAACTAATCTCCTTATTTCTCTCCTTCAGTTTTGCGAACTCATCATTAATTTTTTGCTCTTCAAGTTTAGCAATGTTTCTCAGTCTCATATTCACAATTGATTCATACTGTATTTCTGTAAACTTACCAATTTTCATTATCTTTTGTTTTGGATTATCCTCATTGCGCAGAATTGAAATAATTTTATCAAGATGTTTGTAGACGATTAAGAAGCCTTCAAGGATATGGAGTCTTTCGAGTATTTGATTATTCTCATGATTTAGCTGTTTCTTGAATGTATCTATACGAAATGCTAACCATTGAGAGAGAATGTCTCTTAAATTCATAACCTTCGGCTTGCCTTCTGATGTAATAATATTTAGATTTGCTCTGTAACTTCTCTCTAAATCTGTGGTGAAATATAGATGGTTCATCACATCTTCAGCGCTGACACTGCTGCCTTTGATTCTAATAATAATCTTTACAGGGTTTTTCTCATCTGATTGATCCTCAACAGATCCAATAAAGCTAATCTTCTTCTCAATAATTTGAGATTGAATTTGTTCTATGATTTTTGTGGTAGATGCTTGATAAGGCAGAGAGTTGATAGTTATTTCTTTTGACTTAGAAGTATACTCAGCTCGTAGTTTTATATTACCAGTCCCCTCGTTATAAATTTCATCAATATCAGATTCATCTCTTAAAAGAGACCCGCCTGTCGGATAATCAGGGGCTGGAATAAAATCTATCAAATCTTTAACACTACATTTGGGATTCTTTATCAAATGTTGCACGGCAAGAATTATTTCTCCAAGATTATGCGGTGGAATATCTGTTGACATTCCGACTGCAATTCCTGAGCTACCATTTACAAGTATATTGGGGATAAGTGAAGGTAAAAACTTAGGCTCATCAAGGGAGCCATCAAAATTTGGTATCCAATCAACAGTACCATTTTTAAGATTTCTAAGAAGTAGATCAGAGTATTTGGTTAGCTTAGATTCGGTATACCTCATAGCGGCAAAAGACTTAGGATCATCTTGAGTCCCCCAATTTCCCTGTCCGTCTATCAATGGTGAGTTATATGAAAATGATTGCGCCATCATAACCATAGCTTCATAACATGCTGTATCTCCATGCGGATGGAATTTTCCCAGGACATCTCCCACTGTTCTTGCTGATTTTTTGTGTTTAGTGTTATGTTTCAGACCTAATTCACTCATTGCATATATTATTCTTCTTTGAACAGGCTTCAGTCCATCCAATAGACTTGGTAAAGCTCGATCAAGGATCACATACATTGAATAATTTAAATATGCGTCCTCACTAAAAGCACCAATAGAAATTTTATCTATATTTGATGAAAATAGGTCTTTGTTTTTTGCCATTAGTTTGCCTGCACAAGATTGCCCTTTTTCTCTAGCCACAACTTCCTATCTATGGATGTCTTTTTAGAGAGCATCATGTTTAATAATTTCATATCTTTCGCCTTATTTTCTAATGAAAGCAGTAAAAGTTTTCGTGAAGATGGATTAAGCGTCGTGTCCCTCAACTGTGAAGGGTTCATCTCTCCAAGTCCTTTGAATCTTGTTATACTTAACTTCGGATCTGAAGATTTTATTTTATTTTGCTTTAGAACTTCAGTCATATGCTCATCTGAAATAGCGTATAGAACACTATTTTTAAAATCTAGACGGTATAGTGGTGGAAGTGAAACATATATATGTTCATTAAGAACAAGATCAGGAAAGTGCCTCACGAACAAAGCAATTAGGAGAGTTGCTATGTGCAAGCCATCAGAATCTGCATCAGCTAAAATACATATCTTTTCATATCTAAGTTTTGATAAATCAGACTCGCCAGGCTTTACTCCAATAGATGTACTGATGTCTTGAACTTCCTTTGATTCCAGAATCTTTGTTGATGAAACCTCCCATGTGTTTAGTATTTTTCCCCTCAAAGGTAAAATTGCTTGAAAATTTCTATCTCTCGCTTGTTTTGCTGATCCTCCCGCTGAATCACCCTCAACAAGAAATAATTCATTAGCAGAAGCATCTTTGCTTGAGCAATCAGATAATCGACTAGGGAGAATGATACTCTTAGTGGTTGCTTTAGTTTTCTTGGGAGCGATTGATGATCTCATTTGCGCGTTACTTATCGCGATACTACAAATCTCTTCAGATATCTCAGAGTGATTATTCAGCCATAACTCCAGTCTATCCTTGAGTTGAGTGGTCAATTTTGAACCTATTGATGTTGACTGTAATTTATTTTTTGTTTGGCCAATAAATTGTGGGTCTGAAATCTTTATGGAGAGGAGATATGAGGTATTTTTCCAAATATCATCAGGTATAATTTTTGTGTTTTTAGGAGTCAATTTATGAGAAGTCATAAACTCTCTGATAGAGTCAGTTACTGCTGATTTGAGAGAGTTTACATGAGTCCCTCCATCAGAAGTAGGTATCAGATTGACGTAACTATCTTGTATAGTCTCATTTGAATCTTGGTGCCAACATAAAGTAGATGTCAGTTCAAATTGATCTGTATCAAGCTCTACTAAAATTGGTTGCTTAGGTAATAGATCAATATCTTTTAGTGAATTTTTTAAATAAGTATCTAGAGAACCGCTGTGACAATAAACTTTTTCTTCTTTGCGATATTTGAGATCAAAAATTTTTATCTTTAAGCCGGGTTTAAGGATGGATTTTGCCTCTAGTAGTTTATGCAATCTATTCATATCAATAGCATCGTTATCAAAATATGTTGAATTTGGCTTAAAAGTGATCGTAGTACCATGAGATTTTTTTTGAGTTTTAGATACTTTTGTTAATTTTTTGCTAATTAGTCCATTTTTAAAAACTATCTCATAGACATCAGGATCATCGGCTCTTTCAACGTTGACAGTTAATGTCTCGGAGAGTGCACTGACAACAGATACTCCAACTCCATGTAACCCTCCTGAATATTTATAATTTTTATTACTAAACTTAGCGCCTGAGTGAAGATTCGTCATAATGACTTCGACTCCAGATTTCTTATACTCCGGGTGTATATCAACAGGCATCCCTCTTCCGTCATCTTTAACAGTGAAAGAGCCATCCTTATTGACTGTGATATCGATATTGTTACAGAAGCCAGCAATAGACTCATCTACGCAATTATCGATTACTTCTTGAAGTAAATGGTTAGGTGTTGATGTATCAGTGTACATACCAGGTCTCTTTTGAACTGGTTCGATACCTTTTAAAATTTCTATATCAGATGCGGTATATGTCTTTTTAACCATGTTGTGTATAATAAGATTACACTATCCCGAATATAATATAAATGAATTATGTTTTTTATGATTTTGAAACATCTGGATTAAATTTCTACTTTGATCAGCCAATTCAATTAGCAGCTAAACTTGTAGATGAGAACTTCCATGTGCTCGATGAGCTTAATGAGAAGTGTAGACTGAGAGATGGAGTTATACCCTCACCTACAGCAATGCTTATTACAAAAACTGATCTTAGGGATCTTGATACCAAACAATCCTTCTATGAGTTCATGGACAAAGTACATCAAAAACTAACATCATGGTCACCTGCTGTATTTATTGGTTATAACAATATTAATTTTGATGAAAAGTTTTTGAGGTCAAGCTTATATCATTCGCTTCATGCTCCGTATTTAACAAATACAAATAATAATTCACGGATAGATTTATTTAAAATAATTCTATCAATATGCAACTTAAATAAATCATATATAAACATACCCGTAGATAAGGAAAAAGGAAGAAAGAGTCTAAAGCTGGAAAAGCTTGCAGCGAATAATAAGGTTAAACATGAATTTGCTCACGATGCAATGAGTGATGTTGACGCTACGCTAGGTGTCGCAGAGATCATCAAAAAAAATGATGCAGACTTTTGGGATCATCTGATGATTTTTCGAAATCACAATAATGTAAGAGAGTTTCTCGAGGAAAATAAAATATGTTTCATTCCACCAACAACCTCTACAGGTGAATACACTCCCGTTTGCTTTCTTACAAGTAACCCAGATAATGCAAAAGAGCTAATTTTCTTCAACTTGTGTGAGGAAGTGACAGAGGATATTCTCACCTCAAGAACAAGAAATATAGGATCGTTATTTAAAAATAAAATTCTAAAAAAAATTAAAAGTAATGATTATCCTATATTACTCAAGTATGATCATCTTGATGATGTACACAAACAGAAGTTTTCAATAAATGAAAATAATTATGATGCTAAGTTTAACTTACTAAATTCAGCAAGTAATTTTATTATGAACATAAATCAGTATCTTGTGGATCAACTTGCAGATTATCAAGTTGATAGTAGAGATTATTTGTCAGCATCAGAGCATGTAGATGAGATGCTCTATAATGGTTTTACTGGACCAAGTGATTGGGCATTGATAAAAAAAATCGATGGGCTTAATAAAATAGATGATATTTTGACTAAGCTTGGAACGCTCGAAGATAAAAGATTAGTCGAGTTATATAAGAGAAAGCTCTACTCTGATAAGAAGGAGCTCTTGACTCAGGAAAATATCAGTAATTACAGAGACTATATAGCTAATAAAATTTTTAATGATTCTGAAAAAGTGCCTTGGACTACCATTTCAAAGGCTAAAGCGGAGCTTGTAAAAGCATCTAACGATAGTAGATTCGCTGACATGAAAGATGAAGTTGAAATTATCAAAAAGTATATTGATGATTTAGAAAAAGACTTTAGTTCTTAATAAATGCAATTATTTTCTCATAACTTTGATATCCAGGAATAATCCTACCATCCTCTAAAAATATTGTTGGAGTGCCCTCAACGGACAATGCACTAGCATACTCAAAGTTCCTATCAAGAGGATTTATACATGTTGTATTATCATCTATCAAATCTCCTTGAAATATACTATCAATGGCTTCTAGTCTATTGTCGGCGCACCATGCGGATACAAGTTGTTCATAAGCATCAACGTCTTTCCCATTTCTAGAAAATAAAACATATCTAACCTCAATATTATTCTCAAGAAGTCCAGATAGCTCATTATGTAACTTCTGACAATATGGACATGATGCATCAGTAAAGATAGTAAGAACATAATCTGTTTTGTCAGGCTTATATATTACTTGATAACTTTGATCAATTGAATTAATTACTTTTAAACGTTGCTCCATTTTGGTATTTTCAGTAATGCTTTCTTTAGTGTCTAAATCAATCACACTACCAACTATTAAATATTTACCATCATTTGTTGCATAATATATTTGATTATTAATAATAATCTCATGAAAATTTTCATCTATTTTTTTCAGGCTCTCTATTGATACATTTGGGTATGCATCTGAAACAATTTTATTTATATCAGCATCTTCTTTTTTAGCGCATGATACGAACAATATTAATGACAGCGTTATAAATATACTTTTCATGATTAGCCTCTAGGATGATATTTTTGATGAAATTTTACAAGCCTGTCTTTTGCAATATGTGTATATATTTGTGTTGTAGACAGACTAGCATGACCCAATAGCATCTGAACAGTTCTCAGATCTGCTCCGTTATTAAGTAAGTGTGTTGCAAAAGCATGTCTCAGATTATGGGGTGATATATTTTTATTAATCATTGATTCTCTAGCGTATTTTTTTATCATCTCCCAACAAGATTGTCGTGTAATGAGATTTCCGTTTTCCGTTATGAACAACATATCTATATTATTATTAGCTTTGATCTTAGACCTATAAGTATCAATGTATGTAATTAGTAAATTCATAGCAAAAGATCCGATTGGAACAAGCCGTTCCTTATTGCCCTTTCCTCTAATTTTGAGAAATGGTTGCTCAGGTGATATTTGATTTACCTTTATATTCAACAATTCTGAAATTCTAAGGCCGGCAGAATATAGCAACTCAAGAATACATTTATCTCTCATGCCATTAGCGTTATTTTGATTAGGGGCGTTCAAAAGCTTCTCAACCTCGCCCTCAGATATAATAGTTGGTAATTTTCTCCTTTTTTTTGGGTTCTCAATCAGGATTGCTGGATTATCCTTAATAATTTCTTTGTTTTGTAAAAATGCATAAAAAGACTTTATACATGTTATGGTCCTTTGAATCGTACTCACTGTAGATCCGTTATCTAATTTTGACGCAAGATAATTATTAATAAGTATTCTATCGACATGGAGTAAATCATGATTTCTCGATACTAGCCATTTCAGAAAGACTGTGAGATCTGATTTGTATGCTTCTAGTGTATTTTTTGCTAGATTTTTTTTATATGAGGCATCGTTACAATAATGATCTATATATTCCAGTGACTTTGAATTATCTAATAAAGACATAATATTTGATATACTAATATAATATAGATTATATGAAAAAAATGAAAGATAGCTGTTTTAATGAATTTGATCCTAATGCGATGAGCGTAGAGGCTGCTTTAGAAAATATTTTAAAATCTATTAGTAGTATTAAGACTAGTGAATATGTTGATCTCAAAAGTGCGTACGGGAGAATTCTATCAAAGAATATAAAATCAAAAATCAATGTGCCAAACTACAAAAATTCAGCAATGGATGGTTATGCGGTAAATGTGGGGGATTTCAACGAAAAAAATAAAACTTATGACTGTATTGGTGAATCTTTCGCAGGAAATCCATTTCTAAAACCAGTTAAAAAAAATCAAGCTATAAAGGTTATGACAGGAGGCATGGTACCCTCTGGCTGTAATGCAGTCGTTATGAAAGAACTGATTACACAGAAAGGCAGAGTTATAACTACGAAATCTAGAATTATTAAAGATCAAAACATCAGGTTTCCAGGAGAGGACATCAAGAAAAATCAAATCGTTTTGAAAGCTGGCAAAGAGATTGATGAGATTGACATCGGCATACTAGCATCCTTGGGAATCGATAGAGTGTCTGTTAAAAAAAGGCCTATAATAGGTTTTGTGTCAACAGGAGATGAATTAGTAAGTATCAAGAAAACAATAAAGATCTCGCAAGTCTATGATAGCAATAGATACCTTTTATACGGTTTGCTTAAAAAGTATCCTATTACAATTAAAGATTATGGTGTAGTTAAAGACAAGTTAATTCCAATAAGGAAAAAATTTCAACAGTCTGCATCTGAGTGTGATGTTCTTATAACAACCGGTGGTGTTTCTATAGGTGACGCAGACTTTGTTAAAGATGTTCTTAATGAATTAGGTA
>ENA-OSEY01001600-OSEY01001600.1-marine-metagenome-genome-assembly--contig:-NODE-1600-length-15350-cov-3.164932_pt1 | contig 15350 bp, 9 predicted proteins | sample MGYA00248465_ERZ534230 | MGnify/ENA primary metagenome ERZ534230 (study PRJEB26409, sample SAMN06344110) | marine metagenome | isolation source: Sea water from surface | place: Atlantic Ocean:Southern...
GCACATGTGCCACCATTTTTTTGAGCTTCAGCAAGAACATGTAATGCTAATGTGGTTTTTCCAGATGATTCTGGACCATAAATTTCAACAATTCTTCCTTTTGGGAAACCACCGATGCCAAGAGCAATGTCTAAACTTAATGATCCTGAAGAAATAGCTTCAATATCAACCACAGATTCATTTTGGCCTAATTTCATTACTGAACCTTTACCAAATGATTTTTCAATTTGGCCTATAGCCATTTCCAGTGCCTTTAATTTATCTTCAGAATTTTCTTTCAACTTATATACCTCTGCAACCATGCTTTTCTCCTATTTCGCATACATTTCTAAACAGTGCAATAAACATATTAATAATTATTAACAATAAATTTTGTACATGTTTTGTTCTAAAATAATTATACAATATTCATGTTTTGTTCTATATGTCAAATAATTATTCGTCTCTATGAATTTTTTCCATTCTCTCATGTTTTTCTTGTGCGTCCAATGAGAGAGATGCGATTGGTCTAGCCTCTAATCTTTTGAGATTAATAGGCTCATCAGTTTCTTGGCAATATCCGTATGAACCATCATCTATCCTTCTTAATGCAGCATCAATTTTAGATATAAGTTTTCTCTCTCTATCTCTTGCTCTTAAAAGAATTGATGCGTCAGCCTCTAATTGAGCTCTATCAGCTGCATCAGGCTTTTGGAGAGTTTCCTCAGATAAGCCTAAAATTGTATCTGAAGCTCCGCTTATAAGTTCATTTTTCCAGTCCAAAAGTTTCTTTCTAAAATATGCTAATTGTAAAGGACTCATAAACTCTTCTTTATCTGAAGGAGAATACCCATCAGGTATTTTTATTTGATCAAGTGGTTTTTCAGAATTTGGCATTAATAGTTTTTCACAATTTAAAAAAATTTATATATATATATATTAATATTATTGTCTAAATAGTTTTTTTTATATATCTAGTCAATATAGATTCTATTTAAGGTTCGATCATAAAGTGCTTCAAAGAAAAAAAATAGGAAATTTCAAACCAAAGGGCCGACAAGTTAAAATAGAAGCCATTAAAGAACTTTATAAAATTATTGGCAATAATACGGATCTTAAAAGAGATATGCTCATAGAATATCTTCATTTAATTCAAGATGCTAATGGATATATATCTAGTGACTTAATGGAAGCATTATCAAATGAAATGAAACTTCCGTTGGTTGAAGTTTGGGAAGTTGCAAGTTTTTATGATCATTTTGATTTGATAAAAGACAACGAAACACCACCACCAAAAAAAACTATAAGAGTATGTAATTCATTATCCTGTTTTTTAAATGGCTCTAGTAATTTAATTAAAGAACTTAAGGAAGATAGCTACATAAATGATGACGTTCGTATAATTGAGGCTCCATGCCTTGGAGCCTGCGACATGGCACCTGCCGCAGCTCAAAAACATTATTTAATTCCTAAAGCAAATAAAAATAAAATAGTAAAAATTCTAAGTGGATCAAAAGTAAAAGACCCTTTAGAAAACACCATAGATTTTGATCAATATATAAAAAGTGGTGGTTATTCATCTTTAGTAAAAATTATTGATGGAAAGATAACACACTCAAAAATCTTAAATGAAATTAAAGTTTCCGGCTTAAGAGGTTTAGGAGGAGCTGGTTTTCCAACTTTTAAAAAATGGGAAATAGTAAACTCTGAAAAGGGAATAAAATACGTTGCTGTAAATGGAGATGAAGGTGAGCCAGGAACTTTTAAAGATAGGTTCTATCTAGAAAAAGATCCTCATCGAGTATTAGAGGGCATGCTAATTGCAGCCTATTTCATAGGAGCTAAAGATTGTTATTTTTACATAAGGGATGAATACCCTGAAATAAGAATTTTCATTAATAAAGAAATTAAAAAAGTAAAATTATATCTAAATTTAGATATTAATATTCATATACGAAGAGGTGCTGGCGCTTATATTTGTGGTGAAGAATCAGCTATGATAGAATCTATTGAAGGCAAAAGAGGTTTACCAAGGCACAGACCACCTTATGTTGCTCAAAAAGGAATTTTTAATAAACCTACATTAGTGAATAATATTGAAACACTTTATTGGATAAGAGAAATCATAGAAAAAGGAGGTAAAAATTTTGCAAGCAAAGGCTCTAAAGACCATCCTGGAGCTAGAAGCTACTCAGTTTCTGGAAGAGTAAAATATCCTGGAGTTGTTTTTGCTCCTGCAGGCTCTACAGTTAACGAACTGATTCAAAAATGTGGTGGTATACTTGATGGTCATAAATTTAAAGCTTATCTACCAGGTGGAGCTTCAGGTGGCATTTTACCATCAGCAAAAGGTGATGTCCCCTTGGATTTTGGTGGAGAATTAACTAAATATGGCTGCTTTGTTGGTTCACATGCTATTGTTATTTTATCTGACAAAGATAACTTAGCGGATGTAGCTTTAAATTTAATATCTTTTTTCAAACATGAGAGTTGTGGTCAATGTACTCCTTGCAGAAATGGCACAGAAAAAATTATTAATATTATAAAAAATAATTCTAAATGGGATAAAGATCTACTTTCCGATATTTCAGAAGTTATGGCAAATGCCTCTATATGTGGTTTAGGACAAGCAGCTTCAAATCCAATTTTATCTGTATTGAAATTTTTTCCAAAAGATGTAGGAATTAAATAACCAAAAAAAATTTTTTCAAAAGATAAAATAAAATTTGAATTAAATGGAAAAAAAGTTTCAGCTTTTGCTAATGAAACTATTTGGGAAGTTTCAGAAAGATTAGGTGAAACTATACCTCATTTATGTTTTTCTCCCAGTGAAAGCTATAGACCTGACGGAAATTGCAGAGCATGCATGGTAGAAATTGAAGGTGAAAGAGTTCTGGCAGCTAGTTGCATTAGAAAACCTTCTGAAAATATGAAAGTTTTTTCTAATTCTAATAAGGCAACAAAATCACGTTCACTTGTTTTAGAACTACTAGATTCTGATCAACCTAAAGAAATTGTTCATAATCCTAATAGTCATTTTTTAGAAGTTAATGATAAAACAAAATTAAATGACAATAGATTTTTAAGTAAATCCAGACCTGAGCCTGATAGCTCTCACCCAGCTATTGCTGTTAATTTAGATGCATGTATTCAATGTGGTCTTTGCGTAAGAGCCTGTAGAGAAGTTCAGGTAAATGATGTTATTGGATTCTCTGGAAGAGGAAGTGAAACTAAAATTGTTTTCGATTTTGATGATAATCTTGGTGAAAGTACATGTGTAGGGTGTGGTGAATGTGTTCAGGCATGTCCAACAGGGGCACTTATGCCAAAAACTGTTTTAGATGAAAATCAAAATTTCAAATTTGAAGCTGATAGAAAAGTAGATTCTATATGCCCATATTGTGGTGTTGGGTGTCAGTTAACGTATAATATTAAAGAAGATAAAATTATTTCAGTATCTGGAAGATCAGGTCCGGCAAATAAAGGAAGATTGTGTGTTAAAGGTAGGTATGGTTTTGATTATATTTCAAGTCCTGAAAGATTAACAAAACCACTTATAAGATTAGAAAACTCTGTCAAAAGAAAAAATGATAAATTTAATACTGATTATATTTTATCTAATTTTAGAGAGGCTTCTTGGGATGAGGCTTTAGATTATGCAAGTAAAAAATTACGTAATATAAAGAATACTTATGGCCCAAATTCTTTAGCAGGTTTTGGATCTGCAAAAGGAAGTAATGAAGAAGCTTACCTTTTTCAAAAGCTTATAAGAACAGCTTTCAAAACTAATAATGTTGACCACTGTACAAGACTATGTCATGCATCATCTGTTGCAGCTTTATTAGAAAATATCGGATCTGGTGCAGTAACTGCACCTTTTTCAGAAGCAAAGAATGCTGAAGTAATTTGGGTTATTGGAGCAAACCCTTCTGTTAACCACCCAGTAGCATCAACTTTTATAAAAAATGCTGCTAAAAATGGTTCCAAGCTTTTTATCTTAGATCCTAGAGGTCAGGCACTAGACAGATACTCTGAAGATTCAATAAATTTTCTACCTGGAACAGATGTTTCACTTTTGAATGGTGTAATTCATACCATTATTAACGAAAATTTATATAACAAAGAATATGTAAAAACACAAACAATTGGATTTGATGATTTGAAGAAATCCACTGAAAACTATAGTCCAGAAAATATGGAAAAAATTTGTGGTATTTCAGCAGAAAGAATACGTCATTTAGCCAGGGAATATGCAAAATCTAAATCGATTATTTTTTGGGGTATGGGCATAAGTCAGCACACTCACGGAACTGATAATGCTAGATGTTTAATTTCTCTTGCTCTTTTAACAGGAAACATTGGACTACCTGGTACTGGGTTACATCCTTTAAGAGGCCAAAATAATGTTCAGGGTGCATCTGATGCAGGTTTAATACCAATGTTTTATCCAGATTATAAGAGTGTTGAAGGAAATCATGGAGCCACAATGAGTGATTTTTGGCATACTGAATTAGATAATAAAAAAGGTCTTACAGTAGTTGAAATTATTAATGCTGCTCACGATGGAGAACTTAAAGGATTATATATTATGGGAGAAAATCCAGCTATGTCAGACCCTGATCAAAATCATGCAAGGGCAGCCTTAGCAAATCTAGACTTTTTAGTTGTTCAAGATATTTTTCCTACCGAAACTTCGTCATTTGCAGATGTAATCTTACCAGCATCAGCTTGGCCAGAAAAAGATGGTACTGTAACTAATACAGATAGAAAAGTACAAATTGGAAGAAAAGCTGTTCCTATGCCTGGCGATGCAAAACAGGATTGGTGGATTATTAAAGAAATTGGAGTTAGAATGGGTCTTAATTGGAATTATGATAGCCCCAAAGAAATATTCAATGAAATGAAAAATGTTATGCCATCATTAAACGGCATAACTTGGGAAAGATTAGAAAAAGAAAATTCTGTTACTTATCCATGTAAAGATGAATTTAGTGAAGGATCAGAACTTTTGTTTAAAGATGGTTTTCCTACACCTAATGGAAAAGGAAAAATGACAAGCACTTCAATCTTGCCACCTGATGAAACAATAAATGATGAGTATCCACTAGTTTTAACAACTGGTAGGCTTTTGGAACACTGGCATACAGGTTCTATGACTAGAAGAAGTAATGTTTTAGATAAAATTGAACCAATTCCAGAAGTTCATGTGAGCCCTTCTCAACTTAGAAGTGTTGGTGTTGAACCAGGCGACTTTGTAAATGTAAGCACTCGAAGAGGTAAAATTAAACTTGCTGTAAGAGTTGACAATGCATTACAGGATGATGTTATTTTTATCCCTTTTTGCTTTAATGAAGCGGCAGCTAATATTTTAACTAATTCCGCATTAGACCCTTATGGAAAAATTCCAGAACTCAAATATTGTGCAGCTAAAATAGAAGCTTCAGTCTAGAATAAAATTTAATATTTATTATATTAAATTCATGATATTAAAACCAACTGATCATCCTAAAACGCATCATGATAAGAATATTGGAGTACTCCTTGTTAATCTAGGGACACCTGAAAATACTGAAACTAAATCTATTAGAATTTATTTGAAGGAATTTTTGTCTGATCGACGTGTAATCGACGTTCCTAAAATTCTTTGGTGGTTGATACTTAATCTAATTATTTTAAATACCAGGCCGAAAAAAACAGCTGCAGCATATAAAAAAATTTGGTTAAAAAATGATCCTGATGGAAGCCCACTTAGAAAGATAACTAGGTTACAATCTGAAAAATTGCAAAAGAAAATAAATAAAAAAAATGTAATTGTTGATTATGCTATGCGTTATGGCAGTCCATCAATTAAGTCAAAATTATCAGAATTTAAAGAAAAAGGCTGTGATAGAATAATTATACTAAGTTTATATCCACAATACTCTGGTCCTACAACCGCTACTGTGAATGATGAAGTGTGCAAATGGATGTTAAGTCAAAAATGGCAGCCCTCTATTAGGATTGCATCACCCTATTTTGATACACCTGAATATATTAATTCAATATCTAAGAGTATTTTAAATTCATTTAAAAAAGATGGAACCCCAGATTTATTACTTTTATCTTTTCATGGCGCCCCTAAAAGATATTTAATTGAAGGAGACCCTTATCATTGTCAATGTGCTAAGACAGGTAGGCTTATAAAAGAACAATTAAAGATACATGATAATAAATTCATGATAAGTTTTCAGTCTCGATTTGGAAGTGAGCCATGGCTCCAACCATATACAGATGAAACTTTAGAAAAACTTGGAAATAAGAATATTAAACATCTTTCTGTTATCACTCCAGGATTTTCAGCTGATAATATTGAAACATTAGAGGAAATTAATATGGAAGGCAGAGAAGAATTTTTGGAATCCGGAGGAAAAAAGTTTACTTATATTCCTTGTTTGAATGATACAAAAGAAGGCATGGACCTTTTACATAAACTTGCTTTAAAAGAACTTGCAGGATGGATATAAAAACTGGTAAAATTAATATATTAGTAATTGCGGCCGTGGTGTAGTGGTAGCACAAAAGCCTTCCAAGCTTTTAGGGCGAGTTCGAGTCTCGTCGGCCGCTCCATGAAATTAAATTACACGTACCCCTTTTATTTTGTATAATTGCTCTTTATCATCCGAGGTTAAAGAGTAGCCATTTGGTAAATTTACTTCACATTCTTTGTTATCAATTTTAATAAATAATTTTATATATGAGTTACCCTTAGAAAAACTCCCTAAAAACTCCTTCAGCTTATCAATACATTCAATTTTTTCTATTTTAAAAGATAGAATTTCTGAAGTATCCATTGATAATTTTTCTAAGTCTTCAATGTGTATAGCGTTTAATCTTACGCCTGAATTCTCATCAATTCGAGCTTCAACACTTACACATATTGGTTTATTATTGTCAAAATAATTTTTTGCTTGAATTGCAATTTCATCGAAAGCAAGAAAATCAAAAGGTCCATAATTATCTGTCATATATATAATAAAAAATTTCTTACCCCTTTTTGAAGTTCTCATCTGCATATTACTAATAATGCCAGCTAATTTAATTCTACATCCAGAACCAACTTTTGTTACATATTCTCCGATTTCATTTGATGATAAAATTTCCAATTTTTTTATTATTTTTGAAAAAGGTTCTAAAGGATGTGATGATAAATATAAGCCTAAAGCCGAAAATTCATTTTCTAATTTTTCAGAAAATGAAAAATTTTTTACATTATTTAATTTAACTTTTAAGTCATTTGTTTCTTCTTTTTCGAATAAAATATTTTGATTTGATTCATTTTCTCTTTTTATTAGATCATTAAAAGAAATTAAATTATCTATATTCGTTAAAAGCTCTTTTCTATTATGATGAAGACAATCCATGCTTCCAGACTTTATTAAATTTTCTAATAATCTTTTGTTGGCTACCGACCGAGAAACACGTCTTAAAAAGTTTTCCAAAGATAAAAATTTTCCATTTATTTCTCTTTCTTTAACTAAGTCTTCAATTGCTGCCTGGCCAACATTTTTTATAGAACTCAAACCATAACTAATTGATTGTACATTTTTCTCATCATTTAAAACTAAAAAATCAGAAAATGATCCATTTATATTAGGAGGATTTATTTTTATAGATCTAGCTTTAGCTTCAATAACAAATTCAGCCAATTTGTCTGTGTTATTTTTCTCTAAAGACATAGATGCAGCAAAAAACTCATATGGATAATGAGCTCTTAACCATGCAGTTTGGTAAGTAATTAATGCATAGCCAGCTGCATGACTTTTATTAAAACCATATCCAGCAAATGCACTAATTTGATCAAAAATTTTATTAGATAACTTTGAAGAAATAGATTTATTATTTGCGCCCGCAACAAATTTTTCTCTTTGAGCATCCATTTCAGACTTTATTTTTTTTCCCATTGCTCGACGAAGAATATCTGCAGCACCTAAACTATATCCTGCTAAAATTTGAGCTGCTTGCTGAACTTGTTCTTGGTAAATCATAATCCCATAAGTCTCTTTTAAAATTCCTTCTAAGTCAGGATGCATATATTCAACTTCTTGGGCGCCATGCTTTCTTGATATATAAGTAGGTATATTTTCCATAGGCCCTGGTCTATATAAAGCCACAATAGCAATTATATCTTCGAACCTATCCGGCTTTAGCCCTTTCAAGACTTCTTTCATTCCGCCAGATTCAAGTTGAAAAATTCCTAAAGACTTACCTTCAGATAAAATATCAAAAGTTTTTCTATCGGTTAATGGTATTTCATTAAAATTTACATGAATATTTTTTAACTTAAGTAAATCAATTGTTGTTTTGATCATAGTTAATGTTTGCAAACCTAAAAAATCAAATTTAACAAGGCCTGCTTTTTCAACCCATTTCATATTAAACTGTGTTGCAGGCATTTCAGATTTTGGGTCTCTGTAAAGTGGTACGATGTCTGAAATTTTTCTGTGTCCAATAACTATACCTGCTGCATGCGTAGATGCATGACGAAACAATCCCTCAATTTTCTGAGATACCTCAATTAAACTCTTCACTTGTTCATCATTCTCTATAACCATTTGTAATTCATCAACTTCATTTATAGCTTGTGAAATGGTTAGTGGCCTTGCTGGATTATTAGGAATAAGTTTAGCAATTCTATCAACTTGACTATAAGGCATCTCTAAAACTCTTCCTGTATCTCTAATTACAGCTCTTGATTTTAATTCTCCAAAAGTAATTATTTGAGCAACTTTATCAAAGCCATACCTTTTTTGAACATACTCAATTATTTCATCTCTTCTTGACTTACAGAAATCTATATCAAAATCAGGCATGGATATTCTTTCAGGATTTAAAAATCTTTCAAATAATAAACCCCATCTTATTGGATCTAAATCTGTTATTTTTAGACACCATGCCACAATTGAACCTGCACCAGAACCTCTTCCGGGTCCAACAGGAATATTACTATCTTTAGCCCAGTTTACTACATCAGAAACGATTAAATAATATCCTGCAAACCCCATATCACATATTATTTTCAACTCTTTATCTAATCTTTGTTTATAGATTTCCTGACTATCGCTATTTGATATAGCATTTTGATTTAGTCTTAATTTTAAACCTTTTTCAGAAAGATTTTTTAATTCTTCTTTCTCATTTTTCCCAGATAAAGTTTCATAAGCAGGAAGCATTGGCTTAGATGTTTTAGGTCTGAAATGGCATCTTCTAGATATTTTTATTGTATTACTTATTGCCTCTGGAATATCATTAAAAAGATCAATCATTTCATTCATGTTTTTGAAATAATGGTTTGGCGTAATCACTTTTCTATCTGGATTAGAAATTGTTAAACCGGCCTCTATACACATAAGCACTTCATGGGCATTTTGCATTTCAGGCTCTAAAAAACATACATCATTTGTAGCCACTAAAGGTAATTCATACTTATAAGCTAATTCAATTAAATGTTTTTCAGAAATTTTTTGATAATTTTTATTATGCCTCTGTAACTCAATGTAAAAGTCACCATCAAAGTTATTTTTAAAAAAATCTAATCTACTTTTTATAATATTTTTATTAGATGAATTTAATTCCTGTGAAATGAATCCATTTTCAGGCCCACCACTCAATACAATTAAACCATGACTTCGTTGCTTAAGTTCATTAATTTTTACAACTGGCCCCTTCAATTCACTAGAATTTAAATGTGCATTACTTACTAAATTTATTAAATTTAAATAGCCTCTTTCATCTTTAGCTATTAATACAACCTCACCAGAACTATATTCATCAATTATGTCAAGCTGGCATCCTATAATAGGTTGTATACCATTTGATGATGCTTTTTCAGAAAATTCTAAAGCACCAAACATGTTATTATTATCAGTTATACAAATAGCTGGTTGATTATCATTTTTTGCTAAATCAATTATTTTGTCTATCTGGAGCGCACCAAATGAAAGTGAATACGCAGAATGAACCCTTAAATGAATAAATAGATTATTTGAAAAATTACTCAACTATAGTTCCAAATTGTAATTTCAAAACTCTGTCCATCAAAGAAGCAATTTCAATATTATGGGTAACAATTAAACAGGTCAAATTTGTTTCATTTACTATTAAACGCAAGTGATTAATAACTTCTATAGCAGTTTTTGGATCAAGATTACCAGTTGGTTCATCTGCAAGCAAAAGTCTAGGAGCGTTTGAGAGACTTCTAGCTATTGCTACCCTTTGTTGCTCACCACCAGAAAGTTGACCTGGTTTGTTATGCATTCTATCATTTAAATTCATCATATTTAGTAATTCATCAGCCCTCTTAATTGAAAGCTCTTTATTCAATCCAGTTAACATTTGTGGAATAGCTACATTTTCAATTGCTGTAAATTCATGTAACAATCTGTGAAATTGAAAAACAAAGCCAATTTCATTTAATCTAATGTTATTTCTGTCTTTTACAGATGTTGGATTAATTAATTTTTGATTCAAAAATATTTTGCCTTTTTTTAATTCTTCCAATAAACCTATTAAATTTAATAATGTAGATTTTCCAGATCCACTTGGACCAACCAAGGCAACCATTTCTCCTTTTTTTAAATTAAAGGATACATTTTTTAGAACTTTTAATTCGTTTACACCCTTAAAATATGAAAAAGAAATGTTATCGACATTCAAAATTTCATTATTATTGTTTTCACTCATATCTTAAAACTTCTGCGGGTAGTATTCTTGTTGCCCTCCATGCTGGATAAAGAGAAGCCAAAAAAGAAAGAAATAAAGCCAAGGCAATAATTTGAATAACTTCAATTGGATCAATTAATGCAGGCATTTTTGTAAGGAAGTAAATTTCAGCCGAAAATAATTCATAGTTAGTTAATTTTTCTAAAAATTGTCTTATAGATTCTATATTGTAACAAAATAAAACACCTAAAATTGTTCCAAGAAAAGTACCTGCCCCACCTATCGATATTCCAGTTAGAAAAAATATTTTCATTATACAATTTTTTGATGCACCCATTGCTCTTAAAACAGCAATATCGATTGACTTACTATTTACAAACATAATCATTGAAGAAATAATATTGAATGCTGCAACTGTAATGATAAGAGTTAAAATTATAAACATTACATTTCTTTCAACTTTTAAGGCATTTATAAAAGAGTAATTTCTTTCAATCCAATCGGTGATAATAAAATTTTTATCTGATATTTCTACTAATTTATTTTTAATTAACGCAATATCATCTGTTGAATTTAGATAAACCTCTAAATTACTAATAGTATTATTTTTATTATAGCCGTATAGTGATTGTGCATCATCTAATGACATAAAAACAAAACTGCTATCATATTCAAACATTCCAACATCAAAAGTTTGAATAACTTTGAATTTTTTTTGCTTTGGGACTGAACCAAACGCTGTAACTCTTAATTGTGGAGTCAAAATAAAAACATCATCATTATTTTGAATATTTAGCTTTTTTGCTAATCTATGGCCAATAATTATCCCATTGTTATTAAAAGATTCAATTTCTTTATTATCTATTGAATTCCAAAGTTGTTTTCTTGCTGAAAGATCAGACCATCTAACTCCCCTAACAATAATTCCTGATGAATTATTGTTATAAACAATTAAGCCCTGACCCTCTATTTGTGGTGTTACAGCCTTAACCCCAGGAATTTCAGCAACACCAACAGAAAATTCATCATAATTTAAAAAATTATTCTGGTTTTCATATATACCAATATGACCATTTAACCCTAATATTCTTCCTATTAATTCTGCTCGGAAACCATTCATAACTGACATTACAATTATAAGAGTTGCAACACCTAAAATTATTCCAACCAAAGAAAATCCAGCTATAATTGATATAAATCCTTCAGATCTTTTTGACCTTAAGTATCTAAAAGCAATTAAAAATTCTAATTGAGAAAACATTATGAATTGACCAAATTTATTAAATTATCAAAATCAACAATATGTTTTTCACCATTTGATCTATTTTTAAATTCATATTTGTTGTCTTTGGCTAATCTTGGGCCAATGATAACTTGAAAAGGTATTCCGATAAGATCCATTTTAGCTAATTTACTACCAACACTTTCTTTAGTATCATCATATAAGATTTCTTTATTTTGGCCTTTAAAGAAATTATAGACACTGAGTGACATTTCATCACACAGTTCATTTCCAACTGCAAGATTAACTACACATAAATCAAATGGAGCAACTGACTTTGGCCATATTATTCCTGCCTCATCATGACTAGATTCTATAATTGCTCCAACTAATCTACTTACACCTATACCATATGAACCCATAAAAACAGGAGATAAGCTTCCATCTGGGAGAGTTATTTTTGCTCCCATACTCTCAGAATATTTAGTTCCAAAATGAAAAATATGCCCAACTTCAATACCTCTTGTTTCCATCAAATTTAATGCATCAATTTTAGTGGGATCATGTTTTTCATCCGTAGCGGCATAAAGGGATGTGAATAGATTCACATTACTTTCTAGGTCTTTTTCGTAATCTATACTATCAATATCAATATTAAGGTTTAGCCATTTTTTATCACAATAAACCTTTGATTCACCAGTATCGGCTAAAATGATAAATTCATGACTTTTGTCACCACCAATAGGACCAGTATCTGCTTCCATTGGTATTGCAGTCAAACCCAATTTTTTAAAAATTTTCAAGTAAGAAATGAACATTTTATTATATGATATAAAGGAGTTTTTTTGATCTAAATCAAAAGAATAGGCATCTTTCATCAAAAATTCTCTTCCTCTCATTACACCAAATCTAGGCCTTATTTCATCTCTGAATTTCCATTGAATATGATATAAATTTAATGGCAAACCCCTATAAGATTTTATGTGAGATCTAAATATGTCTGTTATCATTTCCTCATTTGTGGGGCCATACAAAACATCTCTATCGTGACGATCTTTTATTCTAAGCATTTCCAATCCGTAGTCATCATATCGGCCTGATTCTCTCCAAAGTTCAGCCGATTGTATTGTAGGCATTAAGATTTCATGTGCGCCCGCATTATTTTGTTCATTTACTATAATTGAAGAAATTTTCTTTAAAACTCTCTGGCCAAGTGGTAACCAAGAATAAATACCTGCTGAGTCTTGCTTAATCATTCCTGAGCGTAACATTAGCCTATGTGAAATAATTTGAGCATCTTTTGGTGTGTCCTTCACAATAGGTAAAAAGTATTTTGAAAGAAACATTGAAATTGTCCTAAATAATTTTATTGTAATTGATTATTAAATTCTGATCTGTATAAATCCAGATTATATTAATTTAATATGTTTTTGCTAATATAAAATTATAAAATTGAAATTCTAAGACGAAAATTTAATTTATTTAAAATGACAAAATTTTACAAACAAATTAATGGTTACCCTGCAATAAGAATGCGCAGAAATAGAATGAAAGCTTTTTCCAGAAGAATGATATCTGAAACCCATCTAAATGCAAATAATCTTATACAGCCATTATTTGTCACTGAAGGAAAGTATGAAAATACTTATATAGAATCAATGCCTGGAATTAAAAGACATTCAATTAAATCAGTTGCAAAAGAAGCTATGGAAATTTACAAATTAGGAATACCAGCGATTGCAATATTTCCTTATATACCAAATGATTTGAAAGATGAAAATGGTACTGAAAGCTTAAATAAAAACAATGTTATTTGCAAAGCTATTAAAGAAATTAAAAATTCATGCCCAGAAATAGGGATAATTTGTGATGTTGCACTTGATCCATACACAAACCATGGACACGACGGTATTATTATTAATAGCGAAATAAATAATGATAAAACAATTGAAATTTTATGTAAACAAGCTGTGATTCAAGCAGAGGCAGGATGTGATATCATAGCTCCGAGTGATATGATGGATGGAAGAGTCAAATCAATCAGGTCTGCTTTAGATAAAAAAAATCTAGTTAATACCTCTATATTGTCTTACTCTGCAAAATACGCTTCTTCTTTTTATGGACCTTTTAGGGATGCATTAGGCACTAAAATTAACAGTGACCATGTATTTGACAAGAAATCTTATCAAATGGACCCAGCTAATTCTAGAGAAGCATTAAGAGAAATTGAATTAGATATAAATGAAGGTGCTGATATAATAATGATAAAGCCAGCTTTAAGCTATTTAGATATTATAAGTTTAGCAAAACAAAATTTTGAAATACCAATTTTTGCTTATCAAGTTTCAGGAGAATATTCTATGATTAAAGCTGCTTCTGAAAAGGGCTGGATAAATGAACAAGATATAATTTTTGAAACTTTATTAAGTATTAAAAGAGCTGGTGCATCAAGTATCTTAACTTACTTTGCAAAAGATATCGCTAAGTCCTTAAAATAAAAATTTTATTAAACAAATTTAAATAATTTTTATGATTTAATATTTGAAATAACAAAAATGAAAATTGACTTTGAAAAAATTTTAGCTGCCTCTAAAGAATTAAAAGGAAATATAGTAAATACTCCATTTGTAAGAGCGAATAAACTTTCATCAAATTTTAATACAAATATATTTCTTAAGTTAGAAAACTTACAATTGACTTCGTCATTTAAAGCCAGAGGAGCATGTTATGCTATAATGAAGCATACTCTTGCAGATTCTAACAGAGGTATAATCACTATGTCAGCTGGCAATCATGCTCAAGCTGTAGCCTACTTTGCAAATGAGTTTAATGTTAGCTCAACAATAATTATGCCTGAACAGGCACCTTTTTCAAAAGTTTCGCGAACAAAGGAATTAGGAGCTAATGTAATTCTTAAAGGAAGAACACTCAATGAAACTTCTGATTTTGTAAATAATCTTGCAAAAGAAAAAAATCTTAAATTAATTCATCCTTATGATGACTATGATGTTATTTCAGGCCAAGGAAGCATTGGCATTGAGATATTTGAAAAGATAAATGAGCTTGACTGTATCGTGGTTCCAATTGGTGGTGGAGGATTAATTTCTGGTATTTCGATAGTTGCAAAAAAAATAAATCCAAAAATAAAAATTTTTGGTGTTGAAAGTGACCTTTATCCATCTGCTTATAACAAATTTAAAAAGAAAAATTTATTTTGTTCAGGTGACACTATAGCAGATGGAATTGCAGTAAAAACACCAGGAGAAAAAACTTTCCCAATAATCAGAGAATATATTGATGATATAATATTAGTAGATGATATTTCTATTGAAAATACTATCAGCAATTTATTTGAATATGAGAGAATAATTTCTGAAGGAGCAGGAGCAGCTGGAGTTACAGCAATTATTGAAAATTCATCATTGTTTAAAAATAAAAAAGTATGTTCAAT
>ENA-OSEY01001601-OSEY01001601.1-marine-metagenome-genome-assembly--contig:-NODE-1601-length-15347-cov-4.462672_pt1 | contig 15347 bp, 13 predicted proteins | sample MGYA00248465_ERZ534230 | MGnify/ENA primary metagenome ERZ534230 (study PRJEB26409, sample SAMN06344110) | marine metagenome | isolation source: Sea water from surface | place: Atlantic Ocean:Southern...
TTTTCGATTTTTCTTGTCGATTCAGTCAACATGAAATTTGTTACTGAAGAATTGTAATCAAATACCATACTGAAGCCATCAAACTCGTTGTTGACTTTTGCAGACCTTTCAAGTCGTCTAATTACTTTTTCGAAGAAGTCAATTGCTTTGATCACCTCTAGAGTATTATTATAGCGGTAGTGCATTTGCGACATGTGTCCATCTCTAACGATGTCGAACGTGGTTGCGCTTGAGATTCGGTATATTGTGTTTCTGGACGACATTGACTGGTAGTAACTGGTCTCCTCTTTTGAGATAATGACAAAAGCTTTTACTGTGTTGCGGTGTATTGCAACGATCTTAAGTTCTTCAATGCTTGACCAACGGTCTGTTTTTGCGATAATCATTCCTAGGGGCATTACCCAATCGTTCCGAAACTCTTCTAGGGCTTTACGTATATCATTCATTTTTTACTCTTTTCTTTTAAGTAGGCGCGTCATTAATTATTCTAAGAAGATACGTTTTTGAGTCTAAAAAACATTAATAAACAAACAAGTGTATTACCTTACTTATTTGATTTAATGTAAAAGCCAACTCAAAAGGGGCTTTTATACAACCAATCGAAAAACGAGGTTGTGCTACCGCGAATGGAGGGGATCGAACCTGCACAAATGTGCATCTGAGTATTGCTAACATCAGACTCATTAGAGATTTCTCTCTTTTTACCTATCTAAACACCCGCAAGGACTTACGGTTTGGGCTATGCTACCCAGTGTACTACGCACGCTATATAATAGCGCTCACACCTGCAGTTACACAGAACAATCTAAAGCTAGACTGAACTGTGCATAAAGATTTGTACCTTCCCCTTATACTTAGGGCAGCAGTTTGGTACTTTGCTGTTTAGAAAATGACACGCAGTGCAGAGTATCACTACGTGTCTCTACTCTTATTCCCTGAATCATCGTAATTCGGTTTCAGGTAAGGGTAGGCTATCTCTTCTTTTAAGCTCTCGAGATAGCTAGCTCTAATAAGAGCTATTGATAACATAAACATTGCTTATATCATCAATGGATCAGATTAGAGTGCCGCCAGGGGTGGGAATTGAACCCACGATCTCTCTCAGCCCACTTTCGCTAAGCACCTTAAGCAACCGTTGAGAGCGGCCGCCGTATTTTTTGTCTTACTAGATTATAGTTTCTCACGCTATAATATTAGTCTGACTCAATACTAGGATTCAGAGAGTGCATTACTACATACATGCTACCCTGGCGTAGATTGCTAGTTAAACACTAGCGAGTTGGCACCAGCCACGGGATTTCTTCGGGGTTTACTCCCACCTAGTTAAGCATATCTACAACATATCTTACCTTTCGTGTTGTGCTACTTTAGTTGTGAGGCGTCTTTGGGGAGACGCATATAACTAACTAATAAGCTCATGATTTGCTCGTCGACCTCCTCCTTAGAGGCTCCGAGTCTATTGAGTGTCTGGATCTTCCCGAAAATTTCGTCTTGGCAAGCCTTGATGATTCTGCGCTTGATTTCTACAAGGGTTAAGTCTGGAAATTCTGCTTGCAGTGTGCTGGCTAGGTGTTCCATATTAGTTTCCCGTTTGTAGCCTTATGAGCTTAGTTTGGTTTGTGAGACCGCAGTACACTTGAACACATACAGCATCATCTACTGCAGTAATACGTCGAATTGCAGATCTGTTCGGGATCGTTGACGCGAATGTTTCTGATACGACTAGTCCTGCTGCTCGCATTGCTTTTTCATCGTACACTGAGACGATTGACCCATTTGCACGGAGAGTGTCATATTCTCCGATATCAGTGAATGGTGCGTCGATATTGTTGAACTCATCCATGTTTGTCTCCATATGAATTTAGGTAAGGGGTACCCCGTATTCTCAGTTTATTTCTATATTATAACCATTTTATTTAGAAAGTTTATTATATATTAAATTATTTAATACATATCTTCTAAATATTTTCCTTTCTTTGGTTATTTTTAAGAAAATCTGAGAATTAGAAAAGCTGTCTACAGAGCCTGAGACATTACTTTCCTAAGGGTGGGATACTTATTTTGAGTGCATCAACCCCCTGACTGACCTTGGGAGTATTTATAGTCAGTCAGGGGGATTTGCGAACTATGGTAGCATAAGCGGGACACACCATACCAAGGGTACGCCGAAGAAGAGGACAACATAAGCCCAGAAGAATATCTTCATGCTACTAACCCTCCATCGGGGAGGGCTAAAAATCTCTTCCTGAAGTTGGTGAGATTTGTCTCATGATGGTAGGTACTGTACCCAACTTTCACCAGATCTGGCTCGTCTTGGGCCTCACTCAGTTGCCTCTTCAGGACCCATCCTTGCTGTGAGAAATAAGCAAAGAGGAAAGCGCTTGAGCGTGAAGTGCAATCAATGGATATAAGACAGGCGTTACCTGCCTTTTTCCATTCGATCAATACCTCACATTGCTCTAGCGGAGCGCCACCAAGTCTTTGGTGATGCTCCATTGCCTCTATCAAGAAGGGGTTACTCATATGCCTGCCTCCTCAGAAGCCTCTTGGGGAGTCTTACCCTTGCGCAATGCATGAAAGGCGATTTCACAGACTCGTACGATGCCGACTTTCCCATTTTTAACGTCTCTGGAAGTGACCGTATGTGACCAAATGGTGGTGCCAGCCACATTTAATGGATCTCGGCATACTGCTGCGCGACCACTACCATCTTGCTCAGGGTTAATAACAAAAAATAAACTCATAATACTACTCCAATGGCTCGACCCAAAGTGGGGAGCTGCATTTACTGTATAAAAGGGTGTGGCCACGTAGACCACAAAGGTGCACTTAACTGGATTCGACTCTCTATGAGTCCTAGGTCTTATCGACCATGCCGCTGGCAGCGATCCTCAGGGGGGCAGTAACAGCCTACACTCATAGAGAGCGCATTTATGTACCGTGCAGTACATAAACCCATCCAGGCGAATCCATGTCGTTTCTTATTTTAATAATAAGTTGGCGACCACTTCAGGATTCTAAGCCTTAATGTAAACAAGCGAGCGAAAGCTATAATAGCGCGCTAAGCATTGAACTTACATAAAGACTGTATGCCTTTTGGAGAAAAAGTGGATATCCACTACCTTTTGCGCGGGGCGTCTCCAAGTTAAGATATCTCTTAACCTTCCCCTGTGCCTTTTTAGTCTGCTCGGATGATTTACCAGATCATCCTTGTTTTTATTACTCTCCTGCACTTACAGAGAGCAATTACCCTAACATTCCAGATTTGCGGTCCTTCTTGTTAAGGATCGAGTTTTCTACCAAAAAGGTAGCTGTCTCGACGGAAGCGGCCGGTTACGAATAACCTTCTCCCAATGGTTAGCTATATGAGCGAGCTCTACATTCAATGGCATTTAGAATGTAGACTCATACATCGCAAAGACAACAATTCGTGTCATCTCTACTCTTGATACTTTCTACCTGTAAGTATCCATGTGGAATTAGTTAGGTCGCATTTGCGCCTCTTCTAACTTTCCACCAACCAGAATCAGTGTCTGGCTAAACCGGTTTTTCCGTGCTTTGTCACGTGAGCCTGCGAGTGTACTCTCGGTTCAGCTGAACCTGTTCGTCTTTATGCATGTCTTAGGGTTTACCCAGGCATTTGTATGTGATTATTATCACGTGCCCAAAACTTCTAGATTCCATAAGCGAACTACTCAATGGTAGAAGTTAATGCATTCGGTCCCAAACAGATGATTATCTCGCCTCATCTGCTTCTTTCCCACCCTTTTGTTGCACCTCTTAAGCGTCATATCTAGACCTTTTTCGTCACAACAGGTTTCGGGGCCCTTCTACCTGCTGAATATAAATTAATATATCAGAGGCTAGTAGTAAGAGGTACTCAGAAATGCTTTTATTTCTTTCATCTCTAAGCGACTACTATTGGGGGTGCGCCCACATGTTCTATACGCGAACTCGTTTCGGACGGCTTTAGGTTCTCCTTCTTTCAGGGTATCCCTTTTCCGCTCTGTCAAAGCGGCATCGCTCGTTCTTTCACACTACGAGCTAGGAGATTCTTCATCTCTGCCCTTTCCTCACGTCTCCTTACGGTCTGTGAGTAAAAGGTGCGAGGCATGTGATGTCAAGTCAGACTTTGATCAAATCGGACCTATTAGTCGTTATCGTCTACACTGAGAGTTAAGCCAACGACCCCTGACTCAGGGGCTTTTCGATGGCACTGCATAAATACGTTGACCCACGCTTGTTGCGCGAGTGTACCACTATACTCATCATGACGCGTTAACTGCGCCGAGCTGATGCCAGATCGCCCATTGAGAGCATAATCTGAGACGACAGACCAGCCGTCCGCCAAACGGTGGGTCTCGACGACCTCACGCATCTGGGCAAACGGGATTCCAAAGGCGGAGAACGCGCTATAATTCTGACGGATTAAAAAATTCGTCAGTCGCTCGTTGTCATCGTCGCCAATTTCGTCCGACAGAATTACTTGCTTATCCTTCTTCAGCATCTTAGAGAGGGCACCGAACTGGGTGTACTCACTGCTATCGACATCAAAGAGTAAATAATCACTGTCTCTGTCCGCGTCTGTTTCGCTAAGACAGACCATGAATAAATCCAAGTCCTGTTGGGAACGAATCCCTAGCGCTTTAGCCGCGGCTCGACTAGTTGCGTCGTTAAGGTCAAATAAAGCCATACAACACCTTCTTTCTTTTTTTTCTACATAGGGGGTAGTCCAAATTAAAAAAAGTCATGCCTTAACATCACATACCTCACCACTCCCGACAAGCGGGAGTATGAGGGTAAGGCCCTCACCACGCCCGAAGGGGGGCAAGACGCAGCCTGCGGAGTATTGGCGGAGTACACGTCAATGCAGCAGGCTAGACGTTAAAGATTATTTAGACCAACCTTCATTTTTGAGACAAGTGTAAATGTCATCAACTCCATCATCAGCTTCTAGCTCTTCTTCAGCGAAGATAAGAGCATCTTGAAGTTTAGTAGGATTTTCTGCTGCCCACAGCTTTAGAGAAGCACTATCCTCTATCTTTAGACCTTTGTCATTAACAGCTTCATCGATAAGCGCATCGATATCAAGATCGCTGTCATTGCTATTTAGAGTGGTTCCTTCTGGAGAATTATCATCATCTGAAGATGAACCAGATTGTGAAATAACGATACCCTCGTCGAAAGGAAGGCTATCGTTATCTGTCTCATCGTCATCACTAAGATTGATCTGGATAGCATCTTTTGGTTCTTCAACTGCCTCGGCTTTCTTTTTGCGAGATGAAGGGTTGCTACCAATGAATTGAGCGCCACCAAAGTTATTGTAAATTGGTGCGCCAGGTTGTGCTACATTAATGTTGACTGTAGCGTTGGAAGGGAGGTTGGAGACGATTGTCTCAATTATTTCTTTCATGTCCATAATTGTACTCCTTATGGATAGTTTTTTACGGTTTCGCTTGCCGGAACAAGCACATCTGTAGACTCGGGGGAATCCTCCGTCTAGACCGTGTTAAATTTTGATTCGCAGAATGCAGCCAGACTTTTTTCACATCTTACTGGCTTTAGGTTAAATTAACCTTCGTAATCCTCAAGGAAGGCCAAGAAGTAGGCTACCGCTCTTTTATTTAACCCTGGAGAGCAAACCGAGGTCTTCTCTTTTGAGCTGATAAGCACATCCATGTGAAGGCGAGCGTCACGAGATGCGCAACGCATAAGACGGTTAATCATCGCCTCACGGTACTTGTTAGCACCTTTGTCATTAGACATCAGCATGGAGATTGCTCCTACGTTGCTCTTGTAAAACAGTGTGCCTAAGAGCAAATCTTTCACTTGAGCACCAGGAGCCCACTCAGCAAGTTTATCACACCACTCATCGTAGGTGTAGCGAGACTTATTCCCTAGATACCTAGGCTCCATATCGTAAGTATTGTCAAGCTCACCAGACTCTTCTCTAAAGGCGGGGTGGTTGAAGAATGACTGATAAGGAGTCGCATTCCCAATAGCTTCTTTGTTTGCTTGGCCGATATCTTCACCTGCAATGCCTTGAATGATGACATGACTATCCTTGTCTAAACTGCGTTCGTCAACCCAACTGCCAGGAGTGAATTGATTACCATACTCTGTTGTTCCAAAAGCGTTAGCTTCATCAAGAGAGTCGAAAATGACTTTCTTTTCGTTCTCATCCTTGACAATTCTCCCGTTTGGATCTAACACACAGAATCTGCCTTGATAAACAAACTCAGGATTTCCTTGGTTGAGCATTTTTATTGCTCTAAAGGCACGGCCATTCAGCTTTTGTTTAGTTGTGTCACCCTTATAAGAAGCTAAGCGAAGCCCCCAGGTGATAGGGACAAGAAGGCCTTGACCCCATTTAACAACAAGAGGACTCTCCATCATAGCGTTTATGCGTGAGAGCTCTTCTCTCGCATTGGAAAGGTACTCATTCTTTTTGGCAGTGTCGCTGATAGAGGCTCTTTCGACCTTTTTAATGTCAGCCTCTAGGTGCCCCAAGTGGTTTAGTCTATCTCTGCTGTCTTTTGTGGGCTTAGCAAGGCTCACTAAGTGACCGAAGCCACGCTTGATTGACCAGTCAGAGAGGTTCTCTACTTGAGCCATGAGAGCATCAATGTAGCGCCAAGTCTTACTGTTGGTACCAGGGACTTGGTTGAGCTTATAGATGCTCGTGCCAGCATTGATAAAGATGCGCGTAAGGGCAGCCTCGAGTCTATCGCTAAGCTCGAAATCGACACGAGAATACCCCATGAAGATGCTCTTGTTGCCCCCATCAGCAGTGTCCACAGTTTTTGTGGTCCCAAGGATGATTTCCCACCCTTTCTTTCCGCCGTGGAAGTTGTAGGCTCGCTCCACATTGACAAGTGGAGTAATAGAGTCTCTCAAGAGGAAGGCAAATTTTCTGGCTAGTGGATTTAGTCCAGGGTCCAGCCACAACAATAAGATTTCGGCTGGTTTCAATTTGCCCTCCTTCTTCGTGCGAGCCAAGAGGTCTTTGACACTGGCGGCTTGCTTCGTTTGATGCAGCGCTTTTTTGAGCTCTTTGAATTCCTTGCGGATCTCTGACTTGCGCTCTTTAGTAGTTGCGTCATTTTTGAGTTCAGCTTTAAGAGCAGCCTTCTTGGCTTCAAAGTCTTCCAGTTTTTTAGCGATGCTGCCGTCTACTTCGGCGACTTCAACGATGATTTTGAGGTCATCTTTTATCTTCGCCAGCCACGATGGGTTGTCCTCCGTGCCAGACGATCCGCCATTAAATGCGTGGAGAATTATCTGAGATACAATTTCGCCAGAAGAGGCTTCACTGCGATTCTTTTTATACCACTTGATGAGTTTGCCAACCTGAGTCAACATGTATCTTTTCTCAGAGATGATGCTGTTCTGATCGAACACTGCATTCATTGCGCCAAGTGCCTCATCCACGAAGAACGTGACTCTTGCTTCAAGCTTAAGCATTGCTTTCTCTGAGAGGTTCGCCCTAAGGTATTTCTCCAGTTTTTCCTTGTCTTCTGGAGTCGGAACACCAGTATTTAGGAGCTCTTTGATCGAGTCTTCTGACATATCTGGAATCTGCTGCTTCAAGATCTCAGAAAGAGGAGAGTCACTTTTGGGGAGAATCTTCTGGGTCTCTCGCCATGTCCATGTCTTTTCGTTCTCCACACTATACCAAGCGAACATCCATGTTACTGCTTGGACTTTCTTCTCGAGCTTCTTGGTCTTCTTTTTAGGGTTGATAATATCTAGCAGACCTTGAGCCTTCTTGGCTGAGAAACCCATTGATACTTTATCTTTGATCAACTCTGAGATGGCGTCCATAAGGAGGCGCAACGCTTCGACTCCAGACCGCTCTTCAGCATTCTGAAATCTATCACTAGCGGTTTTCTTCTCAAGAGCTATGGCTGCCTCTTCATAGAATCTGTCAATAATCATGTCCATGAAGACGATAAGGCTCTTTTTTGCTTCCCTTTGAGGTAGTTTGAAACAGCTCCTTAACGCAGTCTTTAGGCTATTGAAAGAGATCTCTGGAATGTAGGTTAGGTCAACGAAGCTGCGCTTAATTTGCGCCGCAATGTCCCAATTCGCCCGCAACGCTGGAGGCATAGGAACGTCTGGGTCAGACTGGGTGTTCTTAGATGCTTTCTTCCAGCGATATAAATCCGAAGGTTTCTCAACCCAAATCGTACGAAGTAGCTGTTCCTTTTCGAAAGAAACATTTTGCTCTTGAATGAAACGGTCTATATCAGGACCGTCTTTGCTTAGGTATTTGCTGAGAGTTCTCTCGGTTAAACCGCCTTCAGCTCCAGCAGCAACCTTCCCGTCATTCCAGACAAAAGGCTTGCCTGTTACGATAAGAGAAATAATTTCACACACCAGCCAAGAGCCGAGAGCGCCTACATTGTACATTGAGTCATTATCCGTAAGGAACGACATTTTCTTGCCGGTCCAATGGTTTATGATGGTAGGCACTTCACGTTTAGTCAAGCGAGACTTATACTCTTCCTTCGTAAAGTTGTTTGGGTCAAACCCAGCCTTATCGAAATCGAAATTGAGGATGGGAAAGTCGAACCCAGGTATAAGGCCTCTATTGCCGACAGTAGCAACAGAGATATCAGCCTCACTCCATCTTGTTGGGTCGATCGCACCGTATTCACGCTTCTGAAGGTCAATAGAAGTTTGACTCATCAGGTTGAGGATAGCTTGCAAAAGTTCCACGAATTTGATGGCATACGCCATTAGTCCATTGCCTTGATCCTCTTTCTTGAAGGTGGCAATCAGCACTGTACATAGGTTCGCAAGATAACCGACAGGGCCTTGGCCCTTATTTGGTGCGATCATGTAAAGGCAAATATCCCATAGCCTATTTTCATCTTCTTCGTCAACAAGAACACGGATCGGAAGTGGACCGAAGTCACTTACAAGTTGACAACGCTTATCAATCTCGATCTTGTAGGCATTACCACCTACGTTTTGCTTTTTGATTCGCGAGAAGATTGAAATGAAGATTGGGTTGAAACTGAACCAAAGTTGGTCTCCATCATCATCTCCAGCAAGCAGAGCAACGTCATCTGCATTCATCATGATACTGCCGCGACTCAGGGCAGGGGCATATGCAGCAATCCATTTGAGGTTGTTGAAGCGCTCTTCCTCTGGAATATTCGCCATAAAGGCATCCAGGAATTCTTGACACTCTTTGGAGATCTTCACCTCTCCAATATCAGGGTTGGACTTAGCTTGCTCATTCAGGTCGGCAACAGTCTTATACTCGTCAATCGCCTTGAAGATCTGACCTAAATATACGTTTTTCCCAACCCAAGTCTGGTTAAAGTCCAAGATGGGGTTTTTGCCTCCAGCAAGATCAAACATAGCGTAGATCTTTTTACTGAACTTTCGGATCAGCTTTTTCCACCCTGGTCCGAATTCATTCCCAGTAACAACGAAACCTTGTGCGAACGCACTGTTCATGTCTATATAACCAGTAAGCGTTTTAGCACCGAAGCCCAAGAAGTTGCGCCTACCAGCTTTAGCAGACCCTGGAGCCTGCGCAGCGAAATAGTCTTTGAGCTCTTGAGGAGCCCCTACTAGCAGCTCATCAAGGTCACGCTTGACCTTGGCTACATCTCGCTCCATAGACTTTTTGACTAATATCGTAATCTCTTTCGCAAGTTCATCGAATCCAGCATCTCTAGCTAAGAGTGCCAACACTTGGTAGCTAACAAGACTGCTACCTGTCTTCAACGGAGCCTTTGCCAAGCGCCAACCAGTAATCTTAACCTCTTTAGGGTCAATAATTTTGATGTCTTTGGTCTTCAACTTGTCGGCAGCCTTGCCTTTGGGAGTGTCGTCTTCTACCATCCAAAAGTCGAAGCCCTCGCGCCACTCAGCTTTACCTGCGTCATCCTCTCTGAAGTCCGCACGGCATTTAGCAACGTAGCTACCATCGTCTTGCAAGAAGAGTCTCGCAGCCAAGAGAGAAATCTTCCCTTTCTGCAGTGCTCCAATGAGTTCTCCGATGAAGCGGAAAAGGACACGTGGCTGGCTGGGAAGCTTATCTCCAAAGACAGCTTCTGCCGCTTTCTCTGACACGGGAATACCACCCTCGATCCCATTAAACATCTTGTTCAACTTAGCAGCAGAACCACTAATAAACAAGACTGGCTTCTCTGTCCCATCCTCTCTCGTCGTGGTAAGACCCTCTCCTACTTCGAAAGGATTTAAAGCAGGAGCGTTCATCATCGAGCCGTAGGAACGAAGATTCACAAGAGTGCCCAAGATACTTGACATGGCATATAGGTACTGTGCACCCAAAGTCTTGCCACCACTCTTGTTCTTGACTCTAATGAAGGTGCGAGCACCAATGGGACGATACCCATCTTTAACAAGGTCTTTTACAACCTTTTTGATTTGTTTTTGTGGGACGCCGTTGGCTTCAAGGAATAAGATGTCCTCTTCACCCAGCTGGTCGAGACCCAAGTGGTGTCCAAACATATCGAGACCAAGACAGTCTGCTGTCGACGCTTTAAGGGTGATCTTCGGTGCATCCTCAGAACCCTTCACGATGGTCATCTTTGTCTTTGGGATGTTACGCTTTTTACGCTCAACATCTGTGACGAGGCGTCCCAAGTTAGAGAACACGCTAGATGCAGCAATTGCAGCTAAGAGCGCTGAAGCGTCAGCATGCTGCAAATTGTTGTCTCCACATCCAATCAGTACGAGAGCTGCAGCGATTGCGACAGATCTCTTATCGAAACAACCTCTTGCAAAGTGCAAAGTCCCGACGAGAGAGTAATACGCAAAAATTGCACAAGTTCTTACAGAGAATGCAAAGGCTTGTAAACTTGCAAGCAATGGAATAGTCCAGGCAAGGTGTCCAATTATGCTAAGCATGTTCTTTTGGACTATTTTTCCGTAAGCTTCTCTGAAACCTTTCATAGGAGCTACTTTCAAACAACCGCCACTACCCATCAGAGCACGTACTGATGGTGAAAGAGACCACCATTGTTGACGACTAAGATGTCGCCATCTTTTATTGCCGTAATTGCGGAATCCGGGTGCAACTAGTTGCTCTAGGTCAACAGCACGGTTAAAGGAATCCTCAAGTATCTCGTAAGAGTCTCGAGGCCGAATATAAACAACTTCACTTGGAGGTGAACCTGCGTTAGTGGTGGGAGCGCTAAGCGAGGCGCTCATAAAATTTGTGGCAGCATAGGCGTCGTGAATGCTTGCTTCCACAGTGATCTGGACTGGTGCAGTTGCGATTGATGCAGCAAGTCCAATGGTTAATGATTTTTTGACAATGCTTTTTACTGCACTGACAAAAGAGGAGAGAATGTTTCGCATGATGGTATACTCCTTACCGTTTGCGATTTACTGTATTGCACCATTGTAGAAAGGATGTTTAGGTGCGACTTAAGCCGTCGATAGCCAGTAAAGAGCCTTGCTTAAGGGCTCACCTTGCCGAGGCAGGTCCAGCTACTAAAAGCTAAAAAATTAAAAAACTATAATTTAAAAAAAACCAGCAGCTGCCAGAGCGACAAGCCGTATTGCTTGTCCAGCTCTGGACTTAATTAAATATGGTCATGCCATCACGAGTCGACCCATTTTACTACAAAACTGTAGCCCTCATACGGAAGAAAAGTAGCACCTGCTGAAGCTGGTGAGAAGAACCAAACTTTCTCTTCTGTGCGGTCGTGCGTGCTAGCAAAGTTGCACATGTCGAAAAGCGCGTTATATGCTAGCTTGAGAGAAAAAGCTTTAAACTGGCGACAATAATTGTCATCAGCCTCTTGCCATAAGCCTGAGCAATAATCATTAGCATGATAGAACGTTCTTAAAATCTCTTTGAGATTTTCAATGAGTGATGGACCCTGCAGTTCAAATAACATTTGTTGGTTTCGATGAAATAATGATGGACCCTGCAATGTATCCGTAAGTCGCTGCATATTAAACTCAGACACTATTCTTCCGAAGGCCATAAAAAGTTCGTCGTGAGAGCAGCTTGACTTAGCATCTTCATCGATTTGGGCCATTTCAATATTTGTCAAAAAACGGCCTTCTTTTAGACTGAGGAAAGCTGGCTCGTTTGAACGTACAAAAGTAACGCCCTCACTGTGCACATTTATTGTGACATGAGGGGAGTTAGGGGATAAAGTTAATTGTGCCATGATAAAGCTCCTTTATCGTTTTTTGGCTTAAGTTGAAAGGACGTTAGATTGCCCGGAGGCAGTGCTCGACTGTTAAAAGCCAAATTAAAAAAAACTGGTTTTACCCCGCCCCACCCAGCACCCTTTAATAATTTTATTTACCATCCAATAACTTCATAAGCCTCTTGTATTCCTCTAAAGAGACAATTCTCTTTTTAGGTCTAGGAGGTTGAGGCTCAGCCTCCTTCTTTTTTTCTTCCATTAGCTGATGAAAACTTTTCATTTTACTTTCACTTTCTGAACCACAATGTGGTTATTGTAGATTTCCATAACTTTTCGCCCATAAGCCCAAGCTTTTCGTCCCCCGCCATTGTAGCGGTAAGGTAAGTAAGTTAGCCCATTGCCTCTCTTTACTGGCTTCAACCACTCCAAGTCAGAGAGTGAAACCTTGATCCTCTTATCAGAACCGTCATTCCAGTACTTTTCCAACCATATCTTCTGCCATTTGAAAGCATTCTCATACGACTTATTTAGTACTGCACACTTTACTTTTCCTATATTATCTCGGGTGTCGACCTGTGTAAGTCCACAGGCCTCCCTATTAGACATAAACTTGGAAGACTTATATATCCTCTCTCCAGTTTGTGTGATCACTCCGCCACTCTTTCTCCAGCTTCTCTGCTCCGAAAAACCACAACCTGTCTCCTTGAGACAAATCGCTAACGCAAGCTTCTGTACTTCGATGGGAGAGTCACCCCAAACAGCCTTAAAGGCTTCAGCGATTGCTTTGGCCTTAGCTGGATATTGCTCTTGCCGATCCTTAAACCAGCACTTATTACCTTTATCCCAGTGTGTGCGGCACCAAGCCTCCTCATTCCAGGAAGCGATTGAAGCAGCGACGTCGATTACTTCAGTGTACTTGGGCTTAGGAAGCTCAACAAGTTTCGGTACCTCAACAGTTGCTACTGGTGCAGGGGTGAAAATGGGAGTGACTGGTGTGCTGGCAGCATAAAAAGGGATTGGCAGAGAAAGTGCCATCGTAGCGAAGATAGCAGTGTTTACTGCCAAACTGAAAATACCAGCTTGGATTGAAGGGTTAAGAGAAAGATTTTTAACGAAAGTAAACATAGGTCTGTCCTTATGTCTTGGGGTGGAAGATACGTTACATGCGCTCCGAAGGAGGCAGTGGTCGGCTGCTAAAGGACAAATTAAAAAAAACCAGCGAATGCCAGAGCAAAGCTCTGGACTTTGGTATTTCTTAAAAGTAATTATTACTGTGCGATAGCGTACCTGTACATCGCTTTTCTATTAGCAGCAGGCAGCCGTTTCCACTCTTTCCAGTTCTTTCCAAGAAAAGCTTGTCTTGCACGACGTGCAGCGATTGGGTTACGTGAGAGAAGTAACGGTGTCGCGTGCTCCCAGTTAAAATGCTCTCGACCCCAGCATTCTGGAATACGAGGATATTTAATCCAACGCTTGGGCTCACGATTGAGCCTTACAGTTGTACTTGGTTCATGCAGCTTTAAAGCTGATGCCACGATGCAGAAGACTGTTACAATCATGAGCACAATGAAGTTTGCAACTCCAAGTGCATCGATGAATGGAAGGAAACAATCTGCGATCGGTGCAAGCAGAGCTTCAAGAGAGGCGCAGAAGCTGTTTGAAAGGTGGAGGAAGAGGTCTGAGGATTGAAAGTGCATGTGCATTCTCCGTAGTCTAACACAGCCAGCTTCTCATAGGCGGAAGCTCCCTTCGATGGGTCAAAGACTGTGCTAACGAGGAGAAAATAAAAAAACGATTTGTATTAACCCGGGGTGGGCTAATAACAAATAAATCATTATTTATTACTAATAATATAATACCCCTAAAACCATTATATTATTTCCTTTTCCCTTATTAGATTTTTTCAGACAAAATTTTAAAAACCTTAAATCCAAATTTTTTAATAGACAAAATTAAAACCACTATATGTAAATTTTTTACTTAGTAGTTCATATTTTGTCTATAGACATATCATGTCTTAGTAATTTCATTTACCCTCTTGTGGGGTTTTGGATCTTTTTCAAATTTGACACAATTTATATATTTATTATTTTAATATTTGGCCTTTACTAGGCGGTGTACTCCATCAAAAATCAAATTTTCTTCTGACAATATCATTGGATAATTTAAATCAGAATTTAAAACTCTTCGCATATGATGCAAGAAAAACTGATTATTTAAAACTTCATCTTCATGTTGCCAACACCAAGCATTTTTATATCTATTGTCCCAAAGTGTTTTTACTTCTATTTGGAAGACTTCTAGATGTGAAGAATCGTCCCATATTTGTTGCAAATCCCAAATTCTTTGATAAGGGTATAATTTTGTTTTAGGAAAGTACACTGTTGAAGAAACATAATCTGAAGACATTTTTAATCTTTCATTTTAAAATTAAAAAGCCCCCAATCATCAACATAGATAAGCCTATCAGTTGCTGTGTATTTGGAGCTTCAAAGAAATAGAAACTTAAACCTAACTCAATTATTGAGTGCAAGCAATAAGTAATTGCTAGTGCTCCCCAAATAGTATACTTATCAACAAAATACCACCAGCTTATTAAACCAATATAATTGGAAAATAAACCGGTGTAAAGCCACCATTGAAATGGTGTCCACTGGAAATCAAACAATATTTTTGAATTTCCTTTTAAATACAATATTATGTATAATATTATAGTTAAAAATATATATAACATATAAAAACTCCCTAGAAAAAGCCGAAAGTTTTATAACATGAGCAATGAATTGCAAACAAGACAAACAGCATTATTAGAGCAAATAAATGATAGTGAATACGATAGTTATTTATCTAAACTTCCTGAAGAAAAATTAATAAAAATTCAGAATAGAATTAACTCGTACAAAACAGGAGTTTACGCTAGCGCGCCTATAGTTTGTTATGGACCAACTAAATGTCCTTTTATTGGTAAATGCCCTATACCAAATTTAACTCCTGAGGGAGAACTAGATCTTGGAGAAGAGAGTCTTTATCCAATGGGTAGAGAATGTATAATGGAAAGGGAAATAGTAAAACAAAAAACTTTAGAGTATGTACATTATTTAAATGTAGATCCAGCCAACCCTGTAGAAATGTCAATAGTTAATGAATTGGCTTTAATAGAGTTGTATAAAAATAGATGTGTATTAGTTCTTTCAC
>ENA-OSEY01001602-OSEY01001602.1-marine-metagenome-genome-assembly--contig:-NODE-1602-length-15343-cov-17.122953_pt1 | contig 15343 bp, 19 predicted proteins | sample MGYA00248465_ERZ534230 | MGnify/ENA primary metagenome ERZ534230 (study PRJEB26409, sample SAMN06344110) | marine metagenome | isolation source: Sea water from surface | place: Atlantic Ocean:Southern...
ATTAATACAAAGATACAATCTTTAACAACTAAGAAGTATTGCAATATAAAAATATTTCACTAACTTTACTCTATGGACACTTACAAAGGATCAGGAGTTTCTCCCGGTATTGGTCTTGGTAAATTTTACGTTATTAATAATGAAATTGATTTTTCAATCCCTAAAAAGCTGAGTTTTAAAGAAAGCCAAAAAAAATTAGATAAGAGATACAAACAACTTATTAGTGAATTAGAAAAAGAAAACAGACAAGATGAATCTGAAGTTTTAGATGCATATCGTCTTATTGTTAATGATCCAGAGATAATAGAAATGGTCGATGACGGCCAAAATCTCCAAGAGATTTTTCAAACTTTTAAAGACACTTCAGATCAAATGCTCAGTATTGAAGATGATTATTTTAAACAAAGAGCCGAAGACATAATTTCTATAGGTAAAGAAATCATTTTTACAATGCAGGATATTGTTATTGATAAAAATTTTACTGAGGACGTAATAATTTTTGCAGAAGAATTAACACCAAATGATACTTCATCCATAGATCTGACAAAAGTAAAAGGTTTTGTTGTATCTAATGCTGGACCTACATCCCATGCAGTAATCGTTGCTAAAAATTTAGGAATACCTTGTGTGATAAATTTTGATATCAAAAAAATCGATACGAACTTTGATAAAAGTGTTGTATTAGATGGGGACACTGGAGATATATTCTTTGATCCAACAGCTGACGTTCTAAAAAAAGTTCAAGAAGGAATGAATAAAATAGATAAATTAAAAGAATCTTATAATCATGATTCAATTAAATACTTAGATATTGAATTAAGAGCGAATATAGGGAGCAGTGAAGAAATAGATGCTTTTGATGATGATCGTATTAAATCAGTTGGTCTATTTAGATCTGAATTTGTCTATATTGACAGATCCTCAAAACCTACGTTAAAAGAACAAATAGAAATAAATAATGAATTAAATACAAAATTTTCTAACACTATTGTCTTTAGAACCTTAGATATAGGTGGTGACAAACAAGTTCCATATTTGAATTTACCCAAAGAAGAAAATCCATTTCTTGGGGTAAGAGGAATAAGATATTCTTTAGACGAAGAAGATCTTTTCAGAGAACAAATAATTTCAATTCTTAGTTCAGACTTGAAAGAAAAAGTAAAAATAATGTTTCCAATGGTTTCTATTCTTGATGATTTTTTAGATGCAAAGAAAATAGTTATAGATGAATCAAAAAAATTAAATGTTATCCCTCCTCCTTTAGGGATAATGGTTGAAACACCTTCTGTTGCACTAAATGCTGATCAATACATTCAACATGTTGATTTCTTTTCAATAGGAACTAATGACTTGATTCAATATACTTATGCAGCTGATAGGGGTCTTTCGTCATTAAACAAATATCAAGATCCCCTTGACGTATCTGTTCTTAGATTAATTACTAATGTAATTGATACTGGGTTAATGAATGATATCGAAGTCTCTGTATGTGGAGACATGGCTTCGGATCAAGAGGCATCAATTATTTTATACTTACTGGGTCTTAGAGTTTTCAGCATTGCTCCATCTCAAGGACCAAATATAATCAATTCACTAATTCATGCAAAGGAGAATTTATCACATATAAAGAAAGAAGAAATTCTTTCTTCTACAGATTCTCAAAGTTTAAGAAAACTCATATCATAAAAATATATTGAAAGTTTTTGGAATACTGCTTGCAGCTGGTTTGAGTGAGAGATTTGAATCAGATAAACTATTTGCTACATTCAAAGATAAAGAGCTTATCAGATATCCACTCGAAACTTTTTTAAACTGTGACGATATTCACTCATTAGTTATTGTTTGTAATGAAACCAATATTGAAAAAATTAGAGAAATTCTAAATTCATATTTAATTGATAAAAAATTTGAATTGATTTTAGGCGGCAAGACAAGACACGAAAGTGAGATTTTTGGTCTTAATACTTTAAAATTAATGAACATAGACAGTAACGATTTAGTTGCAATTCATGATTGTGCAAGATCTTTTCTCCCTGAAGGTTTATTAAAGGAACTTATTAAAGAAGCAAAAACACATGGTTCTTGTTCTCCATACGTAGAGACAAGCCTTTATAGTAAATTATCACAGGAGCTTTTAACTGATAGTCTTGTAGAAATTCAAACTCCCCAAATATTTGAATATAAAATTTTACAAAATGCCTATATTGATCAAGATGAAGAACAAATGATCTCTCATGACACAACGGAACAAGTTTCAAAAAAATTGAATATTGAATCAAAAGTTATTTTAGGTTCTGAACTCAATCTTAAAATAACATATAAAGAAGACCTAGAAACTATAAAATTAAAACTAGAAGAGTATGGTAATAAATGAGTTTATTAAATAGGTATTCAAACGTCGTTAAAGAAAGAGGCAAGAAAACAAAAGTTGCTTTAGTTGGAGCCGGACAAATGGGTCAGGGTATTGTTACTCAAATCAACAAAATGGAAGATACAGATCTTGTTTTAATCGTTGATAAAAACCAGGACAAACTAGATATGGCACGAAGCAAATACGATACAGATAAAGACATTACAATTTCATCTCATCTTGATTCACTTGATGATCAGGATTTAGATGTAGTCATAGAGGCAACAGGAACACCCTCTTCAGGGGCTGATGTTGCATTCAAGGTTTTAAATAGAAACATTAATTTGATTCTATTGAATGTTGAGACAGAAGCAACGATAGGTCTAGCTTTAAATAAAGAGGCAGAGAAAAATAATACTATTGTCACCGTTGGAGATGGAGATGAACCAGTTGCAGCAGTTGAATTATTCAATTTTGCAAAGGAAATTTCTCTTGATGTAATTGCAATTGGTAAAGGAAAAAATAATCCTTTTGATGTGTTTAAAACCCCTAAAGATCTAGAAGAAGAAGCTTTAAAAAAGAATATGAATCCATATATGTTAACAAGCTTTGTTGATGGTAGTAAAACGATGATTGAAATGGCAGCATTAGCAAATTATCTTGATTTCAACATTGATACTGACGGAATGCACGGACCTAACTCTACATATGATGAGCTAAATTCAATTTTTATTCCTAAATCATCTGGAGGTATTCTTGAAAGCACAAATATTGTAGATTTTGCCTTTGGAGTAGCACCTGGAGTCTTTGCAATAGTTTATTCAGATGATGACTATGTAAATTACGAAATGGAATATTTAAAAATGGGAAAAGGCCCATACTGGACTCTCTACAGACCATATCACTTAACTAGTTTGGAGATTCCAAGAACGATTATGAAATTAATGGTTGATAATGAAACACAATTAAGTGCAAAAAAATGGAATGTTGAAGTTGTTGCACATTCAAAAAAAGATCTCAAAGCAGGTACAAATCTTGGTTCAATTGGTGGAGAAAATATTTACGGAAAAGCAATGAGAGTTGAAAATACAAAAAATCTTGCACCACTAGGATTAGCCGAAAATAATACTTTGAACTCTGATATTAAAAAAGGAGACCCAATCGAGATCAAGAGCATAGATATAACTGATAATCAACTTTATAAGTATTGGTTATCACAAAATAGTTGAATAAATATTGAATAAAATATCAAATTGTTAATATAAATTTTGAGTTTACTATGAAAAAACCTAATCAAAGAATCGGTGCAGATGTTGTCAAAACTGATCTAGTAGAATTGCATAAATCATCTTCAAATAAATCAGCTACCTATGCATTGCATTTTGATACTGAAGATACAAATCAATTCTGTGATTTTACTGAAAAAATTCAAAACTTGGTTTCATCTTCAAATGTTGCACATGGTTCAGTAACTATATCAACTCCACATACCACCACTGCAATAATTATTAACGAATCTGAAACAGGGTACATCAACGACTTCAAGAGAAAACTTGAAGAACTTGTTCCAACAGATTCATATTATGAGCATGATGATTGGGATTTAAGAACTGAAAACATGCAAGAAGACGAAAATGTAAATGGACGATCCCATGTTAGAGGTTCTATCATTGGGTCTACTTCAGTATCTTTACCCATAGTTGACTCAGAAATTATTTTAGGAAGATGGCAACGTCTTTTTTTCGTAGAATTAGATTGCGGACGTTCAAGAAGACTTTTTGTCCAAATACAAGATTTAAATTAACCTTTTACATTCAAAAAGTAATCAGGCTCTTCTCCTATTTTCCATTTTATATTACATCCCATGCTTGGTAGTTGTTCAGAGATTGGCTCATCATTATTTAATAACGCTTGAATAGCACTTCTCAGACTTTCACCATTAGTCGGCACGTCATTACCAGGCCTAGATCCATCCAATTGTCCTCTATATACAAGATTTTTATTTTCATCAAAGAGAAAAAAGTCTGGGGTACATTGCGCTGTAAAGTTCTTTGCGACGGATTGATCTTCATCAACTACATACGGAAAATTATATCCTAAGCTATCTGCATATTCTCGCATTTTATCAATGCTATCTTCAGCATATTTTTCTTGAGAGCTGTCATTTGAATTTATTCCTATGACACCGATTCCATCTTGTATTATTTCATTAGTTAAATTTACTATTTCATCATTGACATGTTTAACAAAAGGACAATGATTGCATATAAACATGATGAGAGAACCTCTTTTATCATCAAACATTTCATTGGTATACATATCCCCATCAATACCAAGTAAATTAAAATTTGGCATTTTTGTTCCTAACGGTAACATTGTTGATTCTACATCCATAAAAAACCTCCTATTTTATTGAATTATAAGCGAAAATCAGGGTTATACGACTGTCAGGTTATTACGAAGTTACAAGTAATAAGTAAAAATTTTTTAAAGACGAATGAAACACAATGTTTTATTTTTTATAATTATCTTATGTGATATTACAAGTATTACATGTTTGTTACAAAATGTGACAGATTGATCAATCTAAAGGGGGATTGGAAAAATATGAGAGAATCCATACAACGCTTTGGTGGTGCTGCTGCAGGAATGGTTATTCCTAACATTGGCGCTTTCATTGCTTGGGGTTTAATAACAGCTCTATTTATCGATACAGGATGGGCTCCAAATGAGAACCTATCTGAAATGGTAGGACCAATGATCGTTTATCTACTTCCAATATTAATTGGGTATACCGGTGGAAAAATGGTTCATGGTCATAGAGGTGGTGTGATTGGTGCTGTAGTTACAACTGCAATTGCAGTTGGTGCATCTGACCCACAATTCTTTGGTGCTATGGTCTTTGGACCACTTAGTGCTTGGACAGCTAAGAAAGTTGATGCAGTTCTTCAACCCGCCTCACCGGAGGGTTTTGAAATGTTAATTGATAACTTTTCATTAGGTATCCTTGCAACAGTTCTTGCAATTGTTGCAAAACAAGTAATTGGACCAATAATGCAAGGTGTCTTAGATGTTCTTGGTGGTATTTCCGAGGGTATCGTTGATGCTGGGTTACTTCCATTGGTAGACTTGCCAATCGAGGTTGCTAAAGTATTGTTCCTTAATAATGCAATCAACCATGGTTTGTTTGGTCCGTTAGGTGTTGCTGAAGCAGCCGAAACAGGACAATCAGTATGGTTTATGCTTGAATCAAGCCCAGGCCCAGGCCTTGGTATGTTGATAGCATATTGGGTTGCTGGATCAGGAATGTGGAAACAATCCGCTCCAGGAACAATAATAATTCATTTCTTTGGAGGTATTCATGAAGTGTATTTCCCATATATATTGGGACATCCAATTATGATACTTGCCATGTGGGCTGGTGGAATGTCACAAGCTCTTTGGTTCCAAATAACTGATGCTGGACTAGTAGCAGCAGCGTCTCCAGGAAGTATTTTGGCTTATTTGCCATTAATACCTAGAGGTGGAGCAGTTGGTGTACTAGGAGGAATTGCAATCGGTGCAATAGTATCTGCAGTAGTAGGTGTTATAGTACTTAGAGCAAGACCAGTTAAAGAAACAGACGCTGGTGTAGAAGACACAATCACTGTGGACAATGTTCCTGGTGTCTAGATTTCTTACTAATTAAGAATTAGATTTGGGGAGGTTTTACCTCCCCAAATTTTTAAGGAGTAAAATGAGCAAAAGTTCGATAAATGCAAGCGAAGTTAAAAAAATAATCCTTGCCTGTGAGGCAGGTATGGGTTCAAGCGTAATGGTGAAAAATAGTTTAATAAAAAAGGCAAAAAAGGCTGGTTTAGATGTTTCAATTGACCATTCTCCAGTGAATTTGATACCTCAAGATGCTGACGTTGTAGTAGCTCATGCAGGATTAGCAGGGAGAGCAAGAGAAGTTGCAGTAAATTCAGTAGTAATCTCATTCAATATGTTTATGAATGATCCAGCAATTTCAAAGCTAATTACAGATTTATCAGAAGGAAATGAAATTAAGAGTTCTTAAGTTGTGGATATATTAAAAAAATCATCTATATCTACATCAACAAATCTAAATAGTAAAGAGGAAGCAACTATTCTTGCAGGTAAATTACTAGTTGAAGGTGAGTATGTAACCAAAGAATATATTGATTCTATGTTAGAAAAACTTGAAAAAGAGGGATTTGCGACTTACATAGGTAATGGTGTTGCTATACCTCATGGTATGGAAAGTGGAAAACAATTTATAAAAAAAACTGGCATATCTTATATACAATGTCCACAAGGTGTTGAGTGGAATGGTGAAACTGCATATATAATTGTGGGAATAGCCGCAAAAAATGATGAACATTTAGATGTTCTTGCAACTTTAGCTGAATTAATTGAAGATCCAGATGATGCAAAACAACTATGGAACATAGAAGATATTGAATTAATATACGAAAAATTTAAAATTTAGTCAGTATGAAAAAAGCAATACATTTTGGTGCTGGAAATATTGGTAGAGGATTTATAGGTCCAGTTTTACAAGACAATAATTATGAAGTTATATTTGTTGACGTTGATGAGAGATTAATTGACAAACTTAATACTTCTAAAGAATATAAGGTTTTTAAACTTGGAAATACAAAAGATAACTCAATAAATGTTCAGAATGTAAGTGCGGTGAGTTTAAACAATTTTTCTGCAATATCCGATATTTTGAATGAAGTAACCTTAATATCGTCATCAGTTGGACCAAAATTTGTTCAAGATGTTTTTGATGTAATTAATAAAGTACAATTCAAAAACGAAGTAACTTTTATTGCATTCGAGAATATGTATAGAGCTTCATCAACAGTTCAAAAAAATAGTGAAGCTTCAAATCCATACTTAACTGTAATAGATGCAGTTGTTGATAAAATCATTCCACCCCAAAAGAAAGATTCATTAGACGTAATTGTTGAAAATTATGGTTCAATTATTCTTGATGAGTCTAAAACCAAACCATTAGAGATATCAGATATTGTTAAGTACGGACATTATGAAGAAGAATTTATTAAAAAGTTATGGTTGTTAAATGGGCTTCATCTTCAATTAGCATATTTTGGAATATCAAAAGGATATAAATACATACACGAAATTTACAAAAGTGATGAAGGTAAAGAATTTGCAATTAAAGCATCTTCAGAATTGATGAATGCTTTTTCTTTATTTGCGAAAAAATATGATGACATTGAAGAATTTTCTTTAAATATTAATGATAGATTTTCATCAGATACAATAAATGATGAACTTTTAAGAATTGCACGAAATCCAAAAATAAAATTTTCAGAAAATGAAAGATTTGCAAAACCATTGGATATTTTAATTCAAAATGATCAATCTGTTGAATCTTTTAAACAAATTATTGATCTGCTTCAAAAAATTGATTATTCCTATATTGATGGATTCAACGATTTTCATTATAATTTCAAAAATGGACTTCCTAATTTTCTACAAAATTTCTGGGGGTTAGATGATAGAAACATTAATAAATATTTAGAAAGGTTAACTTAAGTGTCTACAAGTAGTGAACTAATTGTCAATGCTGGTGTAGGTTTACATGCTCGTCCTGCTGCAGAGTTTGTAAAGCTAGCTCAAGAATTTAATGGTAAAGTTACTCTCAAATATGGAGAAAAAGAAGCTGATGGTAAAAGTATGATTGGAATATTAAAGCTTGCTATTAAACAGGGAACAAAATTTGAACTCACATTAGATGGTGAAAATGAGAATGAATTTATGAAAAAGTTCGAATTATTAGTAAGTAAAAATGACTGATAAATTTAAAGAGTTACTTTCGAAATCAGAAAAAATTAGTTTGGATACAAGTTGGGATGCAACGTATGAAGATCTTCCAGTTGTATTTGTATTAGATGTCAAAGATCTAGAATCTGGACTTGAGAAACTTGAGGAGGTAAAAGGTTACGGATATATAGCGACATGGCGTAAAAACCTATTTGCATTTAATACAAAACTTATATCTAAAAGATGTGGTTTAATTGATGAGAATGGTGGACTGTTAAAAGCTCCAAGAGTTCCAAAAATATAAATTATCTAGCTAAATTCCACTTGAATATATTTTGAATAGTGTACATAGATAGAATAGTTACACCTAGTTTCATAAATTCTCTCAACCACCAAATATTTTGGGGAACATCCATAGCGTTACCTAATGCACCACCAATTAAACCACCAAGTAATCCTGAAAGAATTAATAATCTATAATCCCTTCTATTCACATTTTTGACAAACAATGATGCAATTAAACCGTAAAGTAGCCATACAGAGATAAAAGAGACTACACGCCAAACAATACCCATAAATTAATTCTACTATATTTTTATTAACTTATTTTTTAGCTATTTTTTTAACTATGACTGACTCAATTCTTCTGTTGTCTATTTCTGCAACAGTTATCTCAAGTCCATCAATAGTTATTTTTTCTCCATGAGATGGTAATTGTTCCGAATGACTTAAAAACAAACCTCCAACAGTAGCAACATCTTTTTCGTTTGGCTCTAATCCAAAAAATTCTTCAAAATCATCTATATCTGTTTTACCTTCAATTGTCCATTGACCGGGGCCAAGTCTTTTTATTCCACTAAATCTCTGATCATGTTCATCAGGTAAATCTCCTACAAATTCTGATAAAACATCCTTTATTGTTATTACTCCTTCGATGCCACCATTTTCATCAATTACACAGGCAAAACTTGCTTTATTCTCTCTAAGTATGTTTAAAGCCGAAAGAGAAGTTGTATACTCAGGTAAATAAATTACATCTTTTATTAAATTCTCTATCTCAACACTCTCTGAGTCTTGTTTTAAATTTAATAAATCTTTAACGTAAACGACGCCATAGGTGTCATCTAGTGACTCTGATTTTGATATAGGTAATCTTGAAATTCTTTTTTCATCGACAATTTTTGTAACGTCACTTATCGTAAGAGGAAGAGATAAAAATAATACATCAACCCTAGGAGTCATAATTTCTTTGATAGGCCTATCTGAAAACTCCAGTAGAGAGTCAATAATCTCTCGCTCTGCCGGAAGAATTTGACCTTCTTGCTCTCCCAAGGCTGTTAATGCTTGAATGTCTGCTTCTGTAATTTCATTATCGCCATCCATGTCACCAGTCCGACCAGTCCCGTATTTATTTATTGAATTTGTTATGAGATTTGTAAATGGGGCAAATATTCTTGATAAATAAGTTATCAATAGAGAAGTTCTTGACATGAACTCAACAGGTTTTCTTGTAGCAATAGTTTTAGGTGTTACTTCACCAAAAATTAAAACAAGAAATGTAATAAATAGTGTTGCAATTACTCCACCAGTTCTCTCTCCAAACTGTCTTACAAATATAATGGTTGCAAGAGATGCCATAAGAATGTTTACAAAGTTATTCGCTACAAGAATGCCACCAATTGTTTTTTCAATATCATCTTTTGCATTTTTAATTCTTTTATTTTTCTTTGAATCATCTAGTTGATGAATTTTTTCTCTTGGGAGGGTTGTTATTGCGGTCTCTGAACCAGACAACATAGCAGAAAATATTAAACATATAAATATGAGGAGGTAAAGGATGATATCTAAGTTAGTACTCAATTTGTATATATGATTCTAGAGGATTTTAAGTTAAATTAAAGAATTTATTTAATTTAGTTTTGGATACTGGTTTTACTGCAAAAAAATCAGCACCTACTCTTTTAGCTTGAAATTCGTCAGCTTCTCTATCTGCAATAAGTGCAATCGGTACATTTTGAGTTACTTTTTCTCTTTTAAGCTCCCTTATTATCGAAGGTCCACCATTATTTTTAACTTGCATATCAACAAAGATATAATCTACACGTTGATTCAAACTTTTTAAATCAATATTTTCAAGCAGTTCGTAATCAAAATCAATATATTTTTCAATTGATTCAATGACCCATTGGTTGTCACTATAAATTAAAATTTTCACAGTTTTAAAAGCATACTATTCTGTAATTTTAAATAACAATGACAAATATAATTTCTACATTAATTTTGGCAGTGGCTGGAACTGCATCACTTAATATATATGAAATAGAAGGTATTTTTTCTAATGCACATGTAAACGCTATTGAACAACATATTGATGAAAGAAAATATACAGATAATGATTTATTAATTTTCCAATATAGTTCCAAAGAAGGAAGCCAAGAAAGTTATAAAAAATTTAATAATTTATTGTCTAATTATGATTTTCCGATAGGAGTTTGGTTTGGTCCATACCAGATATCTGTTGACTATGATTTGCTACAAAATTTAGATTTTATCGGTTTTTCTCCTGGTGTTGAAATCTATAATGTACCTTTCGAAAAATTTGTCGAAGAAAAATACTGCAAAATCAATCTTTGTAATTTTGAAGAAGGAAAAATTCTCATATCTACAAATGAAGGTATTTATGAAAATTATTTGATAGTAGGAACCCTTGGTTCGTTTATCGAGAATATAGATTTTAATGTACCTGACCAATCAATTGAATTTTTTAAACCCTCCTTATTTCAACGATTTTACATCTCAATATCAAACCCAATATTTACATATATGTTTTTTGTTTTAGGTTTTGCTCTAATTGGCCTTGAACTGTTTGCTATAGGGCCTGGATTAATGGCTGTTGTAGGTTCGCTTTTAGTAATATCATCAACTTTGCCCTTTCAAGAATTTGGAATAAATTATTTTGGGGTCTTTATATTCTTTATATCCTTTTTAATGTATATAAAAATTCTATCAAGGGGATATTTTTCAACTTTAGGTGTTGTTGCATTTCTAGTACTTTTTGGTTCATCTTTAGTAATGTTTAGTAACTATGAAATAAGTGTCAATTTTATTCTTTTATTCTTAGTGTCAGTTGCGCTTGCACTATTTTATTTTGTAGCAATACCTACAGTGATAAGATCAAGGCTTACTACCGACACAAGCGGAGGAACATCTTTAGTAGATCAAAGCTGTGAATTAATTGAAATTCTAGAATCTGACACAGGTCTTGTGAAGTATAAAAATACAGAATTAAGGGTTTATTTAGAAACGGATAGATCCTATAAAAAAAGTCAAGATTACGTCTTTTTTGAAAAAGATGGAAACCTTTACATATAAATATTCAGTAAAACTTCGCGAAAAAAACCTTTTGCCATTTGTTTTTTTTGAAATAACGTTCCTATATGTTAGAAATAAAGATTTCAACTTGGCAATACAATGCTCTCTGTAGACAACATAGTTCAAATTTATTCTTCCCCCCTGCCACTTTTGAGAAAAAAGAAGATAGAGAAAAAAGAGAGGCAAAAGCAAAAGCTGTTTGTAATGGATGCCCTGTTAAAGTTAATTGCTTAGAGGAGGCTAAAGAGATTGAAGAACCTTTTGGAATCTGGGGAGGGCTAAACGAAGTCGAAAGAAAACGAAACTTAATATTTTCCTAAAGTTTTTTTCTAGACCCTGCCTTATCAATTTTTTGAGTTATTCCAATTTTGTCAAGCAACTCCAGATAGGGAATTGCATACTTTCTTGAAAGATTAGATTTATCTTTAAAATCTTTTACAGAAAATTTATCAGGCATAAACCCAATTATCTCAACTAATTGTTTCAAATGTTTATCAGAGATAATAATTTTAGAATCAACTCTGTAAATTTTTTTGGATATAAAAAGACTTTTCATATCATTTCTATCAAATTCTTTTGTATCAATAATATTTACCTCCAATGTTTCACCAAGCAGTTCTTTGATTTTGATGTACTGAATTTCTAGATTTTCATGGTTATCTATTTTTTTGATTACTTGATTATTTGATATGTTTATATTCTCTTTATCCTTTGTTAGTTTTTCCAATGTATCAGTTGATATTTGATACTTATTTTGAAAGAAATCTTTTACACCAGACTTATTTATTAAATCTGTATTATTTTCTAGATCTTCAATAATTTTTTCCAGAACTGATTCACTAACAAATAAATTTTCTATTTGTTTGAATTCTTTCTTACTCTCAAAAAATTTTGTATCTAAAAAGTCAAAAATATCTAATAAATTGTTTATTTTGATATTGCTTTTAATTTTACTGTTCAACTTTAAAATTTGATATTTATCAAGAAATAGTAAGAATTTTCCTCCAATATATTTTTCTCTATCTATATTTTGAATTAGTAGATTTTCAAAAATTGGAATAGGCATTGCTTTTGATAGACTTACAATAGCAAAAGTCTCTTTTTCGGAATTTACCAATTTTATTTTTGTTACATGGGCGTTATTTGTTCCAAAAAAAAGCCTTAACGTACCTTTTAAAATTGATTTATCTACATCTTTATTATTTAATTCAATGAATAAGTTGTTTGAAAAATAAATTTTTTCATTTGAAAGTAGGTCACCTCTTTCTGGAAAATTCTTATTTGTTTTTTTTAAAGATAATGCCACTCTTTTTGCTACATCATTGTCATGATTTTTCTGATGTTTACTCTGAACTTCTTTTATTTGAAGTTTTTCATTATGTAAATTGTATATAAGATTTTCATAATCTAGATTTTTACTTGCTGTACCGGTAATAACTTTTCCAGTTCCATCAATTATGAAGCTTCTATCGACCCACAGTGTTGGTGTTTTTTCTTCAAATTCACAGGTTTTAATAAAATTATGAATAGATTGACACAAAGACTTTCTGTTTGAGTTTTTTTTGTTGAACTCAATAATTTGATAATTAATATTTTCATGACTAGATAATTTTGCACTTAAGACTTCTTTATTTACATCGCCTTCAAGTAGATCAATTTTTGTAAATACAAATATAAAATTCTTTTTATTTAGTGAAGTTAATGATTGAAAATGCTGTTCAGATTGTTCGGACCAGTTTTCTATTGAATCTATAATAAAAAGGATTACATCTGCATTAGCAAAGCCAGCTATTGTGTTTTTAAAAAAATCTTTGTGACCAGGAACATCAACTATTGAATAAGTATTGTTTTCGATTGTAAAATAGGTATAACCTAAATTTATCGTGAGCCCCCTTTTTCTTTCTTCAGGCAATCTATCAGTTTCTTGTTGAGTTAAAAAATTTACAAACGTAGATTTACCATGATCTACATGTCCAGCAGTAGCAATGACTGTCATAAATTAGTAAAAAAATCCTTAATAGGTATATCGTTTTTTTCTGAAGTGCTTCTTACATCAATAATTATATTGTTTTTATTAATTCTAGGAATTATTGGGATCTCATTATGAATTAGTTTGCTCATAAGATTTGTATTTTCTAGTTCACTTATTTGTATTACTGGTGAAGCTATAAATTTATTTGGTAAAGTACCTCCACCCATTACGGAATTATCATGGACAACTTCATGTTTTATTTTAAGATTTTCAGTTATACTTTTTATTCTATTTTCAAGTTCCTCATAATTCATAGCAATCATTTTCCATAATGGTATTTCTATTTCATTTTTTGATACATATTTATTTGTAGTTTCTTGTAGTTCAAAGAGAGTTAAAGGAGAACAGCGGTATGTCCTAAATAGTGGAGATTCCTTTATAGACTGGATCATTTCTTTATCTCCAGCAATTATTCCCGACTGTAAAGATCCAAATAGTTTATCACCTGAAAACATAACTAAATCTGCACCTTGTCTTAATGATTCCTGTACAGTAGGCTCATCATCAAAGATATCAATATTTTCTTTCTCTAGAAATTTTCTACTCGCAACTAAACCACTTCCGAGATCATGAATCAAAATACTATTATGACTTTCTGTCAAAGATTTTAGATCCTTCAAATTGACTTCCTCTACGAAACCATTAATGGAAAAGTTTGATCTATGGACTTTTAAAATTAAAGAGTCTTCATTTTCTTTTAGAGCCTTCTCATAGTCAGTTATTTTAGTTTTATTTGTTGTTCCGATTTCGACCATCTTCAAGTCTGTTTCTTGTATTATTTCTGGAAGTCTATAAGATCCACCAATTTCAATTATTTCTCCTCTAGAAATAATTACTGATTTTTTACCATAAATATTTTTTAATGTTTTAAGTGTTATATAGAGAGATGATGCGTTGTTATTGACAAAACAAACATCCTCAGAACCTAGAAGTAAGTTCATAGATTGATTCAGGAATTCATTTCTTTTTCCTCTTCTGTTATTTAAAATATCATATTCGATATTCGTACTTTCCCCATTAAAGTTAATATCAGTTTGTGCTCTTCCAAGGTTTGTATGTAACAATGTCCCAGTACAGTTGATAACTTTTTTTTGAACTTTTAATGTATATTTATACACTTCGTTTTCAAAATTCTTAATAGTTGTTTGAATGTCCGTGTTTTTGTTAAGACAATTTTGAGCTATTAAAACTAATATTTCTCTTGGAAGATTAGATTTCACTTCCTCGACCAGTTTATTTACAGATATTTTATCCATATATTGCTACTTTTATTGGTTTAAAACTCATGTTTATATCTTAAAGTGAAAAAATTTCATGTAACAATAAATTTTTTGAATAATTTGATATACGATATAATTAAATCATGGATATACAAATAAAATCATCTCGATCAGTTTTAGCAACTGATAGTGCTGTAAAAAAACTCGTTGAACTTAAAGGTGAGGAATCTAGTGAAGATAGCTTTCTAAGAATGGGAGTTAAGCCAGGCGGTTGTTCAGGACTATCTTATGAGATGTTCTTCGATACAGAAAGACTACAAAATGATGTTTTCGAGTCATATGATGGCGTAGATATTGGTATTGACTCACAAAGCCTTGAGCATATTAAGGGATCAACTTTAGATTATAAAGAAGGTTTAATGGAGACCGGATTTTCAATCGACAATCCAAACGCAACAAGAACTTGTGGATGTGGAGATAGTTTTAGTTAAACTTATATCCAACTGAATGTACTGTTTTTATCCAATCAGATCTTTTTTCACCCAACTTTGATCTAAGTCTTCTAACATG
>ENA-OSEY01001604-OSEY01001604.1-marine-metagenome-genome-assembly--contig:-NODE-1604-length-15343-cov-1.665728_pt1 | contig 15343 bp, 17 predicted proteins | sample MGYA00248465_ERZ534230 | MGnify/ENA primary metagenome ERZ534230 (study PRJEB26409, sample SAMN06344110) | marine metagenome | isolation source: Sea water from surface | place: Atlantic Ocean:Southern...
GATCCTGACGGCTATCAATCTCGGTCAGCAGCCCCCTGGCACGCTCCTTGGTGGCCGGATCTGTGCCAAAGCCCAGCAAGCGCATGAGTAGCGAGGGCAGTGCCACCTCACGAGCACCGCCCTCGCTCACAGACGGCAATTGCAGTACACCGCCCCGACCCAAAAGCTCCCGTGCGCGGGCGATCTGCGCCTCAATCGACATTGCAGGGCTCAGTATCAGCCCCAAACCCGCGAGCGCTGCGGCGACCGGGGCGGGCATTGCCCGCAGCGACTCGGGATTCATCAATTGCTGGAGCACAGAAGCCGGCGTGCCGGACAATTGCGTCGTCACAGGCGCGGGGGCGGCAGCGTTAGTCTGCGCAGGCGGCGGGGTCGGCGTCGCAGCAGGGGCGGGCACCGGGCGCAAAATCGTCGCGCCATCAGGGGTCACCTGCACCCTGAAGAAGATACTTTGGCCTGCGTAACGTTTGAAAAAATCGGGGGCCAGCAGCGGTTGCGCTACACCGGCTAGATTAATAAACAGCTGGCCTCGGTCAATCGACACCAGCCCTTTAACAATCTGAAAATTGGCAAGCCCCAATTCCCTTGGCCCTGGCTGATCGATGCGCAGGCTCGCTGTGCCCTCCAGAAAAATAGGGGTCGGGCGTACCGTCATATTTAGGAGCTCTGGCCCCAGCATCACGCGGTTACTCGAGGGTTAAGTAGGTGCTCACTATGGAAAACGAATCCAGTCATCATCGCTTGAGCGATGTTGTTGGCTGTCTTTTTTACCCGGCACGACATAGTCCATAACGTCTGCCACCGTAGGCATACGTAAATTGGCGCCTGCCATCATCCAATGGGCATTCCCCCGCCGAAATGCCGCCTTGTTGTTCCTCACAATCACTTCTTTCATGACATCATGGTTGACACCCGTGTCGCCCAGATGCAGCGCCATGATTTCACTAAGCGTGTCCCCTGGCTGAACTTTGTACACGCCGTTGACGACCGAGCCCATCGATGAGGAATACACCGAAGCACCCATTCCAGAGGGCGTTTTTCCTTCGAAGTCGTTCTCGCCAATAAACGCTCTTAGACGAGCGACATCGCTATCTGAAATAACGGATTGAGCCGACGTAATCTGCGCAGCCATCACGGTCACCAGAGTCACGCAAGCAGTTAACCACGTGCGAACAATTAGTTTCATGTTTGCTTTCCTTTTTAAGGCAAAGTACCCAACAGTTCTCCCTGTGACACGAGCGCACCCTCCCCAGCAGGCAGGGGCTCAGCTTGTGCCCGATTGTCGTCTGCTCGAACCACCTTCAACATCAGCAGGGTATCCAGCGTCATATCGCTCACAACGTTATTGACCATTAGTTCGCGATCGCCAACTAGTAACCAGGTGCCCTCTGTCACACCACGCATTCGTCCGGCGTCAACACTGAAGCGCTGAGGCCCGTCTCGGCTCACCGTAAACACGCGAGGCAAACATTTGGTTGCATCTGTGAACTCCCCCGTGACGTCTGATACCCAAGCTGCGAGATCTTCTGGGTCTTGCTCCATCACCCACTCACCTGACTGAAACGCGCGGTATGCGCCGGTATTGACCAAAGCTTGAAAATTGCCCATCGGACTTCTCGCCGCTGGCTGCGCGAATGAGAGCGTAATCGCGAACTTTACGGGCTTGGACGTGGAAGAAATAACATAGAACAGCGACGACAGACCCGGATGGTTGATGTAGAAATCATTCTCTTCGCGATTGTCTACGAGCATTCGCACAGAAACCGATACGGCAAAGTCCGGGGCAGGACCGTCTGACCAGTCTCCGACCAGCGCCCGACCATAAGTTGTATTCTGATAGCTGTCTGGCTTTGGAGCTACGGGCGCCAGCACACGGAAGCCTTTAGCACCAAGACTGCGCTCCAGAGCCGACACCAGCAGCGCCTCCTGTTGCTGCTGTAACGTACTCTCGGACGCTTGCCTCATCGGGGGAGAGGTCAACCGAATCGCCACTACGCCAGAATTGGGGCCCTGCTCTGTCCAAAGTTGGCAACGCGCCGCGTCAGAGACTCGCGCAGCCTCCAGAGACTGCTCTCCGCCCATGGCGTCCAAATAGCTCTCCACCTGCACACCTCGCACATCCGCCTCGCTGGAGAACATGGCGCGCTCATGCAATCGGCCTTGATCATCAATGTAGGCAACCCCTTTGACACGCGCCCCTGATTCCAATGCCGCATCCAGAGCGCGCTCCTTGAAAGCAGAGAGATACGCCGAGGCCTCTGCATCATTACTCAATGCCCCCGAGCGATCCTGTGACCAACCAGCTGGTGTCGTCAGGACATAGCAGCCGATCAAGCAGATCGCTAAAAACTTCGCACCTTTCACGCGATTTTCTCCGCCCTATCGGGACCTTGATGCCATTACAGCGCGCTCGAGGTACAGTACTCTAAAATCGTTAACGATACTCTTATCAAGCGACATTGTGACCTCATAAGTATCGCTGCCACGGGGCTCAATTTGTACCAAATTGGCACCGTAAACAACGCCCTCTACGCGTGCACGAAAACTATCGCTGCGAACGACCATGTCAGCCACGGTAGTTGTGGAATCGAGGTACTGCCCGTACACCTGCTCCGTCAAGCCTCTGTAAGCATCGAGTTTGGCCGCGCGGATCGCCAGTAATCTCCGCTGGGCGGGGATATCGCTAGGCTGCACATCGATCACCGCGTAACCGGTAGCCGTCAGCGTATCCCGTCGCTCGACCATAGGTTCGACAAATGACGCGTCTTGCTCAAAATTCAAATAAGCCAGCGTTTCCAGCGTTTCGCAACCGTTAAGTAACGCAAAAACGAGAAGTGCCGACCATCCAATGACTAATTTGCGCATTACGTTCCTCCAGGCTGCCGCCCCTCTACCCTACTCTCTAAAATCACAGACGGAATGCAAACAGCTACTGCTGGGTGCGTTCTTTTCTGTCACGCTCTGTAGTGAGTTATCGGCCAATTCGGGCCGTGCTTTACACGAGTCAGACGGGTTAGATAAGCCGAAAAACATACCGTCTGGCCAAACTTGGTACGGAACTTGCGTCTAATGTATTCACCAGCGCCTAAATTGGCCTAGATCTAGGGAGGTAGCGGACTTTGGAAGCCATACTGTCAAATTTCCGACAGTTTTCCGACCGTTTTTCGTGGTTCAACGCGAAAAGTGTCGGTGCGCCGACACTGGTGCTGCTCATTCTGGCGCTATTGGTGGTGCCATTACCCGCATTTTTGCTCGACGTGCTGTTCACTTTCAACATCATGTTGGGCCTGTTGATGGTGATGATCACCCTCAACACCCGTAAGCCACTCGAATTTTCATCCTTCCCGTCTGTCCTGCTGATCGCCACCCTGCTGCGGTTGGGACTAAACGTGGCCTCAACCCGGGTCGTGCTCGTTGAAGGACATACTGGCACCGACGCGGCGGGTAAGGTCATTGAATCTTTCGGTGAGTTTGTGATTGCCGGTAACTACGTTGTTGGTTTCATCATTTTCCTAATCCTCATGATCATCAACTTCATCGTGGTGACCAAAGGGGCGGGCAGGGTTTCCGAGGTCATCGCGCGCTTCACTCTGGATGCTATGCCGGGCAAGCAGATGGCGATTGACGCAGATCTTAATGCAGGCATCATCGATCAGGACACTGCCAAGCAACGCCGTAACGAGCTCACTCAAGAATCCGACTTTTACGGCTCGATGGACGGTGCATCAAAGTTCGTGCGCGGTGATGCCATAGCAGGCATTCTCATCCTGATTATCAATATCGTTGGCGGTCTAGTCGTCGGCACAACACAGCATGAACTGAGCCTGAGTGAAGCAGGGCGGATATACGTGTTACTGACCATTGGTGATGGTCTGGTCGCCCAGATTCCCTCTTTACTCTTGTCGCTCTCGACCGCAGTTCTGGTCACTCGGGTGACCACCGATGAGAGCATGACAGAGCAGGCGTCAAAGCAGGTCGCCGATGCCAATGGCGTATTCATTGCCTCTGGGATTGTGACGCTGCTAGGGCTCATCCCCGGCATGCCCCACTTTGTCTTCTTGCCCTTGGGTGCTGCTGGCATTGGTCTGGGCTATTACATCCGGCAGCAGGCAGCTGAGCAACAAAAAGAAGCGGTTAACGCTGAGGCAATCGCCGAGATTGAGCCCGCCAATCGTGAGCTGGATTGGGAAGATATTGATCAGGTAGAAGTCATCGCGTTGGACATTGGCTACGGATTGGTGCCGCTTGCCAATACCCAATCCGGCGGGCAATTGCTGACACGGATCCGTGGCATTCGCAAGAAGCTGTCTGCTGAACTCGGTTTTCTGATTCAGCCGATTCGCATCAGGGATAATCTCGACCTCAAGCCCGAGGTCTATCAGATCTCGCTTCACGGGGTCGTCCGCGGCTCCGGTGACGTGCGTGTCGGCAAGCTGCTTGCGATCAATAGCTCGGACATGCCGGCGCCAATTGATGGGGAGCCAACAATCGAGCCAGCTTTTGGACTGGATGCGTTGTGGATAGAGTCATCGCAGGCTGAATTGGCCCGAGGGCTGGGCTACACAGTAGTCGACGCACCCACGGCGATCGCCACCCACATTAACGCGGTCATTCGAGAAAGTGCCAGCGAACTGCTGGGCCAGGATGAAACGCAGCAGCTGCTGGACAAGGTCGCTACTCGCTATCCCAAGCTGGTCAGCAGTCTGGTGCCAGATTTGCTGCCGCTTTCGACAGTCACACAAGTGCTGCAGAATCTTCTGGCTGAATCCGTGCCGGTGAAAGATATGCGCAATATCATTGATGCGCTGACCGCGCACGCCAAAGAGAACCAGGACGCGAGCCATCTCACCTCTCTGGTGAGACCCAAGTTGGGCAGGTTAATTTGTCAGCCCCTTGTGGATGAGACCGGCACGTTGACCGTGGTCACGCTGGCACCTGACCTGGAAAAACTACTCGAGAGCAGTCGCGCCGGGGCAGAAACCGATCACATCACGCTAGACCCCACGCTTGCCAATTCGATGATTGAAAGTTTGATAACCGAAGCAGAGAAGATTCAGGATACCGGCACTGCCGCAACACTGGTGGTATCTCCGGGCTTGAGGAGCTGGATGTCTCGCTTTGTTCGCGTTCGCGTGCCAGATCTGACGGTGCTCTCCTACACCGAGATACCTGATGATCAACGCATCCAAGTACAGTCCAGTATCGGTGGAGAGACAGCCATCGAAGGGGAAACGGAGTAATAGATCATGCGACTTGAAGTAGTAGAAGCGCCAGACCACAGCGCATGCATGGAACAGCTGAGAAGCCGGTACGGGGCCGACTGCGTGGTCGTGCACAGCTTTCGGGTTGAAGACCGTTACCGCGTTGTGGTGGCGCTGGAGACTGAATCCTGTAGAAACGCTGCCCCGCTGGAAAGCGCAGTGAAAAACGTTGTTTTAGGCTCACGCATTCGTTGGGATACCCTCATGGATGGAGCGCCCACCGCCTCTGATGAACAAATGAGTGAAAGCCCAGTTATTGCAAACCTCCCGAACCACGAATTAGCAGCGCCACAGCCTGCACCCGAAATCAGCTCCGGTCTATTGGAGCTTGCGGCACGTGTGAAGGCGTTGGAAGCCGCTCATCAGCCCACTGTCCTTGAACCCGAGTCCGAGGAGTTTCGAGCGGCAGTGTTTTCTGATGTACTCGCGAACGCCGTTACACAGCGAGTGACGGAGCTGGCATCGCAGGATCAGGTGACCACTGCGGAAAACTCGACGCTCGAGAATTTTCCAGCGCAAACCTCGATGACGATATCGCGCTTCCCGTCACCGGTTAATGCACTGGTTAATCGAGTTGAGCCCACCCTTTCGGTTACACTCGACGAAACGGACTGGGCAGAAGAAGCACCGATACCCAGAGTCTGCACCTCAGAGGGTGCAGAAGGCTTTGCCAACCTGCTGATGGAATGTGTTGCCGATTCCCAGAAAAGCCTGCCCCTTTCTGGCCAGACTCAGCTTAGAATGGCAGGGGGGCAGAATATCTTCTAGGTGGGTGACCGACCCAGCGGGCGGCACTCACAAAGACGAGAGACATTATCATGCGTGTAATTGGTGTTACCAGCGGTAAGGGAGGTGTTGGCAAGACAACGGTCTCGGTCAACCTCGCTGTCGAGCTCGCCAAGCGCGGCAAGAAAGTGGTTTTACTCGATGGCGACCTAGGCCTCAGTAATGCTCAGATCCTACTGAACGCCAGAGTAGAGTATAGCTATGGACATGTTCTGTCGGGTCAAAAGACCCTCGAAGAAATCATGGTGCAATCTGAGTATGGCGTCACTTTGGTGCCAGGCTCTAGTGGGTCATCTGCACTGGCGAGGCTGACGCGCCTGCAACTACTGGGCTTAATTCATGCGCTGTCAGCGCTGGATGACTGCGATTACCTCGTGGTGGATACCGCCGCAGGCATCAGTGACAATGTCACCGTGTTGTTTGGCGCCTGTGACATCAAATTGCTACTGATACAAAACGAACCCTCGTCGATCGCTGATGCTTATGCGACAGTCAAAGTGTTACAGCAGGAGTTCAACCTCTCAGACATCATGCTGACGCCGGTTCAGGTCACCAACGAGAGAGAGTCTGAGAATATTCACAAGCGTATTAACAAAGTGACTGCGCAATTCCTTGGGCTATCTCTTGAGTACTCAACCGGCATTCGCAAAGACCCTGTCGTCCTCAACTCGGCACGACTGGGTCAACCGGCGATCCTTCACGCGCCAGAAAGCGACATTGCCAAAGACATCAGACGACTGGTCGACGTGATCACCGAGACCGTTAGCAAACCCGCCGGCTCCAGCGATATCAGGATATCGGTAGGTGCAAAGGGCTAGGCCATGTCCAAAGGCTATCAGGCATATGCTGACGCGTTATCGCAATCTGAGACAAGCGGCGAAAACGCCGCTGTGCTCCGGCATATCGGCCTCGTCCACAAAACCGCACTACATATCAAAGCCCGATTACCTGACCATGTAGAGCTCGAAGAACTTGTTCAAATAGGCATGGTCGGCTTACTAGAGGCCGCCAAATCTTATGACGCGTCACAGGGCGCAGATCTCGGCACTTTTGCCAGCAAACGCATCCGTGGCGCCATTTTAGACGAGGTAAGGAAGCGATCACCTTTGTCTCGAACTGACAGCTCGAACATCAAAGCCGAGGAACAGGTGATTGAGCAGTTTACGGCCAAGCACGGCAGGCCGCCCAATGCGAGTGAGGTCGCCAGTGAACTGGATACCTCGTTAGAGGATTATCAGAAGCAGCGAGACCGATCGCAGAAATTCAGAACCACTTCACTTGCTGAACTTGAGGAGAGCGGACACGCGCCAGTTTCTGAATCGGACAGCCCGGAAGAACAAGTCGAAGCGGTAGAAACTCGCGAATGGCTTGCCCGCGAGATCACTGAACTTCCCGAGCGAGAGCAGATCGTGCTCTCCCTGTACTACAACGATGAGATGAATTTGAAGGAAATTGGCGCGATTATCGGGGTGAGTGAATCACGGGTGAGTCAGATTCTCACCAAGGTAGTGGGTAAATTACGCGACCGGGTTGCGTTTTAAGGCCTCGCCTGAATTATGTTCGGAAAAAAATCAAAACTTGAACGCGTCAAAGCAGACGCAAAGGCTGATTACCTCAAGTGCGGAGCACTGGATCCGGAAGATCGACTGCATCGCGTGTTCGCGGCGAGGATCGCCCAGCGAGCTAGGCTCAACTTAGACAAGATTTTCGTACAGGGCGCCAAGGCTGAAGAGAAGCGCCAGCTGGAGCTCGCGGAGGCCATCAAGGCAGGCGCTGATCTACCGCCCAGGATTGTTCATGAGGGCTTTAACCAGTTACAGGGCGTTTCTGGCACCGTGGTGTCCTGGGTGCCTGAAGAGCTGGCCAATAAAATGTTCAATCTCGGCGCTGACTTCCAAATCACCGAGATCAGCGCTCACGAAGCCTTACAACAAGCAGACAAGATTGCCGAGAATGTGGTTGAAGACCTGCAGACCACTCAGGTTATTCAGCTGCTGGGCCTGCTGCGAGAAGACGACGGTGACGAGGCTGAGTAAGCGGCAGGAACCGGAACCATGTCTCTAGAGAACATTGTCATCGCTGTCTCGCTCCTACTGGGCATCGTCCTGCTCGTTCTTATCATCTATCTCATCAGCCGGGTAAATGATCTAGAGGCCAAGGCTTTTTCTCAGCAAGGGACAGCTAGCTCAGCAGAAAAAAAAACCGAGAATGAGCCACAAAAAGTATTTGGAGGCCTTAGCGGCCGTCAGCTTTGGGATGAATGGGTGTCCATAGCAAATGGTGGCGATGATCAGTACGGCATCAAAGGAGACCGCGACCGCTTTCTAGCCCTACTTGAACTTCATATCCGCTCGGTCATTAAAACCGGAATGGAGCATGGCGCCGCAGGCGCTAATGAACAACCCTCCAACCCCCTCAAGATCAAGATGCTGCGCGGAGAATTCGAGTCGTACCTACCGTCCTCTCAGGCAAGCCGCCTCTACGAGCTTGGTCGGGAATTGGGTGCAAGTGAGGATGCCCAACAGCGCGCAACCTTAAGAGAAGCGTTGGCAGAGACCGTTGACGCGGTCGCAATGGGTATTGATGCCGGGTCCTCTTTTGTCGACAACGCCATGAGGGATGTATTAATCAATCCCCCGGAATCCGAGTCGAATCAGGAGCTAGTCCCCGCGGATAATCCTGAGAGCGTCTAACTTTGTTCCCTCTGCAATGCCCTAACCGCGTAGCACGCTATTCCCGCGCAGCATTCGGAGGAAAGACGATCGCTCCCTCTGGGTAGACTTTCTCGGGCACCTGCGCTGGCTCTTCGATGCCATCACTGCGCATCTGGGCTTGCTGCAGAGCTAGCTGCGCCTCAAACAGATCGGTAAGGTTATCCCGCTCAATCTGAATGAGCGTGGATACTTCACGCTTCAGTGCGGCGACGTCCCCAAAGCCTGACTCCAACTGCTCCACCCGTCTCGCCAGCTCAGACAACTGCTCAGACTGCTTTTGCAATTGAGCCACCATCGCGCGGCTTGACTCTACGCCACTTCGAGTCACCTCACTGGTGTCGGTCACAGTTGAGTTTACTCCGGCAATGGAAGCTTTCATCTGCTCAGCCAGATTAATGCCGTCCTGTTCTACCTGACCGATGGCTTCGGCCAGCTGCGCCTGCCCCTCGTCCAGCATGGTTAATTTCTGATCAAGCACAACCATCCGGTCAAGTGCGGAGTTCATGTTCACGACACGCTTGGTAATAGACAATGTTGCGGCCTGCAGCGCCTCCACTTGACCCGACAACCGACCGCCCGCCACCATGAGTAACACAGCGCACAGGAACACCACTACGGCAGCGCCACCGGCGAGTCGTTTGGCGTAAAACTCCATCTTCCTGTTGGCCTGACTAGCTGAGTCAAGCGCCCGATCCAGTCGGGTGTGAGTGTCTGCGTTAAGTTGTGCCACCGCATCGCTTGCCGGGTTAGGTGGAACCGACCCGCCGTTGTTCACGCTCTTCTGGTTGGGCAATGTCAGTTCGTCTTCCGCGCCCGGATTTTCTTCGTCTACCATGTCAAGAATCTCCCTCTTAGGGAAATATCGGCCTTTTCCCCGATATTTTTAGCGCGGAATCTTCGCCAGAAGCTGCTCCAACCAGACCATCAGCTGATCCCACAGGGGCCTTGCAATGGCGTGGGTTGCTTCCCAGATCGGCGGGTGTAGAGCACCAGCAACTGCCAGAAATAGCGAGGCTGCTAACAGCGCAATCAGGCTCGCGGATATCAGCGACGCCACTCGGGGGAGCAACACAGCCCACTGAACCCAAAGTTTTCGCTCTTTTATCCGCTCCTCCTTGGGCTCATCACTGCACGCTCTGATCTCCGGCGAGTCGGGCGATTCAGTCGGGGCGATGGCGACGGACTTCGACTCGTCGTAATCCGATACGCTGTGACTAGGGGCATCATCAACCGACAAACCAGCTATTTCTGAAGCCAACCCATACCATTGTGAATCCGTCAGCGAAGGCAGCATCTCCCGGAGAGCACCGTTCTCGTGGCACTCATTGAGGTAGCGCTCCATTGCCGCTCTACCCATCGGGGTGAGGCGAATGAGTCGATTACGCGACTTGAGCGATAACTGCTGAAGCACCGAAGCGTCATGATTATCGATCGTTGAAAACGCCAACATCCCGACATTGGAACCAGGGAAGGTATTGACCAGAGACTCACAGGCCATCCACTCCTTGCCCGCATTGGGGCCAAAATCCGGCATCACGATGATATGGCGGTCGTTAGCTTGCTGGTTGCGGGCCTCCTCAATGCTCAAATCCGCAAGGACGGTATTGAACAACTCCACAATGTCATCCACCTTCGGGGACATCATGCGATGCAACTGCAGTCCCGGCTCACGCTTCAGCTGGTGATAAAGGGCAAGGAAACAGGCGTCAATGTGGAATTCTTCCTCACCCACAATGAAAACGTTGTACATGCCTGTTAGCAGGGCATCGCGCGCGGTAGCGAGAACACTCTCATCATCCGGGTGAGGTAGCGAGTCCAGCATCGGGGCATCTGTCGGGTCTGATCTCATCTAGTGAAAAACTCTCGACTCACTGGTCATACACTTCAGACTGCCGCCCCTCAGAGTCAAACACCATATTATCCGGCACTCTGGGAACCGGCTTGTCGCGCAGGCTGCTCGAACGATTGATACTGTTGATATTAAATATGTAGGCAATGACCTGAGCAACTGCCTCGAAGAGCGGCTCCGGGATGAACGCGTCAACCTCTGTAGTAAAAAAGAGCGCCCTCGCTAAAACTGGAGACTGAAACAAGGGCACACCCTCTTCGCCGGCTCTCTCCCGAATGCGCTCTGCCATGAGATCTGCGCCTTTTGCCACCACTTTTGGCGGGTCCTCGGAAGAGGGGTCGTAAGCGAGGGCGACGGCAAAATGCTCCGGGTTGGTAATCACTACATCGGCCTCTGCGATCGCCTCGAGCATTCTGGCAGCCGACACCTCCCGCTGTTTCTGACGAATGCGCTGTTTGACCTCAGGCGAACCCTCGGTGTCCTTACGCTCGTCTTTGACCTCTTTCAAGGACATCTTCATTTTTTGGTTGTGCTGGTAGACCTGATACGGGGCATCGATCAAGGCAATGATGATCAGCGTGCTCGAAGCCACCAGAAAAGCCATCGTAATAATCGAGGCAGATGCTGTGAGGCCGGGCTCCAGCGCCATCAGCGAGATCTCTGCAAATTCCGTGATCGACGCGTCGATCAAGAGATAGGTCACACCACCGACCAAGAGAAACTTCGCGATGGATTTCCCAAGGTTTACCAGCGACTGTATCCCAAACATGCGTTTAAACCCTGCAATCGGGTTGAACTTCGAAGCCTTGGGTTGCAGTGACTTCCAGCTGAAGTTGTAACCCCCGATCAAACCGGAGCAGACCAGCACCACCACGCCCGTCAGGATCAGTATCGGTAAAATCGTCAACAACGCCTCGACCATGGCATCAGCCAGACGGCCGGCAGCGACCTGCGGCTCCATTACGGAGAGCGAGTCGAATACAAGGCCTTGGGCAAAGATGTTGGCCACGTTTCCCAAAAGAGAACTGCCAAATAAATAGATGTAAATCGCTACACTGATCACTGAGGCTGCGATCGTGATTTCAGTAGAGCGGGCAATCTGCCCTTCTTCTCTCGCTTTGCTGAGACGTCGGGCGGTGGGCTCTTCAGTTTTTTCTTGGCTCTCGTCCTGTTGATCTGCCATCAGGTCACCACCCAGATGTTCTGTGCCCTCTGGAACGCCTCCAGCCACAGCCATTCAATACGGTGGCCAATGTTCACCAGATACACCAAAACCAGGACCATGCCTGCCAGCACCATTGCCGGAAATCCGACGGCAAAAATATTGAGCGCAGGTGCCGCCCGCGTCACGATCCCGATACAAAGGTTGACCAACATCATGGTTAACATGATGGGTAGCGCTATCAGCACCCCTCCTAGAAAGACCATCGCAGTCCATTCAGTAAAGTTGACGATGGTCTCGACAAAGTTAATTTGGCCGCCTATAGGCATCACCTCAAAACTCATCAGTATCAACTCTATCAGGATCAGATGACCGCCGATGGAGAGGAATATGAGGGTCGACAACACCACCAGAAACGAGGCAAGAACTGGTACACGACCGATGTTGGGATCCACCGTTTGCGCCATACCAAGACCCATACTCATCGACAATGTCTGGCCTGCTACCACCAAAGCAGCATTCACGACCTGTAGCACGGCTGCAAAAAGTAGCCCTACCAGAAGCTCGCGGATGATTAACATCAAGCCCGCCGCACTGACGGGATCTATCACCGGCAAGTCTAGGTTAGGGTAGATAAAGATCGTAAGCACCACGGCCAGAGCAACACGAATGCGAATTGAAACGACCTTGAGAGACACCAGCGGCGCCGCAAGTAGCAGCGCCGAGATGCGCAGTAGTGGAATTAAGCCAGTGGCAAGAATCTGTACGACGTCATCAAGGATCAGATTCATCGCGTGAAAATTTGCGGGATCATGTCGAAGATCGAGATAAACATCTCGGACAGAATGCTGAGTTGCCAATCGCCAAATATGAGTAACGCGGCAACTAAAGCCGCCAATTTGGGGATAAAACTCAGCGTCATTTCCTGAATGGATGTGGCCGCTTGAAATACGCCAATAATCAGACCCACCGACAGTGCGATGATCAACACCGGCCCCGCTACGTATATGACGGTCCAGATCGCTTCTCTACCGATACCTATAACTTCTGTCGTCTCCATATCAACCGGTCCTATACATAACTGCCAGTCAGCGACGTCATCAGCAGCATCCAGCCATCTACCATCACGAACAGCAGAAGTTTGAAAGGCAATGAGATGATCATGGGAGATAGCATCATCATACCCATGGACATCAGTACGCTGGCGACAACCATATCAATAATGATGAAAGGGATATAAAGCATGAATCCAATGGTGAACGCGCTCTTGAGTTCTGAAGTAATAAAAGCCGGCACGAGCACGGTCAACGGGGTCTCCATCGGCGAGGTGATATCCGGGTTATCCGCGATACTGACGAATGTCTGCAGGTCCTTCTCGCGGGTTTGGCGCAGCATGAAATCTTTCATGGGGATTTGCGCCGCCTCGATCGCTGCCTCTAGCTCCATCTCGTCATTGCTGTAGGGCGCGATCGCATCGTCGTACACCTGAGTGAACACCGGCGCCATAATGAATATGGTGAGGAAGAGCGCAATGCCCAGCAGAATCTGGTTGGGTGGGGTCTGAGCGGTACCCATTGCCTGTCTGAGCAATGACAAAACGATGATGATCCGCGTGAAGCTGGTCATCATCAGTAGAATCGACGGCAGCAGGGTGAGCACCGTCATCAATCCGAGCAGCTGCAGCGTAACCGAATATTCGGTCTCGCCCGCCTGGCCCTGCACCGCGCTTAAAATCGGGATGGCACCCTGTGCCGCAGCGTCAGTCGCTAACAAGGACATCAGCACCAGCAGCAAGAATCTGAACATTAGCCCCCCAAGTCGATGGGCCCGGTTCTGCTCCCGCCCCCGCGGCGGAATTGAGTCAGCCTGGCCTACTCAGCACCGAGACTTGCCGATCCTGGGGGCCCAAGTGCGTCGTTCCCATTAACATCAGCAGGCCACTTTGCAATGGTGTTGATATTAGCTGGAGTTGCACCAATTAAGAACCGTTCATTGTCCACTTCTACCAATACCAATTCCGCAGAACGGTTCAGGCGAACACGCCCGGTAATACGGATAGGTAGCCAACTCCGACTCGAGCCTTGCACTCGGCGCAGTGTCCAAAAGCTGACCGCCATTGCGATCGCTACGACAAATAGGGCAGTCACCCACCTGACCCAACTCAGCTCCTCAGCCACAAGTTGTTACCGGAACTCAGAGCTTCTCGACGCGGTCTTCTGAAGGCAGGATTCGAGTGAGCCTTACACCATAACGGTCATTGACCAGAACGACTTCGCCCTGAGCAACTACCGTATTGTTCACAAGAAGATCCAGCGGCTCGCCAGCATTTCGCTCGAGCTCGATAACGCTACCCTGCTTGAGTCTTAGCAAATCGCGAATTTTCAAGCGCGTTCGGCCCACCTCGACAGAGAGCGTAACGGGAACACTCTGGAGTACATCAGCGCTGACCATGGCGTCAAAACCCTGGGTCTCAGCATCCTCACTGAGCTGATCCAGCGACACGTCGGCAGTTTCTTCTTCTTCACTCATGAATATCTCCTAACGGTGTTCGAGCAGATGCTGACTAGCCCTCAGCCAGCTCAACGGCCTGAAGCATTCGTGCCGCCGCATAGCCATTTGCAGTGCCTACCTCAGCCTCAAACAACGGAATGTCGTCCACCAATACGCGCGCCAAATCAAACTTGCGCAGATCTAATAAATCGCCCACCTGCATTTTATTGAAGTCACCGAGCGTCATTTCGACCTCACCCAAAATAACGCGATGTTCGAGCTCGGCGTCAGAGGCCGCACCGGCCAGCTCTCGAGCCCACACATCATGATCTACAGACGGATCCTCGGAATCCTGGACCCGACCCCTGAGCACGTCACGAATAGGCTTTAGAGTTGCAAAGGGATAAACCACATCAATTGTGCCGCGCTCCTTCCCGGGAAGCTCCACCTCGAGGTGGCACACAATCACCAAATCGTTCTCATCGACAATTTGAACAAACTGCGGATTAATTTCGGAGCCGACGTGCTCACACTGAATCTCCATAATGGGAGACCAGGCTTCATGTATAGAGGCGAAGATAACCTCTAGCATGATGTTGATAATACGGGTCTCGGTTGGGGTGAACATCCGGCCCGGGGGTAACCCCTCGATACCGCGCCCAAACCCGCCAAAAAAGTTATCGAGCGAGGCAAAGATCACGTTGGGGTCAATGACCACCATCGACGTGCCGCGCAGCCCCGACAGGCGCACCGTATTGACCGATAGCGGCGCCTTCAAGTCTTGCAGATACTCAGAGAACGGTAGCGTCTTAACCCGGTCAGCAGTAATGCGCGGGCTGGTCCGCAGGACCTCGAGTAACCCTAACCGCAGGTGGCGGGTGAACCGCTCGGTGATCATATCCACCGCGGCCAAATTGATACCGATAGTGGTGTCTTCTGTCACCAAATTGTGGGGACGAATCTCTGCGCTGAGAGCAGCCTCAGGGTCAATCAGAGAAGCCGAATCATCATCAAACCCCTCGTCGGAGGCCAACGCATTGAGCTCCTCTTCCGAAAGTCTGCTGCTGTCTTCAGCCATAAC
>ENA-OSEY01001606-OSEY01001606.1-marine-metagenome-genome-assembly--contig:-NODE-1606-length-15341-cov-3.620086_pt1 | contig 15341 bp, 6 predicted proteins | sample MGYA00248465_ERZ534230 | MGnify/ENA primary metagenome ERZ534230 (study PRJEB26409, sample SAMN06344110) | marine metagenome | isolation source: Sea water from surface | place: Atlantic Ocean:Southern...
ATTTGCTTGGTCATTCAATATTTTGGACCTATCGGAGGATTAATTACATTCTTAGTTGCAAATTTGAGTAGTCTCTACGGTTCTTACTATGGTTTCAATCAATTAGATTTATTAATAGATCCTATTTCTCCATTAATAATATGCTTATTGAGTTACTTGATAATTACATTCTTTAATTTTCTTTTTACTGAGTTGGAACGCAGCAAAGTTAGAACAGCTTTTTCTCAATATCTTGCTCCAGAAATGGTTTCGAGACTTGCGGAATCTAGTGAATCACTTAAATTAGGAGGAGAGAAGAAAACCATGACTTTTCTTTTTTCAGACATACGAGGATTTACAGCCATATCAGAAAGTTACAAATCTAATCCAGAAGAATTAACTGAACTGATAAATAAACTACTTACTGTTTTGTCTAATGAAATTTTAGATAACGAAGGAACAATTGATAAGTATATGGGTGATTGCATCATGGCATTTTGGAATGCACCAACAGATCAAGAGAACCATACGGATTTAGCTCTGCAAGCATCTTTTGATATGGAAAAGGCATTAGAAAACTTTAATTTTGAGTTTCAAAAAGAAAAAGGAATGGAACTTAAAATTGGAATTGGTATTAATACTGGTGAATGTATTGTTGGAAATATGGGATCAGAAAAAAGGTTTGATTACACTGTCTTAGGAGATCCAGTGAATTTAGCCTCAAGGTTAGAAGGCCAATCAGGAACTTACGGCTTTCAGAGAATTCTTGGACAAGAAACTGTGAACGCCCTGAGGTCAGAATCTTATCTTTTTGAACTAGACTTGATTCAGGTTAAAGGGAAAACCGAGCCTGTTAAAATTTATACTTCTTTTGATAAATTCTCATTAGTAGAAGATAAATTAATAGAATTTCAAAATGATCATAAGGAATTTCTAGAGAATTATAGAAATCAACAATGGGATTTAGCATTAAACTTTGTCGAAAAATGGGAAGAACAAGTTGAAGAGTTTGATTTATACTACGCTATTTTTAAAGATAGGATTAAGGATATGAAACTTAATTTAACTGATCCGAATTGGAATGGAGCGTATGTTGCGACAACTAAATAAATTCTTCTTTATTTTATTACTCTTGCCTTCAGTTGCTATATCTCAGACTATAGTGAACATTGAAGAATTAAGAAATGAAGGCAAGGAAGGATTTTTTGCTGGCCTTGGATTTTCTTTAAATGCTTCGAGGGGTAACAGAGACAGAGATTTCTATTCTTTAGATTTAAGATTTGACTACAACCTTGATGACGTTGAAAACTTCATGATTCTGAGAAAATCCGAAAGGAAAATGAATCAAAACGTAACGGATATTTCTCAACTCATTCATATAAGATCAGTTTTTGAAACTTACAATCAGTTCAATACAGAATTCTTTATTCAGTCAGCGAAAAATCCATTTAGGCTTTTTAGAGAAAGAAATTTATTTGGAACCGGTCTTAGAATGATTATTGATGACCAAATGAGATTTGGAGCTGGAGTGATATATGAAGAAGAAACTGATTTAGAGGACTTTGTGACAGATACAACAAGACTTTCCGCATATTTTCACGATAATTTTGCAGTTGTTGAAAATGTTAACTTTAATACTACGATTTATTACCAACCAGGAGTCACTGATTTTAGTGACTACAAAGCAAGTTTTCTTATGGCTTTTAACTTTCTGATAAATAAAAAATTTAGCATCAGCCTTCAATATGACATCGCATATGATTCGGATCCAATAACTAATGCCGTTGAAGATGATCAAGGTCTTAGTACTAAGTTTTCTTACTCTTTTAATTAATAATTAACCTTTTCTATCTAAACTAACTTTTTCAAGCTCTTCAAAAAGATGAGGATATTCTTCCATTAGTTCTTCTAAATCGTCTTTTGACAGGGAAAGTAATTTAACCTCTTCTAAAGAGCTTATAGATGCATTACGAACTTCTTTAGAAAGAATTCCTTTTTCGCCAAAATAATCACCCTGCCCTAAAGTCACAGGAGATTCTATTTCTACTTGAACAGATCCAAACTCAATAATGTACATGCAATCTGCCTCATCACCTTTTTCAATAATTTTTCTTTTAGCCGGATAAATTTCAGCAACTAATTTATCGTTAATTTTACTCAAAGCCCCTATAGGTAACATTGAAAATAGTGGGATACTAGAAATTGTTTCCATTGTTATTAAAAAGTTTCTTTTTTGAATTTCCTCATAGTAGGCTGAGGCTAAGATTGCAGCAGGCAAGGCAAACATACCGATACCCAGAAACATAGTCAAAGATGTTAGAACTTGACCCATAGGCGATGAAGGAGTTACATCTCCGTAACCAACTGTGGTTAATGTAGCAATTCCAAACCACATAGAACTTAAAATAGATCCAAAATACTCTGGGTTGATATCTCTTTCAATAAAGTGAATTAAAGTTGAAAAAATAAGCAAAACGGAAAAAACCATTATTTGTGACCCTAATAATGCTAAACGTTGGTTATACACAGTTCTCAATAATGTATTTGTTGGAAGTAACATTTTATGGTTGCTATATATTGAGTAAGCTCTAAAGATTCTTAAAATTCTTAAATCATAAAATCCAAAGAAAATATAATTTGCCAACACTACAAAATCAAAAACTAAAAGGAAAGAGAACCTTCTTTCAATGATAATTCTTAAAATAAATTCTAAGGCAAAGAAAATATAAGAAGCTATAACAAATATATCGAAATAGATGTTTTCAGGAATAATTTTACTAGAGGATAAAATCTGATCAAAAATATTAAGAAGAATTAGGATTCCTGCAATATTGTTGATGTGTTTGATCATTTCAAAAAGACTTTAGTTACATTTTATAATAAATATGGTCTTAAAATAAAAAAACCCTGCCGGAGCAGGGTTTTTTTATCAGTTATGATTAGAAGTTATAGCCTGCCCTGACTCCATATCTTGCTCTTTCTCTTGCCATAATCCTCTGATAGTTACCCACAGCAGTACTCTCTAAGTTTCTGTAGTAAATGCTCTCATTATCTGTGATATTTTGACCATAAAATTGAACAAACCATGAATCGTCGCTGTCTGAAAGAGTAATCTGTGCTCCTAATTCATCCCATCCTTCTAGATAATCACTTGGTAAGTTATAAACACGATTATATCTTTGTCCTTGAACATAATAATCTAGCCTATAATTAATCTTTAGATCTCCAACCTCTTGAACATAACCTAATCCCAAAGAAATTTGGCTTTCAGGGTGATATAAACTATTTCCAGATAGATCAGTTTCCAATCCTTCACTAATATCTGTCCCAGCAACTAAATCAAAACCATGTAGTTGCGCTAGAACTCTTAAAGGATCAAAAGCAGCATTATTTCTTAGTCTGTTACCTAATGAAGGCAAATGTCCATCTGCAGGCATTGCCCCAGTAAAAGGATTAAAATAACTGACTGGAGTGGGCTCACCAAATGTTCTATCGCCATGGTGTTCTATAGGATTAAAGAAAACAGCTGTAACTAATCCTAGACCATCTAAAGCAGGATTTATTGCAGCAATAGCATCTGCAGGAGTATTAGCAGCACCAAGAGATGTTACCTCTTGTAGATAAGTTTGCCACATAGCTGCTAAAGCGGTTTTCTTAACTATATATGTTTCAGATTGTTCATCTTTCATAAGATGCCACTCAGCCCCTCCGCCAGTTAATTGTAAGTCTCTGTTGACCACGTCTAATGCCTTTTCACCATCTGCAATTGACGAATTAGTAAAACTTATTGAAGCATTAAAGGACAATCCAGGTACCTGAGGTGGTACTACTAGTAGCTCAGCTTCTAAACCAGTAATATCAACATCGATTCCTTCATTAACAGTGGTTCTATTAATGATTTTTCCAATATGAAAATTATCTACTTGTGAAGCATAGGCCGATATATTAAACCTCACACCTTGATCAGGAAATTCATTTTTAAATCCTATTTCAACGTTCCATACATCTGCATCAGGAAATCCTGTTGGGACGCCAGCAAATGCAACTGGATCAAATCCAGGATTAATCCCTCCACCTTTAAAACCTTTAGATAGTGAAACAAACATCATTGAATCTGAATTTATAAAATAATCTACTACAAATCTTCCGGTAAATTTGCTTGTCTCTAGAGTAGTATCAAAACCAGCTGCTTTATAAGCTACACCTGGTCCACTTAGACCCTCCCTTCCTGGAATACCTGCAGGACAAAAAGCTCCTCCAGGAGGACAAAATAATGCTTCCCATGCAGCAGCGCTTGGTACTTGACCACCAGTAAGAGCACCAGCTAGTGTATCTGTCATAAATCCTTTTTGATAACCAAATACATTAATAAATGGATTACTAGGGAGAGCTTCTTTGAAATCATCAGTATAACGAAGTCCAATTGTAACTTTTACATTATCATTGGCTTGATAGTAATACTCACCGAACATCGCAGATGACTCAATCGTATCTATGTTTGCTGTTCTGAAATGTGGTGCATAAAGTTGTATACCTAATGCATTAAGTTGCGCTCCAACGAGAGCAGCTGCAGGAGCCTTTGTTAAAGCATCTAAACCTGAGGCAACAACATCAGTATCGGTATCACTGACGTTTTTATAATAATTCATTCCAAATAGAAAATTGTGAGGAGAATCAAAAGAGGAAACCAGCTTCATTTCAACTGAATCTGTGATCTGATCACTTCTGTAGGCAAATGCTCCAACAGGATTATTAACCGTATCAAGGATACAACCGCCAAACCAACCAGCCGTATAGTCTTCAACAGAACAATTGGGATTAAAAACATCAGACATTGTGCCTAAACCGCCAGGTGTAGCAGGTGAATCTTTAAATCTTAAAGTATCAAGTTCAGGAGACTCCCAAGACTCTCTTCTTTTAAATTTTCTATCTTTTCTGCTTGCAGCTATAGAAAGAGATAAATCGTCGTTGATATCATGATCTATCAAAACTTGAGTTAAATATTCATCAATCTTATTAAGAGGCATTCCTCTTTGATTTACTTGCCAAAATTGCTGAGGTGCTCCCGACATATCAGTTATTGGAGTGAAGTCCAAAACACCTTGAGCTACAAGTAAATTTTCAACAAAAGTTGACATTGGATTAGCAATTTCAAATTTTTGATTTTCAGGCGCAACTTGAGTACAACCAATAACCAAAGATGGATCTCTATCACACCATGAACCCGCAATTATATTTCTTGTTGAATCTTCAAGTGAAGCATTGTGAACAATACTCACGGTGGTTGCATCTGAAGCGTCAAATGTTAGAGTCAATCTATAAGCAGATTGATTTCTATTATCAACATCATCACCTTTAGAATAAATATTTTCAATTAAAGGATCTTGTTTTAATGAATAAGTTGCAACCCTTAATGCAACTGCATCGTCTAAAGGTACATTGAAGACTGTTTCTGTTCCAAGTCTTCCATAGTCGCCTAAATCAATTTTTGTAGAGCCATAAAATCCAGATGTATCCCCTTTTGCTGTAATGAAGTTAATTGATCCTCCAATAGCATTTCTTCCATAAAGAGTTCCCGCAGGACCCCTAATTACCTCAATTCTCTCCATATCAAAAAGTCCGCCTGAAGCTACATCAACTATTCCTACAGCCATATCATTTATGTGAACTGCAACACCAGCATCAGATGTACCTGAAGTAGCTCCATTGGTCATTCCTCTAATTTCGAAAGAACCATCACCTTCACCAATATTTCCGCCAAACCTCAACCCTGGAACAAACATCTGAAGATCTTTAGCCTCTTCAATTTGCCTAGCTAAAATATCGTCCGTGTCTAAAGAACTTACAGATAGAGGGACAGATTGAAGGCTTTGTTCTTGTCTTTGTGCTGTTACTGTAACTTCCTCTAGACCATCTGAATCCTGAGTAAAAGAAAAAGAAGAAAGAGATATAGAGGTAATTAATAATAAATTAGTTGAAAACTTAGTCATAACACTCCTTGTTTAAGTTATATCCGTAATTTAAAGAGATTAATCTAACTTATATTTATCAAAAACTAAAATTATTTTATTTTTTTATTGATATTATTTAACTTAAGTCAATATCCTACTGAAGGTTTTCCCAAAAAGAAGAATAAGATTTATAAAAGGAGTGATGTTCAATAATTTGATCTGAAATTACCTTGTCATATATTCTTGCCACCGATTCTTCATGATCAAAGGTATTTGCATCAGGAAGAAAACCTTTTTTAGCAAAGTGAATCCAATCAGCACGCATTTGCTGTGCAAGTCTTATATCTGATTCATCATAGGAACCTTCGATACCAAATAATCCACCTTTATTAAAAAGGTATCCAAGTTCAAGAGCGTGCGTGGCGCCAAGATAATCATTGGGAATGTTAGGTGTCTTATCAAATTGATAAAGATATGTTGGATTTCCAGATAATGAATGTTGCTTTGCAACAAAATAAGAAGGTGCGCCAAAAAATAAAAATCCCCAGAAATCAGTTGCAGCATCGTAATAATTGTCATCCAAGCTTAATGCAAAATCTCTCATTCCTTCTGGGCCTTGGAAAGATGAAGGGTCAGGATTAACAAAAGCCCAAAGACTTTCAGGCCAAAACTCTCCAAATAAATTAAATGTTTTTGGATCAAGAATCAGTGGAAATAGACTTGTCCCCTCATCTCCGTTGAAACCAACCATAAAAGGTAAATCATGAATATTTTTATTTATAAAAGCATCTTTTATCGATTCAGGAAAAACATATCCATCTACAATTTGATTTGTCATCATGATTAAATCTTGATCGAGTTGAAAATCATCAATAGAAACAATTTCCAAAGCGGGTAATTTCCTTAAATCATTTATATTGGCATTTTCTCCCAAAAAATATTTAGCTAACTTAATACCCTTTGACTCGGCAGAAACTAATATCCCTTTATCTTCTCTAATATCAGTTAAAACATTCGGTAATCCAGTGCCACTTTGAGCAATGGCTTTATGAAACAGTCCTTTAGATAAAGGACTTATCATCAAAGACGTTACAGCTTGTCCTCCAGCCGATTCGCCAAAGATAGTTACGTTATCTGGATTCCCACCAAAATTAGCAATATTATCTTTAACCCACTTTAGAGCTGCTATTTGATCTAAAGTTCCATAATTTCCTGAAACATTTTTTTCTGACTCTTTTGATAAATCTGGATGAGCTAACCAAGCAAAAACTCCTAAACGATAATTAATGCTCACCACAATCACATCTCCCTCTGTGGGAATATATTGACTTGTGTAATTACTTTCATGTCCAGAACCCCACCTTGATGCTCCTCCATGGATCCAAAACATAACGGGTTTATTAGCTGAGCCACCTTTAGGAACGACAATGTTTAGAAATAAACAGTCCTCAGACATATCATCGTAAGTAAAACGATTAAATCCAGCATTACTTTGAGATTCATCAGAAGATATATCTAAACCAGATTTCTCTATAATAAGGTCATAGAAGCCATTATTACCTGTCAGTTTTCCATCAGGAGTCAATAATTCAAGTGGCTGCATGCATGCTTTACCATGTGAATCAGCTAAAAAAACTCCTTCCCATCCATCATGAGGTAAGGGTTCCTTCCAACGAAGATTATCTACAGGAGCCTTTGCATAAGGAATACCATAATATTTTATGGTGCCATCATTATGGTCTATTCCTTTAATTTTACCCTGCTGGATAGTAATGATTGATGAGTCTTGATCATAAGAACAAGAAAGGAAGAAACAAAAAACCCCGATAAGAATCAGGGTTTTTTGTAGAAAATTTTGGAAATTAGAAATTATAACCAACTCTTATTCCAAAAACTTGAGGGTCTCTAACAGTAACACCTCTAGTTTGTCCTACCGAAGCATCACCAAGACCGATTCCTGTTACATTAAGTTCATCGGTAATGTTTTGACCGTAGAACTGTACATACCAACTATCATCGTTTGTTGGTGTAACAGTAATTTGTAAATTTGATTCTAACCAAGAATCAATTTGATCCTCAGGAAGATTAAATATACGAACATATCTGGGACCTTGATAGGCAACATCTAGTCTTGTCGTTACGTTCACGCTGCCAGCTTGAGCTGTGTAAGAAATACCGATGTTTGCTGAAGCATCAGGATGAACTAAAGAATTTCCTGAGATATCTGTTTCCAAACCTTCAGAAACCACTGCAGCTGGATCAAAACCCATTAGTTGAGCCATGGTTCTCATACCGGCCTGAACACCTAAAGAAGGTAAATGACCTTCAGCAGGAGTTAAACCCAAAGCAGGAACCAAATAACTGACCGGTGTAGGTTGACCGTAAGTTCTATCGCCATGGAACTCTGCAGGTATTAATGCAGCCATTAAATCAGCTGTTGTTGTGGCACCAGAAGTAAGAACTTCGATAGCATCCAATCCAGTTTGAGCAGCTCCGCCAGTTAGAGTTTCTTGCAACCAAGCTCCGTAAACAGCTTGAAGTGCATCTTTTCTCATAATGAACATAGTAGAAAGTTCATCTTTCATTAAGTGCCAATTCTTGCTATCTGGATGTCCAGAAAATGCTCCATCCGGTTGAACTGGATCAAGCGCCGAAACACCATCAGCAATTGTTGACTCAGTCATTGCTAATGAAGCGTTTAGAGCAAGACCTGGGACTGAAGGAGGTGCATATAGCAGCTCTAATTCTAGACCCATAATATCAACATCAATACCTTCATTAATTGAGGTTTTGTTCATAATTTTTGTGATGTGATAATTTTCTGCATCATACGCATAAACAGCACCGTTCAAACGAACTCCTTGTTCTGGAAACTCTGTTTTAAACCCAAATTCAAGAGATATTAAATCTGAGGCTGGGAATATTTGAGGTGTGTTAGGGAAAATTAAAGGATCAAGAGCAGGGTTAAAACCACCACCTTTAAAACCTTTAGATAAATTTACATAAATCATGGAATTTTCATCAACAAAATAATCAACAACAAATCTTCCGGTCATGGCGCTAAATTCCATGTACGGATCCAGACCCGTGGTTGCAATATATGCCTCACCATAATCAGGAACACTTCCTAAAAGAGGACAAAAACCTTGTTCAAAATTACCACAAGCAAAAGCCTCAAATGCAGCAGCACTTGGAATCGCTCCTTCTGTCAGTAGATTTACTCCTAAGTCAGTAGCTCGACCTTTAGAAAAACCTAAAACGTTAACAAATGCAATTCTACTTAAGCTTGTTTTTTCATCTTCATTGTATCTAAGACCAAAAGTAAGTTTTAAGTCGTCTCTTGGCTCATAATAAAGTTCTCCAAACACAGCTTGCGATTCAATAGTACCTTTATCGTTTGTTCTGTATAAACTTGGATAAAGTTGTGCGCCTAGAGCAGCAGCAGGACCTGCTAATAAAGCTGGAGGTGCTTGTGCTAAAACATCCAATCCACTCGCATATACATCGTATAGAGTAATGGAAGCGTTATCGTAATATGTATAACCAGCAAGGAAGTTTACATTCCCATCAAACGAAGAACTCACTTTTAATTCAAGAACTTTTGTATCAACGTCAGCTTCCGGTCTATCTCCACCGGTTGGATAATTTATTGTATCCATAATACAGCCACCGTAGGCACCCAAAGTTCCTGCGTCTAAATCACATTCTGGACCGTACCCTGACATATTGATCAAACCACCTGGAGTCGCAGCAGTATTTTTAAATCTTAAAGTTTGCATTTCAGGAGAAGAATAAGAAGACATTCTTAAGAATTTTCTATCTTTTGAGTGAGCACCAATTGAAATATCAATATCATCTACGCTGTGTTCAATGAGAAGTTGAGTTGTGTACTGATCAACTTGGTAAAGTGAGTTTCCTCGAGTATTTACTTGTCTAAAACCTTGAGGAGCACCTGACATATCTGTTGTCGTTGTAAAATCAAGAACTCCCATAGCTACCATTAAGTTTTCAACGTACGTACCCATAGGGTGTGTTAACTCAAACGCTCTTTCGGAAGTACGAGTACAACCTGTTACAAAAGATGTATCCCTTTTACAGTAAACGTTACCACCTAAAGTTCTGGTTGAATCTTCAATTTCTGCACTGTGAATCACATGTATTGTTGTATTATCAGTTGGCTCAAAAGTTAAAGTAGCTCGATAAGCAAATTGATTTCTTCCATCAATATCCTGATCTTTTTGAACAGAATAAATATTTTCCATGTAACCATCTCTTTTTAAAGATGATGTTGCAAGCCTCAAAGCCACTGTATCGTCTAATGGAATATTAAAAGTAGAAGTAGTTTTAAGTCCGTTATAGTCAGCAATATCAATGCTTGCATTTCCATAAAAACCAGTTGTATCTCCTTTGGCAGTTATCATATTGATGGCACCACCGACTGAATTTCTTCCAAACAATGTTCCTGCTGGCCCTCTGATGACCTCAATTCTCTCCATGTCAAAGAAAGTTCCGTCCTGAAGAGTTGTAGAACCCATGGCTAAGTCATTCATGTGAATAGCAACTCCAGCATCTGCAGAAGCTGAAACTGCTAAGTTAGTGATACCACGAATATCGAATCCACCACCGCCAGAAAAAGCAGTAGGCGCAAAAGTAAGCCCAGGTACAACAAGTTGCAGATCTGAGGCTTCTTCAATTTGCTGTTCAAGCAAATCATCAGCATCAAAGGCTGTGACAGCTAAAGGTACATCTTGAAGACTTTGTTCTTGTCTTTGCGATGTAACGGTAACTTCTTCAAGAGCATTGTCTTGTGAAATCGAAAATCCTGTGAAAATTAAGGCCAGAAATAAAAATGGCACAGATATTTTTTTTATACTCATAACATTCCCCTTTTTTTGTTTTGAGTTTTAAAACTTCCTTGTAATTGTTTTTAAGTCTCCCAACTTAAACTAATAACCTTTAATCTATAGCAAATTTAGACAAAATTAAACGTTTTTATTGCATTTTTGATCAAATATTTAGATACAAAAAAAGCCTCTTTCCATAATACAAAGAGGCTTTTTCTTTATTTAAAGATTAAAAATTATATCTGTACTCTATTCCAGTAACCCTTGGGTCTCTTAAAAAATAACTTTGGAAATTACCTGTGACGTCTGTGGAGTTATATTTCCACGTAATGTTGTCTTCATCGAGAGCATTTCTAGAGAAAAATCTGAAATACCATTGATTTTCAGCATCTCCGACGGTTAATCCGATGTTGAGCTCATCCCAAGCATCTACTTTACCGTAAAGGTCATTATTGAATTCATTTACATACATATCGCTTTGATAGTAATAATAAATATTTGGAACAACAGAAATACCATTTCCAACCTCAAAATTATAAGAGAGGCCTAAAGAGGTGGTTAATTCAGGAGTATTGGGAAGTCTGTTACCATCGATACTTTGTTTAACACCAGTTGAAGTCGGTATTCCAAGAGCTGATAAAGCTACCCTAGACATGTATATGGGATGTCCATCAGCTTGAGTTGTTCCAGGAACGGGTAACCATGCATCCAAACTTGCTAAAACTGCTTGGGCTGCATTAACAAGATCTTTATCAGCAATGAATGTGTTTGCAACACAACCTTCACCTTCATAAAACAAATCGATACATTTGTAGACAGTGTTCTTAGCATCGAAATATTTAGTACCTTCAGCTGAGATATTGAATGGATCTATCGTTAACTCATCATCCATAATCTTTGTTTTTATATAAGCAAACATAAAATCTAATCTTAAATTAGGAACTGCCGCTGGAACGTAATCCATTTCGATTTCGGCACCGTAGTTTTCTGAATCAATATTAAAATTAAAAGTTGTAGTCGCTAAAATCCTTGATATTTGCATATCGGTATATTTATTATAAAAAAGAGAAGTATTAAGTCTCATCTGACCACCGAGTAGAATTGATTTGATTCCAATTTCAAAAGAATCAACTTTTTCTTCAACAGTGTTAGCAGGAATTAACCCTTTTTCATAAATTCTTGGATTGATTGGAGGATTTATCCCAGCTGGCTTCGTACCTCTAGAATAAGATCCATACAATAGAGAGTCGTCACCAAATGCATAATCAACAATTAGTCGTCCTGCAGTCGTTGTGTAATCAAGCTTATTTTTTTGATACGACTCCCATCCAGGCTTATTGTAATCTTCACTTCTATCATAAAGCGCTGGAACTAAGTCTTTTACTGACATGAAGTATGTCGCATAAGCAGTTCCTGTAGCCAAAGCTTGTTGTTGAGGATCAGTAATTAGTCCAGCCGCGGCAATACCACCGGCTAATGCGGTTGAAGCAGCATTCACTTGAGTAGACACTCCATATAGATCTATAGTTTCTTGTTCGCCTACTCCACAACCGTTACTTGCTTGACCAGTTAAAATTTGACCAATAACTGCTTGATCTGGGGCCTGTCCAAATGCTCCGGCGATACCTTCAAAACAGTTATACAAATCACCATCTACCAATAACCAAGGGACGCCAGCAAATGCTCCAACGTTTCTTGCTTGTCCATAGGTAGTCGTGACAATATCATTAATTTTCTTTTCTTCTCCGTAACGTAATCCAAGAGTAATTCTTAGGTTATCTTGAACGTCAAAGTAAAGCTCTCCAAACAATCCGTTAGCTTCTAATTCATACTCATTTGTATTACCAAAAGTAGTTGGCACGAAGAATTGTGCATCCCCGAGTAATGTTAGAGGCGAAGATGTAGTTAGATAACTATCGTCTTCGTAATGTCCGTAATGATTTACACCTACAATGAAGTTAAAAATTCCGTCCAAATCAGAACTGTATTTTAGCTCTAAGTACTCGGTAAGTTGTTCATTACTAGATCCATCAATGAATGAATTTCTATTAGTGGTTTGTAAAACGTATTTACCTGATTGACCGTTTAATCTTTCAGCCTGCGTAGGGCCTTTTATTCCGCATTGATCCGCAACACAATGATCTAACATGTCTACACTTATCAGGCCTCCAACGTAAGCAAGAGGATTGTCAGATACTTTAACCCCGAGCAAAGGTTCAACAGCCAGAGTAGTATCCATTCTTGTGTAAGAAGAAGACTCTCTATTCATCATATTTAGAGACACTCTTCCATTGTCAAGATCGTGTGAAATAGTTAATTGATGAGTGCCAGAATGTCGATCATAGATTGGAACAAAATCACTGTGGGTCTGTCGCAATGTCATATTGGCAGGTCTTGGAGCATCATTTAATCCAAAAGCTGTATAAGCTGCTGTATTGGCTCCTAAAGGAGCAGATTCTAAAAAGACTGCTGCTAGTATTCCGTTATAAGTAGCAGCAGGGTTAGCAATTCCAATACCCTCTCCTCCTAACGTACAACCTCTAGCAATGTTTGCGCTTGGCGTACAAACATAATTAGTTCTCAAAGTTCTTGTACTTTCCTCTTCATGTTCTTGATACATGTAATCGACAACAGTTTTTCCTGAATCGTATCTTAAGGAGATTCTTCCTACATAGTGTTCTCTTCCGTCAAACGTTCCACCTACAGGAGCATATAAATTTTCTGTGAAACCATCTCTTTCAGTTTGAGTATAAGCAGCTCTAACTGCAAAATTATCATCTAAAGGTATATTTAAAGCACCTTCAAAAACTTGAAGGTCGTATTCTCCAGCAGTATAACCAGCGTAGCCTTCAACACCGGAGTCAACAGAAGGTCGTTTCGTAACAAGATTAACTAATCCGGCAGTAGTTCCTCTTCCAAATAAGGTTCCTTGAGGTCCTCTAAGTACTTCAACCCTGTCCATATCAAACATAGTTGCTACGTTAGTATTTTCTCCCCAAGGAGATTCATTTATATGAGTGGTTACTGATTGGTCAAAAGAAATTCCTGTGGCAAGTCTTCCAATACCTCTGATAGACACCGAGCTACCACCGAAGTTAGTCTCTGAATAACTTAGGTTAGGAACGTTAAGTTGCAAATCAGTAAATCTCACTGCTTGTCTTAAAGCCAAATCATCAGCTGATAAAGCAGAAACAGCAATAGGAACATCTTGTAGTGATTTTTCTGTTTTTTGAGCAGTTACAATTATCTCCTCAAGCGTATAATCTTCGTTGTCAGACTGAGCGAAAAAGTTTGCGGAAAATAAGAATAATGCAATTAAGAGGTGATGGAAAAATTTCATATTTATCTCCTTAGTAAAGTGAAAGTTTTAAAATAATCATCCTTAATGGTTGCGGATTATAAAGATCAAAGAATAAAAGACAATTAAATATTATGAAGGCATTACCTAAAGCTAAAAAAGTCAAGAAGGTTTTAAAAAAACATAACGACTCAAGAATTGATAACTATTATTGGCTAAGAGATGACACTAGAAAAAATAAGAAAGTTCTCGACTATTTAAAAACTGAACGTGCTTATCATGATGATTGGATCAAAACCCAATCAAATATTACTGAAAATTATTTCAAAAAACTAAATGGTTACATTCCTGCTAAAGATGAGTCTTTAAAGATAAAAAGAAATGGATTTTTTTATTTTTCGGAATCTCTAAAAAAAAATGAGTATAGAAAATACTATCGATCAAAGAAAAAAAATTCAAAGAAAGAATTGATTTTAGATATCAATAAATTAGCTAAAAATAAAAAATTCTATCAAGTTTCAGGAGTCTCACCATCCAAAGATAATCAATTGTTGGCATACGCTGAAGATATCAATGGGCGCAGAGAATACACAATCAAAGTTAAAGATATAAAAACAGGAGAAAACCTGTCAGATAAAATTTCCGGAACGGACGGACAATTTATATGGTCTAAAAACTCAAAGAATATCATTTACATTAAAAGAGATGAAACGACATTAACGAGCAATCAAGTCTTTCTTCATACAATTGGAACCTCTCAAAAAAATGACATACTTTTATTTGAAGAAACCGACCCACAATTTCATTGCAGTTTAGGAATTTCAAGAGATAAAGAATATGGCTTTATTTACTCCAGCCAGACTAATGCAAATGAAGTTCGATTCTTCTCATTAAATAATCCAACCAAATTGAAGTTAATTCTTAAGAGAAAGAAAAAACATAAATATTACGTAGATATTTTTAATAATGCATTTTATGTCATGACAAACATGGGCGGTCAGGACAACTTTTCTCTTAAATATTCTGATTTATCCGTTTGTCATCAATTTAAAAAATGGAAAACCATCCTCAAAGAAAGTAAAAAAAGATATCTATTGGATTTTGAAATATTCAAAAATCATATCCTTCTTGATGTAAGAGAAAACGGTCTTCCTCGGATATTAAAAATTAATACCAAAAACAGGGCTCATGAATACATTAAATTTGATGAGCCGTGTTATGACGTTTCTTTAGCAGGCAATCATAATCCAAAAGCTGACTATTTTTGTT
>ENA-OSEY01001607-OSEY01001607.1-marine-metagenome-genome-assembly--contig:-NODE-1607-length-15337-cov-9.439187_pt1 | contig 15337 bp, 19 predicted proteins | sample MGYA00248465_ERZ534230 | MGnify/ENA primary metagenome ERZ534230 (study PRJEB26409, sample SAMN06344110) | marine metagenome | isolation source: Sea water from surface | place: Atlantic Ocean:Southern...
GTAGAGAGTAACTGACCTAATTTTATATAGACTGGGCCAAAATCTTCTAATTTCTCTTTAAAATTTTTTTCTGGATTTTTTTTATTTATAAATGGTACTAATAGAAAATTATATCTAATTCCAAATGTAGAAAATATTCCAGATGCCCGTATTTTAAAAAATATATAAAAAAGTCTAAAAATATTCATTTAATACCAGAATGAATACAAACTATTCCGTTTGTTAAGTCTTCAAATGAGACTTTTGAAAATTTATTTTTTTTCAACATTGATTTTAGTTCTTTTTGATTTTCATGAGTTCTAATTGATTTAACTAAATACTCATAACTTTTTTTATCATCTGAGACTAATTCACCAATAGTTGGAATAATTTTGTAACTATAAAAATCATAGAGCTTTGAAAAGGTCACATTATTAACTTTTGAAAACTCAAGAATCCTTAAAGAACCACCTTTTTTTAAAATTCTATAAATCTCTTTTAACGACATATCCTTATCCGAAAAGTTTCTAAACCCAAATGAGATGAAGACGTGATCAAAAAAATTATCATCAAATGGCAAAGACTCAGCCTCACTTATTTCAAATTTGGATTTATTTATAAAACCTTCATCCGCAGCTCGCTGTTTTGCTTTAAGTATCATTTCCTTATTTTGATCAACTAACCAAATATTTGATGAAGGGGAATGTTCATAAATTAATTTGGCGATATCTCCTGTACCTGAAGCTAAGTCAAGAATTTTAGACTTATCTTTGATATTTGTGTTTTTTACAAATTGCTTTTTCCAAACCCTATGCAGACCAAAGGACATTAAATCATTCATTAGGTCATAATTATCAGCAACTTGAGAGAAGATTTTATTTACTCCTTTCGTTTTAGCTTTTTTTTCAACCTTCTCGTCTCCAAAAAATACTTTTTGATTATCTTTACTGGTCATATAGAATTATTGTTTGAATAGAGAGTATAAATGACAAATACAAATTTTCTAGCTTGGATAGATTTAGAAATGACAGGCTTAGATCCTGAAAAACACCATATTATTGAAATTGGAAGTCTGATTACTGATGGGAATTTAAATATAGTTGAAGAGGGTCCAAATATTGCAATTTCTCAGCAACAAGATGTTCTCGATTTAATGGATGAGTGGAATGTAAACCAACACTCTAAAACTGGATTAATTGAATTAATTAAAAAAAGTGAAGTAAACATAAAAGAAGCAGAACTTAAAACGCTTGAATTTTTTAAAAAACATTTAAAACAACATGCCTCACCACTTTGCGGTAGTAGCATTTCCCATGACAGACGTTTCTTAATCAAATATATGCCAAAACTAGCAAACCATTTTCATTACAGACATATAGATGTAACTTCTTTTAAAGAGTCACTAAAAAGATGGGATAAAGACTTTGTAGAGTATAAGAAAAAAGCATCTCATAGAGCAATGGATGATATAAGAGAATCTGTAGAAGAGCTTAGATATTACAAAGAAAAATATATTAAATAATTTTCTCCTTGGGATTGAGTGAAAATGTTCTAAGAACAGATCTTTCATAAATTTTATTTTTAACTGTATTTACACCTATAAATGAGACTTGCCCAGAATTTTGGTTAAGCTTAAGTGTTAAATAACCTCTATTTCTAAAATTTGTCCAAACCAAATCTTTATTAATTTTTGTTACAGCTTTTTCAAGTGGTCGGACATCAAGTTCTCCAAATTCTTCCGAACCACCTGGTGAAGAAACTGATGGTGTGCCAAACTCGACTCCTTTAAATATTCCAGAGTTATTAGCAATATTTCCGGCCCAACAATTATGAGTATCACCTGCTAAAAAAATATTGTTTGATGAAGTGTTAATAGAATTTAAAAATCTTTCTCTAGCTGCTGGGTAGCCATCCCATGCGTCAGTGTTATAAGGTAAATTTAAATTATTAATATATTTCAGAAATGTTGCTTGTGGTGATAGATTATCAAGCACTTCAGATGGAAGAGGTGGTAATACAACTTTTGAAATTAAAACTTGTTGACCAAAAACATTCCAAAAAAATTTCTTCTTGGTTTCTTTAGCTATAAATCTCAGTTGTTCTTTACCTATGAGATTACGCTTTTCATTATTAAGATCCTCTATAAATTTATCTTTATCAAATTTCCCATCATTAATATAACTTACATAATTAACTTGTTTATCTCTGTTACTTAGTCTTGTGTCCAAGATGATTAAATTTATCAAGTTGCCAATCTCAAAATTCCTCCAACCTCTTTCTTTTGAATATTTTTCTCTAATAGGCATCCATTCATAATATGCTTTTAACGCTGTTCTTTTTCTTAAGTTAAATTTACCTTCAATTTTTTGATGATTTTCTGCCCCATATTTCCATGCATCATTTGTTACTTCATGATCATCCCAGATGGGTACCATAGGACGTGACTGATGTAATTTTTGAAGATTTTTGTCAGTTTTATACTGTGCGTGTCTAAGTCTATAGTCATGAAGTGTAAGAATTTCTTTTTCGGGGATTGGAATTCGCCCTAATTTATCTGCATTTTGTGTAGCATAACCACCATTTTCATATTCATAAATGTAATCTCCAAGATGTATGTTTAGATCAATGCTTTTATCTTCTGCAGCATCTTTATACACATTAAAAAAACCTGCAGGATGATTAGAGCAGCTAAAAATCGCAAGCTTATATTCTTCAACATTCCCTTTTGGCAGTGTAGATGTTGTACCAATTGGTGAAATTGTATCGTTACAAATAAAGCGATAATAAAACTTAGTTCCTGGAAAAAATTTAGCAAGATTTACATCAGCTTTCACCGTAAAATCTTTTTTGCTATTGGTATAAATAGTTCCAGTTAGTGAGATTTTTGAAAAATTTTTATTTTTTGATATCTGATAAATTACTTTTTGTGACGAATTAAAGTTTTCTGGTGTAACTCTTGTCCAAATAATTACTTTCTTATTAGTTGGATCTCCACTTGCTACACCATGTAAAAATTTTACTTTGTTAATTTTTTTTTGAAATGCAGCTAAAGCTGGTATGAAAAATAAAAGAGATAATGATTTAAGAAATGATCTTCTGTTCATATTTTAAATTTTTATTTTGTTTTATCAGGCACAATATTTATAGGAAATTGAGCTAGATTCTTTGAATCAGCCTTAGAAATTTTCGACTTACCGATTTCATTAACAACATCAATTCTAACAATTGAATTTATAGGTAAAAGAGTTTTTTGCACATTTAGAAATTCAGCTTTTAATTTTTCTTCAGATGTATCTACAACTAAATTATTTTTCGTATCAAAAATATAGCCATCAATTTCAAGAAAAGCGTAAAAATCGCTTTGGTATATATTTTTTGCGTAAATTTCGTATACTTCTCCAACTTGAAAAAATTTAATTTTGTAAATTTTTTGTTTCACTATAATAAGAATATGCCAAAAAAATTATACATCAAAACACATGGCTGTCAGATGAACGAGTACGATTCAGAAAAGATGGCAAAGATTCTTAAACATGAGGAAAATTTTGAGCTTACAAGTTCAGAACTTGATGCAGATCTTATTATTTTAAATACTTGCTCCATTCGTGAGAAAGCACAAGAGAGAGTATTTCATCAGATTGGTAGATGGAGAAAAATTAAAGAAAAAAAGCCAGGTCTTAAAATAGCAATTGGTGGATGTGTTGCATCACAAGAGGGTGAAAAAATTATGAAAAGAGCACCAGAGGTTGATATTGTTTTTGGCCCTCAATCGCTCCATCGCTTACCAGAACTTTACAAAAAAAAACAAAAAGTCAAAAAAGCACAAATTGATATATCTTTTCCAAAACTAGAAAAATTTTCTCATATGCCTGCTCCTGATAAAGGAGAACCATCATCTTTTGTCTCAATAATGGAAGGGTGTAATAAATATTGCTCTTTCTGTGTGGTGCCTATGACAAGAGGGCATGAAGTATCAAGAACTGTTGAAGACATTCTTAAAGAAGTAAAGATATTATCTGAAAAAGGAACAGCTGAAATTCATTATTTAGGTCAAAATGTGAATAACTTTAAAGGAACATATAAAGGTGAAATTTCATCTCTTTCACAGCTTATTGAATTAACTGGAAAAATTGATGGTATAAAGAGAATTCGATTCACAACAAGCCATCCACATGAATTTAAAGATGACCTTGTTGAAGCTTATGCAAATGTTCCTGAATTGGTAAGTCATGTTCATCTTCCAATTCAAAGTGGCTCTGATCGAATCCTCAAGCTTATGAGAAGAAGATACGATACTAACAAGTACTTAAAATTAATAGAAAAAATTAAAAAAATAAGACCCGATATGAGTTTCTCTTCAGATTTTATTGTTGGCTTTCCTGGAGAAACTGAAGAAGATTTTCAGGCCACTATGGATATAGTTGAAAAAGTAAAATTTGATGCATCATACAGTTTTATATACAGCCAAAGACCAAATACGCCTGCATCTCAAATGGAAGACGATGTCTCAGAAAAAGTTAAGAAAGATAGGCTAGATCTGTTGCAAGATAGATTAAATCAAATAGCTTTTGGTTATAGTAGAAAGCTAGTGGGAACAATACAGAATTGTTTAGTTATGGGGTTATCTAAAAAAGATCCAGGTCAGCTTCAAGCAAGAACAATTTGCGACAGAGTGGTAAATTTTCAAGCAGATAACTATGATTTAGTTGGACAATTGGTTAATATTCAAATTAATGAAGCATTGCCTAACTCACTTAGAGGCGTATTAAATAATTAAATACTTGTACAGTCAGCAACTAAATTTTTCAAACCTCACTCCAGACAGATTAATTCTGCTTTGCGGAGAATTTAATAAAAATCTAAAACAGATTGAGAAAGCTCTACGTATTAAGGTTCTTCAAAATGGGACAGAATTTGAATTAAAAGGAAAAAAAGAAGATGTTGGCATAGGGGTTTCTGCATTATTTAGTCTCAAAGAAAAACTAGAAACTAATTCAATCATAACTCCAGATGTTGTCCATTTAAGTTTACATTCAGCAAAATTTGAAGATAAAGAAAATGAAGAATCAAACTCATCAAAAATAAAAACTCCACGCACACTTGTATCACCAAGAGGAAAAAATCAAATTTCATATCTAGATAATATAAAAAATAGCGATTTAACTTTTGGGATAGGTCCATCAGGTACAGGGAAAACTTTTTTAGCAGTTGCATGTGCAGTAGACGATTTAATAAAAGAAAAAATTAGAAAAATTGTTTTAGTTAGGCCAGCTGTTGAAGCTGGAGAGAAACTTGGCTTTCTACCAGGAGATTTATCTTCAAAAATCGACCCATATCTCAGACCCTTATATGATGCCTTACATGACATGTTGGGAGCTGAAAGAGTAACCAGGTTAGTTGAAAGAGATGTCATAGAGATAGCTCCTCTTGCATATATGAGGGGCCGAACATTAAGAGAAGCTTTTATAATTATGGATGAAGGTCAGAATACAACTATAGAGCAGATGAAAATGTTTCTTACAAGGTTAGGTTTTGGATCTAAAGCTGTTGTTAATGGGGATTTAAGTCAAATTGACTTACCTAAAAATATTACATCTGGCCTTAAGCACTCAATTGAAGTTTTAAAGAATGTTGATTCAATAAAATTTACTAAATTTGGTGCTAAGGATGTTGTAAGGCACTCTTTAGTTCAAGAAATTGTACAGGCTTATGATAATTTCGAAGAATAATTTAAAATTCGAAATTTTCAATTTACCAACAAAATTTAACAATAATAAGAAAGCTATTACTCAAGCAATTGAATTATTCACTGCTTTTTTTGATATAAATAAATTAAATGTTGAATTAAGTTTTTGTTCTTTAGAGGATATTCAAAAAATTAACTATAAATTTAGGAAAATAAATAAACCAACAAATGTACTTTCTTTCCCAAGTGAGGAGTTAGATCAGATAGATAAAAATTGTGAGGGAGAAATACTTATTTGTAATGATTTATTATTAGAAGAATCACTTGCCCAAAATAAAAATCATATAGATCATTTTTTACATCTACTGATACACTCACTTTTACATCTTAAGGGCTATGGGCATGATAACGAAAATGATGCTATATTAATGGAAGAAAAAGAAATTGAGTTTTTATCACAAATTGGAATATCTAATCCCTATAAATAATGTCTGAAGAGCCCTCGCAGAAAAGTTTTTTATCTTTTTTTTCGAATTTGTTTTCTAAAGAAAAAAATAATTCTAATAAAACAATAGAAACTCCGGATGATGAGCAGATTGAGGAGCTTATACAAAATGTATTAAAAATTAAAGATGCAATAGTTAGAGAAATTATGATTCCTAAAGTAAATATTTCTTATATAAATGAGGATAGTGATATGCAGGAAGTTTATAAAACTATACAAGATACAAGACACTCGAGATATCCCGTTTTTGATAAGACTTCAGAAAAAGCTGTTGGGATACTTCATGTAAAAGATTTAATAGATGAAGAAATAAATGATAAAAATTTTAAGATTAAAGACTTATTAAGAGAGGTCAAATATGTTCCTGAGACACAATCAGTTACATCTCTTCTTGAAGATTTTAAAAAAGATAGAGCTCATCTGGCTATGGTTTTAGATGAATATGGAATGTTGGCAGGACTTATTACTATTGAAGATATTCTTGAAGAAATTGTTGGTGAAATTGAGGATGAGTTTTACGAAGAAAAAACAGATGAGATTATCAAAATCAACCAGGATGAGTTTATAGTCTCTGCAACATTAGATATAGAAAAATTTGAAGAGTTTTTTGAAATTAACTTAAACTCTGAAGAGGTAGAATCTATTGGAGGATTTGCTTTGAAGAAATTTGGACATCTTCCAAAAGTGGGTGAAAGTTTCGAAGATTATGATCTTCGATTTACTGTAACATCTGCGGATCAACGAAAAATAAAAAAAATAACAGTTCGAAAAATTGATTAAAGCATTTTTTCGAGGTCTAGTAATTGGTTTAATATTTTGGTCCATTTCAATAAATTGGATTTTTGATGCAATAAATTTTTATGGAGCAGGATATTTTTTAAGTTTTTGTATTACCGCTCTTTTAATTTTTTATCTTTCTCTTTATTTTGGCTTTTTTACTTTTTTAATAAAATTTTTTGAAGGGAATAAATTTTTTGTATTACTAGTACCATCTTTAATATTCATTTTGGAATGGGTTCGTTCCTGGATGATATCAGGGTTTCCATGGCTAAATATTGGGATTTTTTCAGTTCCTATTAATTTCACAGGATATCTTCCTTTAATAGGTGTTTCTGGAACATCATTTATTTTTGGCTTAATAATTGTCTTAGCTTTAAAAATTAGTATTTTGAGAATTGGAAGTATATTTTTGTTATTACTAGTTGGTTTTTTAAGTCCTAATAAGAATTTATTTCTTGATGAAGACTCTAGACAATTAAAAATTGCAGTTGTTCAACCAGTAGAAAATAACTACAAAATATTAAACAACCTTACTTTGCAGGCAAAAAACGATGGAGCTGAGGTAATAATATGGCCCGAGGCCGTAAGTAGTTATCAAAATTTTCAAGCAAGAACAGAATTTGCGGATATTGATATTATTGGTGGTTTCTTTGTTCAACAGGATGAAAAAATTTTTACCTCAATTATCAATACTTCAACGAATGATAGATACGATAAAAGAAACTTAGTACCTTTTGGAGAGTTTCAGCCTTTTGATAATTTATTAAAAAACTTCAATGAATTTTTTAATATTCCTAATTCATCACTAACAAGAGGGGAAAAAAAGCAAAAAAAAGTTTTAATTCAACAAATTCCCTTTTCTGGGTTAATTTGTTGGGAATTATCTTTTAATGATACTTTTGTTGATAGAACTAGGAATACAGGATTTATCATTCATATAAGTAATGACAGCTGGTATGGAAAAAATATGCCAGCTCAACATTTACTTCATGCAAAAGCACGTGCAATAGAGTCTCAAAAATGGGTTGTTAGATCTACTACAGATGGCATTTCAGACATTATTTCACCTTATAATCAGAAAAAATTATCAGAAAACATTCCAAAAGGTATAAAGAGTTTTAAAACAGAAACTATCTCTACTAATATGAAAAATACAACATATCTAATTTTTGGAGATTATCCATTACTAATCTTCTCATTTATTATTATCCTATTAGCTGTAATTGATAAAAAAAGAAATGAAAAATAATATTCTACTTTTATTAATCATGTCTTTCCTGATGAAATCAACAGAGATTGAAATTTCTATTTCCGAGCAAAAATTATTTTTGCTTGATAATAAATCTGTTATAAAAACCTATTTAATATCTTCTTCAAAGTACGGAGAGGGTTCAAAAGTTAACTCGTTTAAAACACCACTTGGTAAACATGTTGTCAAAAGAAAAATAGGAAAGGACATGCCATTAGGAGCAAGATTTATTGGAAGGAGCTTTTCAGGAGAAATTTATCCTATATATGATTCTGATCAGGTACTTGTGGAAGATGATGTGGTTCAGTCAAGGATCCTTTGGCTTGATGGATTAGAAGATGGGATCAATAAAGGTGAGGGTGTAGATTCTTATAGCAGGTATATTTACATACATGGAACACCAGAAGAATGGCTGCTAGGAGAAAAAGCTTCAAAAGGCTGCATAAGAATGTCAAATAAAGATGTCATTGAGTTATTTAACCTCGTGGAAGAGGGAATACCAGTAACAATCAATAAATAGCTATTATTTTATAAAATAAGCATCATTTATTTATAATAAATATTGATATTACATAATAAATATGTATTATATTAGTTAAGTCAGTCTCTCCTCTCCCCCAAAGACTGACAAACTCGGGGCTTCGGCCCCAAACTTTTTTAGAAATGAAAGAATACATGAACAACTTATTCTCTTTTTGCAAAGAATATCCTGTTTGGGCTGCAGTATTTTTTTCATTTGGTTATTTAATTGGAGAGATCTACGTAGTCTAAGATGGAAAAGTATTTTAATAATATAATGAATAAGTTTTCAGACTCCATAGAGTTAGCTACTCTATGTCTAATTTTTGTAGTTTTAATTGTAGGCATTTCTTAAATACTTCTGTATACTTTTTTTCGGTGTGAAATATGAAATTTAAAATCATAGGAACAATTTTTTTATATCTTTTTTCAAACAGTGTCCTTTCTGCGTGCGAAGGTCTGCTAGATGAGAAAGTAAAAATTCTAAATGAAAAAAAATATCAAAATCTTTGTGAGTATTCTGGCAAAACTATCCTTGTAGTTAACACCGCAAGTAAATGTGGATTTACTTACCAATACGAAGAACTTGAGCAGTTACAAAGACGATTTTCAAAAGATGAATTCACTGTTTTAGGGTTTCCATCAAGGAATTTTCTTTATCAAGAATTTACCGATGAAGAAGAAGTTGCAGAGTTCTGTAAGTCGACCTTTGATATAACATTTCCTCTTTTCTCAATCACTAATGTTAATGCAGTAAATACACATCCTTTCTTTGAAAAGCTTTTCAAAATTACACAAAAAAGACCTGCTTGGAATTTTCACAAGTATTTAATTACTAGCGAAGGAGAGGTGAAAAGTTTTTCTCATAGAATGAATCCTTCAGATCCACAAATAGTTGAAGCAATTCAACAATCTATAGACTCGTAATATGAATCTCTTCCTATCTTTATTGAGGTAGGCTTATTTTTTGCAAATATACCTACTTCTACAATTCCTGGAACAGATATTAGTTCCGCCTCCATTTTTTCTGGATCAGAAATTAACATCCCATGCATGTCTAGAATAATATTTCCACTATCAGATGAAACACTTCTCTTTGTTATCTTTTCACTCATATTTCCTAAATTTCTTCTTACCGAATGTTCTGCAAATGGAATTACTTCTATTGGTAATGGAAAAGTGCCAAGAATTTCAACTTGTTTTGAATCATCAACAATACATATAAATTTTTTTGAAGCTGCAGCAAGTATTTTTTCTTTGGTATGTGCACCTCCACCGCCTTTAATAAGATAATAATTTTTATCTATCTCATCCGCTCCATCAATGTAGTAATCTAATAAAAAGTTCTCTGGTGCTCCTTGTGAAACTTCAAATTGTAAATTTTCTAATAACTCTGTTGATTCATTTGAGCTTGAAAAAATAGTGTTTATTCTGTTTTTTAAATTTGGAAGAAATTCATTTATAAAAATAGTTGTTGTGGACCCTGTCCCTATACCTATATTTATCTTGTCATTTGAATCATTTATCTCATCAAACGCACCTTCAGCTGCAAAAAATTTCTTATTCATAGATTTCTTTTTCAGTAAAAATTTTATCTAATTTAGCATCATGCTTTTCTTGAAAGTTTAGATTTGTCTTTTGCATTTCAAAACCAACTCCCCATAAAACAGGTCTTTTTGTTTCACTCTTAATATTAACAAAAGTTTTGTCGTAGAACCCTTTACCTCTTCCCAACCTATACAGTTTCTCATTAAAACCAACAAGTGGAACTAAAATGATATCTAATTCAAATATATTTACTTCTTTTTTAGATTTTGGTTCTAATATTCCATAAGTGCCTACTGAAATCCCTTTTGATATATTTCCATAACCTAGAACTTCATTTTTTATAAAGGGGATATAAACTTTTTTATCTTTTGATATTACAAGTTTGGGTTCAAATTCAATAGGCATAAATAAGCCTATTTTCTTTGCTTTCTGAAACAGCTCTTGCTTATTTAGAAGTTGTTGAATCAGAAGTGTTTTTTCGTTTATTTCATGTTGCGAAATTGAAAGAAATTTATTTTTAATTTCTAGTCTTATTTCATTTTTAAAAGACATCTAATTTGGTTATGTAAAGTTCTTCTTGGAGGGACCAACTCACTGACTACAAACGGTAATTAAAGCGGCTTCTATATTAGAGTTAGGAGTAGCATAATTCCATGATAGGTCCTCTGAATCCTCGATTTCAGCATCTCCTCTAGCCATTGGTTCTTTGTGAAAGTAAAACTTCAAATTCTGATACCGAAATAACTCACAGTCAGCTTTTATATATACTTTGTTGGATAAATCCCCATATTTATCTTTTATCAAGTAATCCGACATTTGCCAAAAATAAATAAATCCATCAACTTTTCTGATTCTCTCTAAATCCACATAGAAGATTGATCCATCCTCACTCTCACTTACCCTAGTCCAATCAGCAAAACTGGTGGGTGAGAACACCAGTGTGAATATGATCAGGAGATATTTCATTAATTTAGTTTTGCATTATCCAAAAGATAATACAAGTTACTACTTCTGAGATCGTGAGATTTCAGAAAAATGAAGATATCGGAAAGGTCAGACTGTCAAAACAGTCTACAAAATGCTTAAGGCTGTGTAGTAACTATTGTTTTTAGACATCTGAATCATTGTTTCCAGTCACCCTGAACCCTTAGGTCAGGTGGGTAGCTCTTCTTTATAGTAAGGCTTCCTCTAAAGTAACGCACAGCTATAAAAAATCTGCTTCCCTTAATTTACATTATCGGTTCTAGAGTAAATTCTGAAAACCGATGATTCAGACAATTAAATATTAAACATTTTTTGCAAATGTATCTATTGGTTTATAAATAATTTAATTTTGTTTGTTAAATCATCTAAAGCTCTTTCATTTATTTCACTATCAGATGAAAGATCTTCATTTTTTATTTCATATTCGATGGCAAATTTAAGAGCAATTTGTACTAATGCATGATCAAGTTTTTCTTCTGGTGCATTAATTTCCTCAAGAAGTTTTTCAATCTTTTTTTTCGCCTTTCCAAAGGCTATGAATTCATCAGCCGGTATACTAAATGAAAAAGTTCGTTCGCCTAATTTAATGTCTACTCTTTGTTCGTCATTCATCCTAAAGATTTTCCACCATCAACATTTATATTTCTTCCGGTCATATAGGAATTTTTTGTCACTAAATAATCAACCATCATTACAATATCTTCTACCGACCCCATTCGCCTAAGAGGTACTTTTTTTAATATTTCTTCCTTCTTTTCTTCATCTGGCTCATTTCCAACATCCCACAAAATAACACCTGGTGCTACTGAATTTACCAATACCTCAGGTGCTAATTCAGAGGCAAGTGATTTCGTCATATTCAATAATCCTGCTTTTGCTGCAGCATAGGTGGCATACCTTGCTAAGCCTGATTCAGCATAAATATCTGTAATATTAACTATCGAGCCTGTATTTTTCTTTAACCTTTCTCCCAAAAATTTACATATGAACATTGGAGCTTTTAGGTTTGAGGATAAAAGTGCACTCCAGTCTTCTTCTTCAATTTCAGATATTTCTTTCGGATAGAATGTTGAAGCATTATTTATTATTGCTTTTAAATTTGGTGAGATTTCTAATACTTTTTTGCATAAAACTTCTACTGAAGCACTATCATCAAGGTCTGCCTTTATAATTTCGAATGAATTTTCTCTCACCGAATTAAGTCTCTGCTTAAGTTCAATAGCTTCTTTTTCAGAATTCCTGTAGTGGATGATTACATTCCAATTATTATGATGAAAGTGCTCAGCAATAGCTTTACCTATTCTTTGGGCACCACCTGTAATAAAAATCCAATCACTCATATCTATCAATTATATTAATTATTTTTTTCTTTTTAATTTTCTCAATTTCATCATATTTATGTGAAGTTAAGTCAGTAAAATCTATTTTTGTAATTTCATTTATAACATTGAAAAAATATTCATTCTTATCATCAAAATATTTGATTATATCTAGAAAAATGATTCTATTTTTATCATTTAAAAATGATGTGAAGAAAAGAAATTTATCATCAGGACTACTACTTTTGTCAAATTGTTGAATTTGTTTCCATATTTCTAGGTATTTTAGAAATTTCTTTGGCATATATTTTTTGAGCTTTAAACAAAAATTATATTTATTTGCTTGATCAACTTGAGAAAGAGCAATTTCAGGCCTTTGATCAATTATTTTTGGTATTTCAATTAACTTTGAAAACCAAGGTTCTTGAAGATTAAAATTTTTAATCACTTTTAAAAATCTTGAAAAATCAAAATTTAATGCCTTCAAAGTTTCTTCCCAAACTCTTTCACCACTAAGGTAATGAAGCTCATCAGATTGTGATATTTTTTTTAAAATTGTTTTTGTATCAGCATGAATCTCGAAGCCATCGAATTTTGCATAGAATCTTGCAAGTCTTAATACTCTGAGTGGATCTTCAATAAAAGCTGAAGAAACGTGTCTTATTACACCATTTTTTAAATCATCAATACCTCCATATGGATCAATTAAATTTCCATATTCATCTTCTGCTATTGCATTAATAGTTATATCTCTTCGTTTTAGATCTTCTTCTAAAGACACCTCAGGTGAAAAATCAAAATTAAAAGCTTTATGTCCAGATCCTATATTTCTTTCCTTTCTTGCAAGCGCGTATTCTTCGTTTGTTTCAGGATGTAAGAAAACTGGGAAATCCTTACCAACCTTTTTAAAGCCTCTCTCAATCATTTCACCTTCTGTGCTTCCTACAACAACATAATCTGAATCTTTAGCATTAAGGTTGAGAATTTTGTCTCTTATTGCACCACCAACTCTATAAATTTTCATTTTTGCGAATCTACTGTAATAATTGATCTATCGTTAATATTGATTGCGGCTAAAGAACCGCCCCAGACACACCCAAGGTCAACACCTTTTATTTTATTATTATTTGTAACACCTTTTAGTGCGGCCCAATGGCCAAACACAATACTATCAACTTCTTTTAGAGCCTTGTGTTTGTAATTGAACCATGGCTGATATTTTTGTTTTGGTGACTTCTTAATTTTAGTATTTAAGTCTAGTTTATTTTCTTTAGTTATGAATCTCATTCTGGTGAAAACATTAACAAGGTATCTTCTTCTATTTTTCTTATTAGTTGATTTAGAGATTGCCTTCCTTCTGTCGCCATACATTTGATCAAGAAATTTTTCAGGGTTAGATTTTAAGGAAGAGGTTAATTCTTCATTTGCAGCTTTTACATCTTCAATAGACCAAGTGGGAAGAATACCTGCATGTACAACAAGTGTTTTTTTTGTCTCATTTGAGAGCACTTTGGCAAAAGGGAAATTTAAAAAATAATCTAAAATTTCAACAGATTTATTCTTGCTTATAATTTTTGTCATAGTATCTTTTTTATCATTATGTTTACGCACTCCTGCTAGAATCGCCATTAGATGCAAATCATGGTTACCAAGTACACTTTTTACTTTATTCTCTAAAACATAATCAACTACCTTTTCAGATTCTGGACCTCTATTCACAAGATCACCTACACAGAAGAATTTATTTTCCTTATTTGGGTCTATAAGTTTTAGTAAATTTTTAAATTCTTTGTAACAACCTTGAATATCACCTATTACAAATTTAGATTTGTTGTTCATAAGCCCTTAGTATTTCAAAAAAATCTTCCAAGACAAGCTCCTCAGGACGTTTATTAATATCAAACGAAAAAAATTCCATTTCAAGATTTAATGCTTTTAATCCAGCCTTAATTTTTTTCCTTGGGTTCGCGAAGCACTTGGTTAAAACAATTTTAAAATTTTGATAATTAAGCCCTCTGTCTTCATTATTTTTAACCAATCTGATTAGTGTTGAAGTCACCTTTGGTTTTGGATGAAATGCCTCAGGTGGTATATCAAATATTCCATGAATTGTTCCAAAATATTCGGTTATTAAAGAAAGTTTATTTTGTTTCTCTTTTTTTGAAATGAATCTCTCTGCCATTTCCTTTTGAACGAGAAAAATACATTCAAGAAAAATAAAGTCCTCTTCTAAAATCTTCAAAATAATTTGGGATGAAATGTTATAAGGCAGATTACCAAAGACTATAAGTTTTTCTGAGGAAAATTTATGTAAATCAACTGTCAGAATATCTGCATTAATAAACTCCATATTATTATTATCAGAAAACTTATTATTTAAGATGCTATGTAATTTACTATCTACTTCAAAGCCCCTAAATTTTTTATTTGTACTGGCTAAGTAATTTGTAAGAGCGCCATCACCAGGCCCTATTTCAATAATTTCAGTAGCTTTTGGCAGATTGGCACATGTAAGGATTTTTTCAATGAAAGTGTTATCTCTTAAAAAGTTTTGGCCAAGAGATTTTTTAGGCTTTATTTTCATTCAAAGCAATTTTTATCGATTTTATCATGCTGCTAGGGTCTGCTTTAAAATCTGATGCTATATCTTCAGCTGTCCCATGATCAACAGAGACACGCATAAAGGGTAGTCCAATAGTAATATTTACAGTGCCATGAAAATCTAGTGTTTTAATTACTGGCAAAGCTTGATCATGATACATAGAAAG
>ENA-OSEY01001608-OSEY01001608.1-marine-metagenome-genome-assembly--contig:-NODE-1608-length-15333-cov-5.109990_pt1 | contig 15333 bp, 10 predicted proteins | sample MGYA00248465_ERZ534230 | MGnify/ENA primary metagenome ERZ534230 (study PRJEB26409, sample SAMN06344110) | marine metagenome | isolation source: Sea water from surface | place: Atlantic Ocean:Southern...
GAAAAAAGAGTACAAGCATTGGGAGGAGCTAAAAATCACTGTGTAGTAATGCCAGATTGTGACTTAGATCAAGCTGTTAATGGTTTAATGGGAGCAGCTTATGGTTCTGCCGGAGAGAGATGTATGGCACAGTCTGTTGCAGTAGCAGTTGGTGACATTGGCGATCAATTGGTAGATAAACTTTCAAAAAAAGTAGAAGTTTTAAAGGTAGGTCCTGGAACGGATAAAAATTCAGAAATGGGCCCCTTGATTACAAAAGAACATTTAGAAAAGGTAAGAGGATACGTTGATATAGGTGTAAAAGAGGGCGCAAAACTTTTAGTAGATGGAAGAAATTTAAAACTTCAAGGTTATGAAAATGGATTTTTTATAGGTGGTTGTTTGTTCGATCATGTAAAAAAGGATATGAGAATTTATAAAGAGGAAATTTTTGGTCCAGTGCTATCAGTAATAAGGGCTAAAGATTTTCAAGAGGCCACAGAATTAGTAAATGACCACGAATATGGAAATGGGGTAAGTATTTTTACCAGAGACGGTGATGCAGCTAGAACATTTTCAAGCAAGATAAAGGTTGGAATGGTAGGTATAAATATTCCAATACCGGTACCTATGGCTTTTCATAGTTTCGGGGGATGGAAAAGATCTCTTTTTGGTGACCAGCACATGCATGGTCCTGAAGGAGTAAGATTTTATACTAAACTTAAAACAATAACTTCAAGATGGCCTTCAGGCATTAGAACTAATCCTGAATTTATAATGCCGACAATGAAATAGTAATGAATAGAAAAATATCATTAATTGGTGCAGGTCAAATAGGCGGAACTTTAGCTCATTTACTTGGATTGAAAGAGGTTGCTTCAGAAATAGTATTATTTGATGTTGCAGCAGGAGTTGCTAAAGGAAAAGCATTAGATATAGCACAATCATCTTCTGTAGACGGTTTTAATGTAAAGTTGTCAGGCACAGATGATTATAATGATATTAAAAATTCTGATGTAATAATCATTACCGCAGGAGTGCCAAGAAAACCAGGAATGAGCAGAGATGATTTACTTGGAATTAATTTAAAAATAATGAAAAAGGTAGCTGATGGTATAAGAAAAAATTGTCCAGAAGCATTTGTAATTTGTATAACAAATCCATTGGATGTAATGGTAATGGCATTACAAAAGTATTCTAATTTACCTAAAAATAAAGTTGTCGGAATGGCAGGAATATTAGATTCTTCGAGATATAAGTTGTTTTTATCAGAAGAATTTAATGTCCCCGTAAAAAAAATAGAAGCGCTGGTAATGGGAGGTCATGGGGACACAATGGTTCCATTACCTGGTTTTACAAAAATTGACGGAAAAAAACTTTTAGAGTTAGTTGATGAAGGAAAAATAACTAACGAAAAAATTGAGAGTATAAATCAAAGAACTCGAGATGGAGGTGCAGAAATAGTAAAATACTTAGAAAAAGGATCAGCATACTATGCACCAGCGGCATCTGGTGTAGAAATGGCTAAAAGTTATCTGAATGATGAAAAAAAACTATTACCATGCGCAGTTTATATTAATGGAGAGTACGGTGTTAAAGATATTTATGCTGGAGTTCCTGTAATCATCGGAAAAAAAGGTGTTGAAAAAATTGAAGAAATAAATTTAAGAGATAATGAGAAAGCGGAATTTTCAAAATCAGTAGAAGCAGTGAAAAAACTTTGGCAAGCTGCTATCAAAATTGATCCAGATCTAAATAATTAATGAATATTCATGAACATCAAGCAAAAAAACTTTTAAAAGAATTTGGTGTACCTGTACCAAATGGTGTTTACGGATTTTCCGTAGATGAAATTATACAAAAATCAAAAAATCTCAAAACCGAAAAATATGTTTTAAAAGCACAAATACATGCAGGTGGAAGAGGAAAAGCAGGTGGAATTACCATAGCTAATAACATTAATGAATTAAAACAAGCAGCTAATCAACTTTTGGGTAAAACATTAGTTACTCATCAAACAGGGCCTAAAGGCAGAAAAGTAGAGAGATTATACGTAGAGGAAGCATCAAACGTAGATAAAGAATTTTACTTATCATGTTTGGTAGATAGAAAAAGTTCAAAAATTGCATTTATATCAAGTATGCAAGGTGGAATGGATATTGAGGAAACAGCGATAAAATCACCTGAAAAAATAATTACAACTAAAATCGATTATAAAGATGAGATATCCGACACTGAATGCGAAAAGGTAATAAAGGTTTTTAATTTAGAGTATGATGCAAAAGATCAAGGTATAAATTTAATCAAATGCATATTCAAAATGTTTAAACATAAAGACGCAAGTTTAGTTGAGATAAATCCTTTAATATTAACTAAAGAAAACAATATTATTTGTTTGGATGCAAAAGTAATATTGGATGATAATGCATTATTCCGACATCCGGATCATTTAGAATTAAGAGATTTAAAAGAGGAAGATCCAAAAGAAATAGAAGCGAGTAAACATGGTTTATCTTATATTAAGTTAGACGGTAACATAGGATGTATGGTTAATGGTGCTGGTTTGGCAATGGCTACAATGGATATAATTAAATTGTATGGTCAAACTCCCGCAAACTTTTTAGATGTTGGTGGTGGAGCAACAAAAGAAAAAGTTTCTTCTGCATTAAAAATAATTTTATCTGATAAAAATGTAAAAGGTATATTAATAAATATTTTTGGTGGCATAATGAGATGTGATATTCTTGCAGCAGGAGTAGTAGATGCTGCAAAAGAGATCAAAATAGACTTACCAATTGTAGTAAGATTAGCAGGTACAAATGTTGAAGAGGGTAATAAAATACTAAAAGGTTCTAAGTTAAAAATAATTACGGCTTCAGATTTATCAGATGCTGCAGAAAAAATTGTTAATGTTATAAAATAATGTCTATTTTAATTAATAAAAATACTAAACTTATATGCCAAGGTTTCACTGGTTCACATGGTACATTCCACTCGGAACAAGCTCTTAAATATGGGACAAATTTAGTTGGCGGAGTCACTCCAAGAAAAGGTGGCCAAATCCACCTTGGCAAACCGGTTTTCAATTCTGTAAACGAAGCTGTCAAAGAAACAGAAGCAAATGCCACAATGATTTATGTCCCCGCAAAATTTGCAGCAGATGCAATAATTGAGGCTATTAATGCATCTATCGAACTCATAGTCTGTATTACAGAAGGCATACCAGTTTTAGACATGTTAAAAGTAAAAAAATATCTCTCAAAATCTAAATCAAGATTGATAGGTCCAAACTGCCCAGGGATTATTACACCAGAAGAGTGTAAAATTGGGATCATGCCTGGAAATATTCATAAAAAAGGATCAGTAGGTATCGTGTCAAGATCTGGAACATTAACTTATGAAGCAGTGGATCAAACTTCCAAAATAGGGTTGGGTCAATCTACATGTATAGGTATTGGTGGAGACCCGATTAATGGAACAGATTTCATAGACTGCCTAGAACTATTTCTAAATGATCCAGCGACAGAGTCTATTGTGATAATAGGTGAAATTGGAGGATCATCTGAGGAAGAAGCATCTGAATTTATCAAAAATCACAAAATAAAAAAACCAATGGTAGGTTTTATTGCAGGAATAACAGCACCACCTGGTAGAAGAATGGGACATGCAGGGGCTATAATTTCTGGCGGTAAAGGTGGTGCAGCAGAAAAGATTAAGACAATGGAGAATGCAGGCATTTCTATGGCTAAATCTCCAGCAGATATAGGAAAAACTCTTATTAACAAATTGTCACTTTAAATATTTAATTCTCACACTATAATTATAATAATTTAATGAGTGCAGAAAAAAATCTAAATTTAAAAAAAACGTCTTTCTTATCTAAAACTAATAGCTCTTTTATAGAGCAAATGTATTTAAGGTATGTAAAAGAGGATCCATCACTTCCAGAAAGTTGGAGAGACTATTTTTCAGATTTAAATGAAGATGTTAAGTCTATTATTAAAGAAATTGAAGGTCCATCATGGATTAGAAAAAATCTAGATGAAAATACTAGAGATGATAATTCAAGTACATTGGAGAAACAAAAAATTGATTCTATAAAAGCAATAGCATTAATTAGATCTTATAGAATTAGAGGACATTTAATTGCCAATCTTGACCCCCTTGGAATGATGAAGCGAGAATATTTACATGAATTACATCCATCTGATCATGGTTTTAAAAAAGAAGACTACGAAAGAAAAATCTATTTAAGTTCTTACTTGGATACCAGTTATTCAACCATCAAAGATATAATGTTTAAGCTTCGTAGAGTTTATTGTGCAACTATTGGAGCTGAGTATATGCATATATCTGATCCTGTTGAAAAAATATGGTTCAGAGAGAGAATGGAAAAAAATGAAAACCAAATAAATTTTACCAACAAAGGAAAAAAAGCAATTTTAAAAACAATAATAAAAGCGGAAGGCTTTGAAAAATATTTAGCAAAAAAATTTATTGGAACAAAACGATTTGGACTTGATGGTGGAGAAGCACTAATTCCAGCTTTGGAGCAAATAATAAAAAGGGGTGGGCAACTTGGAGCTAAGGAGATTAAGATAGGAATGCCACATAGGGGACGGCTTAATGTTTTAGCAAATGTTTTGCAGAAATCTTATAAAAAAATATTTAATGAATTTGTAGGAGAATTAGATGCTAAAAGTGAGGAGTCAGCAGGTGATGTTAAATATCATTTGGGTGCATCTTCAAATAGAGAATTTGATGGTAATTCAGTGCATGTTAGTCTTACAGATAACCCGTCACATCTGGAGGCTGTAAATCCTGTGGTTTTGGGACAAGTCAGAGCAAAACAATTTTTTCATAAAGATAAAGAGAGAAAAGAGGTAATACCAATATTGATACATGGAGATGCAGCTTTTGCAGGTCAAGGAGTTGTAGCAGAGTGTTTTGCTATGTCTGGTTTGAAAGGTCACAATACTGGAGGAACCATTCATATAATAGTAAATAATCAAATTGGTTTTACCACTAGCCCCAGGTTTGCAAGATCAAGCCCATATCCATCTGATCTTGGTAAAATAGTTGAAGCTCCGATTTTACATTGTAATGGAGATGATCCAGAGGCAGTCGTACATTGTGCAAAAATTGCAATAGAATTTAGACAAAGATTTAAAAAAGATGTTGTTATTGATTTAATATGCTACAGAAGATTTGGTCATAATGAGGGTGACGAGCCAACATTTACTCAACCATTAATGTATAAAAAAATTAAATCTCATCCAACTACATTAAATATTTATTCAAAAAAACTTATTAAAGAAAATTCTATAACCGAAGAAGAATTTAAGTCTGAAAAAAAAGAGTTTAATGATCTTTTAGAGAATCAATTTAAATCTGCAAAAGATCACCACCCAAAAATTGATTGGTTTGAGGGAACTTGGTCAAGGTATAGACCTCAAAAAGGAAAAGATAAAATAGGCAACACGGGAGTTCAAAAGAATGAACTAATTGAAATTTCAAAAAAAATTCATTCTTTACAAGAGAATTTGAAAATTCATAAGACAATTAAGAGAATATTTGAAAATAGACATAAATCAATTTTAGAAGAAAAGAATATTGACTGGTCAACAGCAGAAGCGCTAGCATTTGGAACTTTATTAAAAGAGGGTTTTCCAGTTCGACTAGTTGGACAAGACTCAGGTAGAGGTACATTTAGTCAACGGCATTCAGTATTAAGAAATCAGGAAGATAATTCTAGATACATTCCTCTAAACAATATCTCAAATAAACAGCAAAACTTTGAAATAGTCGATAGTTTTTTGTCAGAGTTGGCTGTTTTAGGTTTTGAGTATGGATATAGTTTAGTTGAGCCCGAAACGTTAACAATTTGGGAGGCTCAATTTGGAGATTTTGCAAATGGTGCTCAGGTAGTTATTGATCAATTTATTGCGTCTGGTGAAAGGAAATGGAATAGAGCGTCTGGTTTAGTTATGTTGTTACCTCATGGCTATGAAGGTCAGGGCCCAGAACATTCATCAGCAAGACTTGAAAGATTCCTTCAATTAAGTGGACAAGAAAATTTACAAATTGTTAATTGTACGACTCCGGCAAATTACTTTCATGTGTTGAGAAGACAAATACATAGAGATTTTCGAAAACCTCTAATAATAATGACACCGAAGTCACTATTAAGAAATAAATTGTGTATTTCTAATTTGGAAGATTTTAGTAAAAATAAATCTTTCCACAGAGTGCTTAAAGATCATTCATATTTTGATAATGACAAATTTATTAGCTTAAAAAAAGACTCAGATATAAAAAAAGTGATTATATGTTCGGGTAAAATTTACTTTGACCTACTTAAAGCAAGAGAAACTATACGAAGAAATGATATAGTTTTAATAAGAGTAGAGCAACTTTATCCTTTTCCAGTTAAATCTTTGGTTAAGGAGATTAAAAATTACCGCAAAAATGCATCCTTTTTTTGGTGTCAGGAAGAACCAAAAAATATGGGAGCTTGGAGTTCAGTAAGAGATTATATACAATGGACTTTAGATTATATTGAAGCTAATAATAATAAAATTTCTTATATTGGAAGAGACCCAGCTGCTTCACCTGCAACAGGGTATGCGAAAAGACATATAAGCCAACAAGAAGAAATTATTAGAAAAGTATTTGAATAAATGAGTGATGATATATTAGTACCGGTTCTTGGAGAAAGTGTTACTGAAGCTACAGTTGCGCGTTGGTTAAAGAAAGAGGGTGAAGAAGTTGCAGCAGATGAACCAGTAGTAGAGTTAGAGACTGACAAAGTTAACTTGGAGGTGCCTTCTCCTGTGAGTGGTATAATTTCAAAAATTAACTCTAAAGATGGTGAAAATGTAGAGGTAGGATCTGTACTAGGCGTTGTGTCGAGTGGTCAAACCAAACCTGTTACAAAAGAAAATATAAACGAAAAAGTTCCTCCAATTACAGAAAAAATAATCGATGAAGCAGAAAAAACTGTAAATGAAAAAACACAAAATGAAAATGTAGTAGAATTAATTGATGAAGATAATAACGTAGAAAAAAAAATTTTCGACGAGGAAACAAATAATGAGGAACCACTTATTTTAATAAATGAAGTCTCAAATGGTAAAGCAAATCTAATTAATAATAATCTATCACCAGCTGTTAGAAAAATAGTTACAGAAAAAAATCTTAAACTTGAGGGAATAAAAGGATCAGGAAAACATGGAGCAATTTTAAAAGGTGATCTGTTGAATTTGATGAACAAAACCCCCCAGCCAAATCATAGAAAAATAAAATATGGACCTGAGGAGAGAATTCAAATGTCTAGATTGAGACAAACTATTGCTAAACGACTTAAGTCTGCTCAAGAGACAGCAGCTATGCTAACAACTTTTAATGAGGTTGACATGTCAAAGGTTATTAATTTTAGAAAAGAAAACCAAGATGAGTTTAAGAATAAATTTAATATTAAGTTAGGATTTATGTCCTTTTTCGTAAAAGCATCAATAAAAAGTTTAAAATTGTATCCAGCAATAAATGCCGAGGTTGAGAACAATGACATAATTTATAAAAATTATTATAATATTAGTTTTGCTGTTGGAACAGACAAAGGATTAGTTGTTCCTGTATTGAAAAATGCAGATGAAATGTCATTTGCTGATATAGAAAAAAATATTAAAATCTTGTCAGATAAGGCAGATAAAGGAAGTTTATCAATAGGAGATTTACAAGGCGGGACTTTTACAATAAGTAATGGAGGTGTTTATGGTTCAATGTTATCAACTCCTATTATAAACCCACCGCAATCGGGTGTATTAGGTATGCACAATATTGTAGAGAGAGCAATTGTATTGAATGGTGAAGTTAAAATTAGACCAGTTATGTATTTAGCTTTATCATATGACCACAGAATTATCGATGGTAAAGAAGCGGTGTCGTTTTTAAAAGAAATTAAGGAAAATTTAGAGGAACCTGAAAAACTATTTTTAGATAATTAAATGTCAGAAAAGTTTGATGTAACTGTGATTGGTGGTGGACCTGCTGGATATGTATGTGCCATAAGAGCCTCACAGCTTGGATTGAAAACTGCATGTATAGAGTCAAGAGAAACCCTTGGAGGAACTTGTTTAAATATTGGATGTATACCCTCAAAAAGTTTATTAAATTTATCTGAATCTTTTCATAAAGCCCAAAATTTCTCAAAAATTGGAATTGAAACCGGAGATATAAAGTTAAATCTTCCAAAAATGATGAAAAATAAAGATAAAGCAGTTACCATTTTAACAAAAGGAGTAGAGTTTTTGCTTAAAAAAAATAAAGTAAACTATATCAAAGGTAAAGGAAGTCTATTAGGAGACAACAAAGTCTCAATCAGAACCAAAGATAATCAAACAAAAACTATTGAGAGTAAAAATATTATAATTAGCACTGGATCTGAAGCTGCAGAATTACCTGGAGTAAAGTTTGATGAAAAAAAAATTTTATCTTCAACCGGAGCATTAAGCATGTCTGAAGTACCAAAAAAAATGATAATAATTGGAGGTGGTTATATTGGACTAGAGATGGGATCAGTTTGGTCAAGACTTGGATCAGAAGTACATGTAATTGAATATCTTGATCATATAACACCAGGGTTAGATAAAGAAATATCGAATGAATTTATGAAGATTTTAAAAAAGCAGAAAATAAATTTTCATTTAAATACAGAGGTTAAAAAAGTATTTAAAACAGAAAACGGTGTGACTATTGAGACAAATGATGCTCAAAATAATAAGAACGTATTCAATGGTGATGTGGTACTAGTATCAGTAGGTCGAAAACCATATACTGAGAGTCTAAATTTAGAAAAAGTTAGGATTGCTTGCGATGAAAAAGGTAGAATAAAAGTAAACAATAAATTTCAAACAAATGTAAAAAATATTTATGCTATTGGTGACGTTATAAATGGTCCAATGTTAGCACATAAAGCTGAGGAAGAAGGGATTGCAGTTGCCGAATTAATTGCAGGTCAAGCAGGACATGTAAATTATGATTTGATACCAGGGGTAATTTATACATCGCCAGAAGTAGCTTATGTTGGAAAAAATGAGGAAGAATTAAAAAAAAATAATATTAATTACAAAGTTGGAAAATTTCCTTTTATGGCCAATTCAAGAGCGAAGGCTATAGACCAGCCAGAAGGTTTCGTAAAAATTCTGGCAGATTATAAAACAGATAAAGTTTTGGGTGTTCATATCATAGGACCACATGCTGGAGAAATGATAGCTGAAATGTCAGTAGCTATGGAATTTGGTGCTAGCTCAGAAGATATTGCAAGAACTTGCCATGCTCATCCAACTTTTTCAGAGGCTATAAAAGAGGCAGCATTATCGGTAGATAAAAGACAGATTCATTCGTAATATATAAAATATCTAATTATGAAATATCCTGTTTTATTACCAAATATTTTTGGGTATCCTTTTACATATAATAGTAAAAAAAAACTAGATATTGGCCAGTATGTCAAGGTTCCTTTTGGCAAAGCTCAAATGACAGGATTAATTTGGCATAAGTTTGAAGAAGATACTAAAAAAATATTTCGAATTAAAAATATACTAGAAGAAATAAATACTCCCAAATTAAATATAAAAACGCTGAAATTTTTAGAATGGTTTTCTGAATACAATATGATTCCGCTTGGAATGTCTCTAAAATTACATCTACTCAGTAATGAAGCAATAGAAGAATTTGACAAAAAAATTTATGATCATTATTTAAATAACAAAATTCCAAAAGATTTTAAATTTTCTCAAGAACAAATGGATGCTATAAAAAAAATGGAAAGTAAAACTCCTGGTTTTAGAGTTCATTTGCTTCAAGGAACTACTGGTTCTGGAAAAACTTTAGTTTATTTTAATTCAGTTATGGAGAAAGTTAAAAAGGGTTTACAAGCATTGATTTTACTTCCTGAAATTGGTCTTACTTTTGAATTTGAAAAAAAATTCTCTGAATTTTTTGGATTTAATCCAGCTATCTGGCATTCAGGAATTTCAAAGAAAAATAAAAAAATTATATGGAGTGGTTTAGCAACTGGAAAAATAAAAGTAGTAATAGGTGCTCGCTCGTCATTATTTTTACCATTCAAAAACCTAGGCGAAATTGTAGTGGATGAGGAACATGACCAATCTTTTAAACAAGATGAAGGAGTAATTTATAATGCTAGAGATATGGCTATAGCTAGAGCAAAATTCGAAAATATTCCAATCAATTTAATCAGTGCTGTTCCCTCTGTTGAAACATTCCAAAATATCAAAAATAACAAATATTCATATTCGAGATTGATAAAAAGATATAAAAATGCAAGTTTACCAAAGCATGAAGTAATCAATCTTAGAGATCACAAACCTCCCAAAAAAAATTTTATTAGTCCATTGACACAAGAAAAAGTTTTAAACCATCTTAAAAAAGGAGATCAGGTTTTATTTTTTATAAATAGAAGGGGATATTCTCCACATGTTATGTGTAAGAATTGTTTAAAAGTTTTTTCATGTTTAAATTGTTCTATAAACTTAGTCTATCATAAAAGAAAAAATAAATTATATTGTCATTATTGTGGTTTTACATCTAGTCTTGATAGAAGTTGTTCAAAAGATAAAAAATGTGAATTAATTTTTAGTGGTCCTGGAGTTGAAAAAATAAATGAAGAAGTGAATAATTTGTTCCCAAATTATAAGACACAAATATTCTCAAGTGATACTATGAGCAAGAAATCCTCAAGTCTATTATTAGAAAGAATTATAAATAATAAAATTAATATATTAGTTGGCACTCAACTTATTTCAAAAGGCTTTCATTTTCCACATCTAAATTGTATTGTGGTTCTGGATATTGATTTATCTTCATATGGACATGATTTAAGAGCCTCAGAAAAAAATCTTCAATTATATCATCAATTATCTGGTAGAGCAGGTCGGGAAGGAAAACCAGCAACTGTTTATTTTCAAACTTACGATTTAAACTCTAAAACTATAAATACCATAACCAATGAAGATCCATTTATTTTTCTTGAAAACGAAATTAAAATTAGAAAGAAATTTAATCTTCCACCATTTGAAAGATTTATTAGTTTAATACTAACATCTCATGACCCAAAAAAATTATATTTGCAGTCAGTTGATATTAAAAATTTTTTGATTAAAAATATTAAAATAAGAGTTTTGGGTCCTGTTGAGGCACCAATATTTAGGATAAAGAAAAAATATAGGTATAGAATTTTATTAAGATCTCCAAAATCAATAAATTTGCAAAAAAAATTGTCAAAATTACTTAAAAATTTCCAGATTCAACCTGGAGTAAAATTAACTGTTGATGTTGATCCAATTACCTTCAATTAATACATTTTTAAATTGAATTTAGACAAATCTGTCGCTTGAAGCCTTAAAATACATATGTTATTTAAACACAATTTTATCATTAAGGAATATTAAGTTGACTAAAATCTCTCCCTCATTATCTGTTAATAATAGTTATTCTCAAGCATTATATGAACTTGTTGAAGAGGAAAAATCAATTGATCAAGTAGAGAAAGAAGCGACCGCAATTTTAAAATTAATTATCGAAAGCGCAGAATTTGTAAATTTAATTAAAGATCCTAGAAATACTCAGTCTGAACAAACAATTGCAATAACAGCTATTTGTGAAAGTTATAAATTAAACAATACATTAATTAAGTTTCTAAATTTTTTAATATCGAAGAGACGATTATTTTTTTTAGAAAAAATTTTGAGAGATTTTTTAACTATTTGTTCCTCAAAAAGAGGTGAAATTATAGCAAAATTAACAGCAGCAAAAGAGTTATCGACCTCCGAATTAGATAACATTAAAAATAGCTTAAAAGAAAATTTTGGTTCTAACCTTAAATTAAAATTTAAATATGATCCCAGTTTACTCGGTGGTCTTATTGTACAAGTTGGAAGTATTATGATTGATACTTCGATTAAAAATAAATTACAACAAATTGAAAACAAAATGATAGAGGCATAAATGGAAATTAATCCTTCAGAAGTAACAAAAATATTAAAAGAGCAAATTAGAAAAACAGGAGATAAAGCTGAGGTTTCAGAGGTCGGGCAAGTTCTTTCGGTTGGTGACGGGATTGCACGTATATATGGATTAGATAATGTTCAAGCTGGTGAAATGGTAGAATTTTCTGATAGTTCGAAGGGAATGGCTTTAAACTTGGAGAGTGATAATGTCGGTGTTGTAATATTCGGAGATGATAGAGCCATTAAAGAAGGAGACACTGTAAAAAGAACTGGAGCAATCGTCGATGTACCAGTTGGTAAAGAATTATTAGGTAGAGTTGTTGATGCATTGGGAAATCCTATAGATGGAAAGAGTCCACTGGATAAATCTCTTAAGAGAAATAGAGTTGAGGTAAAAGCTCCTGGTATTATTCCAAGAAAATCTGTAAGTGAACCTATGCAAACAGGATTAAAAGCAATTGATAGTTTAATACCAGTAGGCAGAGGACAGAGGGAGCTTATAATTGGTGATAGGCAAACAGGAAAAACAGCTGTAGCAATTGATACTATAATCAATCAGAAAAAAATAAATCAGTCAGATGATGAGAGTAAAAAACTTTATTGTATTTATGTAGCTGTGGGACAGAAAAGGTCAACAGTTGCACAAATTGTTAAAACTCTAGAGGATGCTGGCGCAATGGAATATACAACAATCGTATCAGCAACTGCTTCAGACTCTGCACCTTTACAGTTTTTAGCGCCTTATACTGGATGTACAATGGGTGAATATTTTAGAGACAATGGTATGCATGCCTTGATAATTTATGACGATTTATCTAAGCAGGCAGTTGCTTACAGACAAATGTCGTTACTGCTAAGAAGACCTCCAGGAAGAGAAGCATACCCTGGTGATGTTTTTTATTTACATAGTAGATTATTAGAAAGAGCAGCGAAACTTAATGATGAAAGTGGCGGAGGTTCTTTGACAGCACTACCAATTATAGAAACCCAAGCAGGAGATGTATCTGCATATATACCTACAAATGTTATTTCTATTACAGATGGTCAAATTTTTTTAGGAACTGAAATATTCAATCAGGGAATTAGACCTGCTATCAACGTTGGTTTATCTGTTTCTCGTGTAGGGTCAGCAGCGCAAACAAAAGCAATGAAAAAAGTTGCTGGGTCAATTAAATTAGAATTAGCACAATATAGAGAAATGGCAGCTTTTGCACAATTTGGATCTGATTTAGATGCATCAACGCAACAATTGTTAAACAGAGGTTCAAAACTAACTGAACTTTTAAAACAAAAACAATATTCTCCAATGACAGTAGAAGAACAGGTAATATCAATTTTCTGCGGAGTTAAAGGGTTCTTGGATGATGTTGAACTAAAGGATATTGCAGAATTTGAGAATAAAATTCTTGAAAAATGTAAATCAGAAAATTCTGAAATATTAGAGTCTATAAGAAGTTCTGGCAAACTCGACGACGAAAACGAGAAAAAGCTTTCTGATTTAATCACAAATTTAAAATCTAGTATGAAATAATTATGCCTAGTTTAGATGATTTAAAAAAAAGAATTACCAGTGTTAAGTCCACTCAAAAAATAACAAAAGCTATGAAAATGGTAGCAACCGCAAAATTAAGGAAAGCACAAGAAAATGCAGAGAAAGGCAGACCATATTCAGAAAGAATGAACAATATTATTTTAAATCTTTCAAAAAATATAACTGACAAAGAAAATTCTTCCAAACTTTTAGTTGGAACAGGAAGAGAAGATACCCATCTTTGTATTGTATTAACTGCTGACAGAGGTTTGTGTGGAGGCTTTAATACTAATATAATTAAAAAAGCAAAAAACTATTTTGATAAATTAAGTAAAGAGGGTAAAAAATTTAAAATAATAACTGTAGGAACAAAAGGTTATGATCAATTGAAAAGAAATTACAAAGATAAGATTATTGAAAAAATATCTTTTAAAGAATCAAAAAATATTAATTATTTTGATGCAGAAAAGGTTGGAAGTCTTATTTTAGAAAAATTTGATAAAGAGGAATTCGATATATGTACTATATTTTATAATAAATTCAAAAATGTAATGACTCAAATTCCTCAGCAACAGCAAATCATACCTCTTCAAAGCGAAGAGAAAAATGATTTATCTAATGAGCAGCCTGATGATAGCTATGAGTTTGAACCAGACGAAGATGAGATATTAAGTAATTTATTGCCAAAAAACATTTCTACTCAAATTTTTAAGGCGATGTTAGAAAATTCAGCAAGCGAGCAGGGTTCTAGGATGACAGCAATGGATAATGCAACTAGAAACGCTGGTGAATTAGTTGATAAACTTTCTATTGAATACAATAGAAGTCGACAAGCAGCTATAACAAAAGAGTTAATTGAAATCATATCAGGAGCGGAGAGTTTATAATATGAGCAAAAAAGGATATATAACACAAGTAATCGGGGCAGTGGTTGATGTAAAATTTGATGGAGAATTACCAGAAATCTTGACTGCTTTAGAATGTAATAATGGTGGAACGAGACTAGTCTTAGAAGTTGCACAGCACTTAGGAGAGTCCAGCGCAAGAACAATAGCTATGGATAGCACTGAGGGATTAAAAAGAGGCGATGAAGTAACTGATACAGGAAAACCAATTCAAGTTCCAGTAGGTCCAAAAACACTAGGTAGAATTATAAACGTGATCGGTGAACCAATCGATCAAAAAGGCGAGGTTGAAACTAAAGAAAATTGGCCAATACACAGACAAGCGCCATCATTTAATGATCAATCGACAGAAACTGAAATTCTAGTAACAGGTATTAAAGTAATTGACTTATTGGCACCATACGCAAAAGGCGGAAAAATCGGCTTGTTTGGTGGAGCTGGTGTTGGAAAAACAGTAATCATTATGGAATTAATTAATAACATTGCAAAAGCTCATGGTGGTTTTTCAGTTTTTGCTGGTGTTGGTGAAAGAACAAGAGAAGGAAATGATCTATATCATGAAATGATTGAGTCAGGAGTAATTAAACCTGACGGAGATGGTTCGAAAGCAGCACTAGTTTATGGACAAATGAATGAACCTCCCGGAGCTAGAGCTAGAGTGGCGTTGACCGGATTGACAGTTGCTGAATATTTTAGGGATCAAGAAGGACAAGATGTATTGTTTTTTGTTGATAATATCTTCAGATTTACCCAAGCGGGATCAGAAGTTTCTGCGTTATTAGGAAGAATACCTTCTGCAGTAGGATATCAACCAACATTAGCTACTGACATGGGAAATTTACAAGAGAGAATTACTACTACAAACAAAGGTTCTATAACCTCTGTA
>ENA-OSEY01001609-OSEY01001609.1-marine-metagenome-genome-assembly--contig:-NODE-1609-length-15333-cov-4.096945_pt1 | contig 15333 bp, 17 predicted proteins | sample MGYA00248465_ERZ534230 | MGnify/ENA primary metagenome ERZ534230 (study PRJEB26409, sample SAMN06344110) | marine metagenome | isolation source: Sea water from surface | place: Atlantic Ocean:Southern...
TTAGCTGGAGGAAGTGTTGGGTCATCTATTTTAGATGTCAATAACAATCCCAAAACTCATAACTATCACCACTGCGATGCAGATTATAATACCATAAGAAAGCTCTGTGGAATCTCCATCGCAGATGAGGAAATTAATTCCATTTTAGCATTTCTTGAAATATCAAATACGCCTATAAAAAACTCCTCTTATCGTTTAAAAATACCCGATTACAGAGTTGATGTAATTAGAGAAGCAGATGTGGCAGAAGAGGTATTAAGGATATATGGATACAATAATGTGATTATTCCACCAAAAATAAATAGCTCCCCTTCATTTACCCCATTGAGAAATAGCATTTCAACTCAAAAAAAAGTAAGTGATTATCTATCTGCTAGAGGTTTTAACGAGGTGCTAAATAATTCGTTAACCGCCACACATCAAAGCAATAAATTAAAATATACAGGCTTAAATGAAGAGGCATATGTAAAACTACTTAACCCGCTAAGCTCAGACACAGAGGTGCTTAGACAAACATTAGTTTTAAATGTAATAGATGTGATAAAGTACAATCAGGATCATGGAGAAGCTAATGTGCAGCTTTTTGAATGGGGTAAAACATATCAATTAAATGAAAATAAATTTCAAGAAGAAAAACATCTGATTATTGCATTAAAGGGACTTCAACACGAAGAACATTGGTATGATGGGAAAAAAGAAACTTCATTTCATCAACTAAAGGGCTATGTTGAGAGTATATTTTCATTATTGGGAATCACGTTAGAAGCATCCATTTTTGAAGATAATGAACTATTTAGTGGAGGTGTATTGTATCAAATAGGAAATAAAATAATAGCAAAATGTGGCTTAGTTAATCCCAATTTAACAAATCAGTTTGACATTAAGGAGTCATGTTATATGGCGGAGCTTTACTGGGACCACATTTTTAAATTATGTCAAAAAAATCTAATAAAGTATATCCCAATTAATAAATTTCAAAAGGTATATCGAGATTTATCTATTCTGATTGATGAACAGATTACTTTATCAGATATCATCAATGCTACCAAAAATGTGAAAACAAATTTGTTACAAGATATCAGTCTTTTTGACATCTACAGAGATAAAAAACAATTTGTAGACAAGAAAGCATATGGGCTTCGTTTTCAATTTCTACATCCCAAAAGAACACTAACAGACAAAGAGGTTGACAAAGTGATGCTCCAAATACAGTATTCCATTTTAAAAGAAACTAACGGACAATTAAGGTGATGAAAGAGTTTTGGATTGGTTATTGGTTTAAGCCCTGGTATCTACTATACAAAATAGGCTATGCCATTGTGATAACTGGAATAAGATCGTATTTTAAAAATCACCAATACGATGGGAAAAAATCAATTCCTTTAAATACGGGTATCTTATATGCCGTTAATCATCAAAACGCCTTCTTAGACCCAATTGTTATAGCCGGCAAAACAAAGGAACCAACCTATTTTTTGACTCGTGCAGATATATTTAAAAAACCACTAGTGGCTAAACTGCTATCCATGATTTATATGCTCCCCATTTACAGACAACGGGACGGAGTGGATACCATAAAAATGAATCAAAAAACATTTGACACTTGTTATGATGTACTGAAGCAAAATGGGAATATTATTATTTTTCCTGAAGGGAATCACCACTACAAAAAAAGTTTAAGGCCCTTAAAAAAAGGTGTTGCTAGAATTGCTCTAGGTGCAGCAGAGAAATATAATTATGATATAAATTTAAAAATTGTACCATTGGGTATTGACTATGAAGATCATTTTAGAATGAATGGTAGCCTATATCTTAATGCAGCCAAACCTATTGATGTTAGTGATTATTTTGAAAATTTCAAGTCAAATCCTTCAGAAGCAGTAAATAAATTATCTGAGCATGTTTATTCTAAATTAAGTGATTTAATAATTAACATAAAAGACGATGATCATTATGATCAATTATATTATTTACTTCATCGAGTACCACTATCAACAAATGAGAATTCAGTAAAATTGAAATTTGATGAAAGAAAAAAAAGATTGAAAAAGCTAGAAAAATTACAAGCAGAAAATAAATCCTTATATACCAGTTTCATGGTCGTTACTGAAAAGCTAAAGCATGAAATGAAAAAACATCGAATTAGACCATACTTATTACACAAGAGTCGCGATTCGGTATTAAAATTAATCACATATACTTTAGTGCTTTTATGTTCTTTTCCTATTCATTTAATTGGCCTACTGTTAAATTATTTGCCCTATAAAATTCCAGTCTGGTTTGTAAATAAAAATGTAAAAGACAAGCATTTTCATGGTTCTTTAAAAATGGCGATGGGTCCTGTATTGTTTTTTATTTACTGGGCTACTGCAACAATACTCTTCTCTGTTGTTTTTGGATGGAAATATGGCTTACTATTTTTACCTACTCTTCCTTTTACAGCTCTATTTAGTTTTAGGTATTGGATACTTTTTACTAAAGTTAAAGGAATGTACGCCTACCGAAAAAATTATGATGAATTGCATGAAATCAAAAGAGAATATCTAAAAATGTATGAAATTTTAAAATAACTTTATAAGACCCCATTACCTTCAAATTTCCCCTCTTTGTACACGTCTATTCTTTCAATCAATCCATTTTCATCATAGATGTAATGCTTTCCTGTCCATAGCTTCCCGTCCAGAAATTCTCCATCCATCAATATATCTTTATTTTCATTGTAAGTCTTATGATATCCATCATTTAAAAACTTTCCTTTTGCCGATGGTAAAGGACCAATATTGAGTTCTCCCTGTGCAATAACAGATTCCTTTTTCTCTATAATAGCTCTTGCATTTTTAACCGCTGGATTTACTCTTGAAATGGTACCTGAAGTGGTAGATTCTCCCTTTTCATTAAACGTAATTTTCTCTTTTATATCTCCATTTGGCCAGTATCTTATTGCCTTTCCTCTGCCGAGTCCGTTTGCTGTTTCAAATACCAATTCAGCCTTTCCATTGGGATAGTAATATATTACCTCACCTTCTGTTTTGCCCTTATCATTAAATGACTTTTGCTGTGCTATTTCCCCGTTTTCGTAATACCTTATAAATTTACCGTTATATACTTTTGCATTCCAACTTCCTTTTTCTTCAATTTGACCATTTTCAAAATAGGTTATAAAATCACCTTTTGGAGTACCATTGATATATCTAATTTTACTTTTTATTTTACCCGAAGGATAATATTTATTCCATTCACCTATTCTTCTTCCGTAATTGAACCTCCCTTCTTCCACTTTAGCTACAGGAACGTAATTTTTATCTTTTATCATTCCACCTGTAATTACCCAATAACCATGTCTAGACCCATTTACGGTTTGATTAACAGAGTCAGACATTTGAGCATGAAGATCAAACATGAGATAAATTGAAAATATAAGCGATAGTAATAAACGGATCATATACTTGACGAAGCTAGGCTATTGTTAGTTCTAATTCCTTCTATCATTTTAAGAGTCATTTTTTTTAGGTCAAATTCTTCTTCCCAGCCCCAATCTTTTCTAGCATCTTGATCATTTATAGATGATGGCCAAGACTTGGCAATTTTATTTCTAAAATCAGGACTATAATTAATCTTAAAATCGGGAATATAAGTGCTAATCTCTTTTGCTATATCATCGGGTGAAAAACTTAAAGCAGCAATATTGTAGCTTTTAAATGTGGAAAGAGTTGATTTTTCAACCTGCATAAGCTCAATAGTTGCTCTGATAGCATCATCCATATACATCATAGGTAAATACACATCTTTTTCAATAAAACAGGAATAACGTTGATGCTTGATCGCTTCATGAAAAATATCAACAGCATAATCAGTTGTACCACCACCAGGTAAACTTTTATAACTAATAATTCCAGGATACCTAATGCTTCTTACATCGACATTAAATTTTTGGTGATAATAATCACACCATCTCTCTCCTGCGGATTTACTGATACCATACACGGTGTTAGGCTCAAGAATAGACTGTTGAGGTGAATTTTCCTTAGGACTTGTAGGACCAAAAACAGCTATAGAACTTGGCCAAAATACTTTTTTTATTTGTCCTTGCCTAGCTAATTCAAGCACATTAAACAGCCCGTTCATGTTGAGATCCCAGGCTGATTTAATTTTACTTTCTGAAACAGCGGAAAGTAAAGCAGCTAAAAGGTAAACTTCTGAAATTTCATATTCTTTTACAACACTAGCCAAGTGAATAGAATCTAGCACATCCATTTTAAGAAAAAGAACACCGTCATGTTTTCCTTTGTGCTTCGGATAAATATCAGTAGCCACAACTTGGTTTTCACCATATATATTAGTTAAAGTGTGAATCAGCTCTGTCCCAATTTGACCTGAAGAACCTATAACCAATTTTTTACCCATAGAATCTTTAATGTAAACAAAAATATAAAAACTTGACCTTAAAATTAGTTTATCACAGTTGTATTAAAAGGGAACCTGGTAAAATGAAGTTTTTCTACAATTTGAAATAGCTTTAACTTAAACTGGTCTATTTGTAGCTTTTTGATCGCTGAAATAAATACAAAATCATGTTCACTCTTTATATTTTCGTTCATGATAGCTTGTAAAGCCTGCTTATTTATGTTATCCGTTTTATTAAAACACATCAAAATAGGTTTCGGATGGTCCAATAATTCATTTAATGTCTCATTCACTGAGTCAACTTGATCTTGATAAGACGGATGAGATGCATCTACCACATGAATAAGCACATCTGCCTCTCTAACTTCATCTAATGTGGATTTAAAAGACTCTACTAGTTGATGAGGTAATTTTCTAATGAAGCCTACTGTATCCGACAATAAAAATGGAACTTGATTTATTACCACCTTTCTCACGGTGGTATCTAAGGTAGCAAACAACTTATTTTCAGCAAAAACATCCGATTTACTTAACAAATTCATGATGGTTGATTTCCCAACATTGGTATATCCTACTAATGCAACTCTTATTGTATTTCCCCTATTTTTTCTTTGAATAAATTTCTGTTTGTCAATCTTATCTAACTTTAATTTTAGTTGCCCTATCTTTTTATTAATGATTCTTCTATCTGTTTCAATTTGAGTTTCACCAGGCCCTCTCATACCAATTCCTCCCTTTTGACGCTCCAAGTGCGTCCACATTCTTGTTAATCTTGGAAGCAAATATTGGTATTGCGCTAACTCTACCTGAGTTTTTGCATGAGCAGTACGTGCTCTACTGGCAAAAATGTCTAGTATTAAATTACTTCTATCTAAAATCTTACACGATAATATACGTTCAATATTTCGTAGCTGAGTGGCTGTTAAATCATCATCAAAAATCACCAGATCAATATGGTGTTCTTTAACAAAATCTTTTATCTCACCCAGTTTACCCTTTCCTATAAATGTATTTGGTAATGGTTGGTTAAGTCTTTGCGTGAAACGATTTAATACTTTGGCTCCAGAAGTCAGTGCAAGAAAAGCTAACTCATCTAAAAATTCTTGTGTTTGAAGTGAATCTTGTTTTTGATTAACTAAACCAACAATAATGGCCTTTTCAATGGAGGACAAAATACTTAATCTATTCTTTTCTTTCTTGCAGCTATAAAACTTCTCACAAACGCAACCATAGAAAGAGCTGAGGACAAAATCATTATTACTATTCTGAAAATTGCCATAGAATCTTCTCTTCCGAAGGCACCTTTTAATGGCATGAATAATGCAACTAAAACGATTAACGTTAATAGTACTGAAATATGAGCAATTGCCTTATTTTCTTTTTTCACCCCAACATAACAAAGTAAAATCCCTACCCCAAAAAATAATGGTATCAAAGCTGTAACAGATGGTGTTTCAGATGATAAGTAACCCCAAACGCTCATAGATATTAAAATAACCGAATTTACAAGAGATATGATATGTGCTTTCATTTTTTAAATTTTATCAAAACTATAAAATGAAAAGGAATTGAATGGTAATGATATAGAAAATTGTTATATCTGAAAGTGAAAAAATTAATCTTAATAAGATTTGATTGTTTTTTCATGATTTTTTGGGTTTGTAAACACCCATTCTCCTGATGGTTTGCCATTAGTAAAAAGTCCTCTATATAATTCATGACCGTTGCTGTCGTAAACAATAATGGGCCCATGGGCAACTCCTTTAATAAAATGACCCACGCTTTGAGGTTTTCCATTTTTATGATAAACAATAACCTCTCCATCTTTTTCAACACCCTTGGATTCCTTAATATGATGTGAATTGACCTCAATATTAGGACTTGATGGTGTTCTATTACAGGAAATAAATAGCAGGAAAAAGACAAATGCAATAAAGTGGCATCTTTTTTGACTATTATAGACAATGAATAGAAAACATTTACTTTTTGGTCTTGTTATCATACTATGTTCGTTTAGCAAATACGCTAGCCATTCATTCCACAGCGCTGATTTTAACATTGAAAATATAAAACCATTTACAATTGGAGAAAAGTTAGTTTATAAAATTGCATATGGAATTATCGAAGCGGGAAATGCAAATTTAGAGGTGAAATTAATTGCGTCAAACCCAGAATGCTTTAGAGTCGTTGCAAAAGGGTATACCAATTTTGCCTTTGATTGGTTTTTTAAGGTCAGAGATCATTACGAAAGCATCATTGATTCCTCGAGCATGAAACCCAAATTTTTCATAAGAAATGTAAGTGAGGGAAATGTTAAATTTAATCAGTTCTACACTTTTAATCATAATAAGAGAATAGTAAACACTGGAGAACAGAATATCAAAGTGCCTGATAATGTTCAGGATATGGTATCTTGTTATTTCTATGCTAGAACATTGAACCTAAAAAACCTCAAAAAAGACACTGTTTTGTCATTTAATAGCATTGTGGACGGAGAAATTTACAATCTTAAAGTGAAATACATCGGAAAAGAACACATAAAAATAGAGGCAGGCCAATTCAATGCATTAAAATTCTGCCCCATTGTACAAAAAGGAAGAATTTTTAAAGAAGAAGAAGACTTAACTGTTTGGATTTCAGATGATTATAACAAAATACCATTATTAGTGAAAGCGAAAATATGGGTTGGTTCAGTACGTATGGAGCTGGAAAAAATGGACGGTGAACTGAACTCACCAAATCTTCTCGAGTAGTTATCCTGTTAATATTGTTAATAAAAAAAGCAGATTATCTGGCCTGTTTTCAGAGTATAATTGGTTTATTTTAATATATTCACCTTGTTATTAATCAAAAAATTTATAAAAAATGGCATATTCACATACCAATAGTAAAGGAAGTACTTACTATTTACATTCTAAAGATGTAACTTTAAGAGGAGGAAGAAATCAAACAATTTATTATTTCTCAAGAGAAGAAGGATCCAACTCATGTGACTTACCTTCAGGAAAGAAAGTTATTGAAAATGAAAGAACTGGATTACCTTTCTTAAAGAAAGCTTAATCAATTTCATCAACGATTGAAAAGCCACTTCAATGAAGTGGTTTTTTTTTGTCTATTTTTATAAAATGGATCTCATTTTAAACGGTGTATTTTTTGGAATATTCATAAGTTTTTTAGTTGGTCCAGCCTTTTTTATATTAATCGAAACTAGTATTAAAAAAGGGTTCAAATCAGCAGTTTTTTTAGATGTTGGTATTTTATTAAGTGATGCTTTATATCTTATTGCTTCGCTATTTATCGCTGAAAAAATCAATTATTGGCTATACTCTGTTAGCTACATAAAATATATTGCAGGTGGTATCTTTTTAGTAATTGGTGGGTATTCTATTTTTAAAAATTATTTATCTCTAAAAACAATCCCTAGTTCAAAAGAAATTAAAGAAGTAAATACTTCCAGTGAGAACATCATTATCTATCCTCTTCAACTTATTGCCAAAGGATTTGGACTAAATGCCATTAATCCTGCTGTCCTGGTATTTTGGATTGCGGCATGTACCTATGCTACAAAAGAATTACAAATTCAAGGAGCTGGCTTATTATATTATTTTGGTATTACGATTATAACCTTATTTAGTATCGATTTATTGAAAATATATTTTTCAAGTAAGCTTAAAAATTATTTAAATCCTAAAAATTTATGCTACTTAGGAATCATTGTTGGGTGTGCACTGGTCTTTTTTGGAATTACCATATGTTTCAAAGAAATAAAACTGTAAATGAATTATGATTTCCTAATTGTTGGACAGGGAATTGCAGGTTCCATAATGGGTTTACAATTAGAAAAGTACAATCAACGATTTCTCATTGTAGATAAAAATGAAAAAATTACTAGTTCAAAAGTAGCTGCGGGTCTAATGCACCCTATGTCCTTTAAAAGATGTGTATTAAATTGGAAAGGGGAAACCCTGTATGACTACAGTCATCAATTTTACACAAAATGCAATGAAATTTTAAGCGATAAAACCTATTGGGAATTTCCATTAGTTAGGCTGTTTCAATCCTATGAAGAACAAAATAACTGGTTAAGTAAAGTATCTACTAAACCATTTGTTGATGTGTTAAGCGAAAGAGAAGAGAAGTTTGATAATATTAACAACCCATTTGGAAATGGAAGATTAAAAAAATCTGCAAAACTAGATGCTAGTGCATTTCTTAAAAATGTAAAACTACACTTTGAACGTCAAAATAACTTTAGAGAGGAGTCCTTTTCAACTCAAAACATACAGAAGGATGGATACCTTTACAAAAAAGGAAATGATCTATTTAAATACATTATTTTTTGTCAAGGTCCATTTGTTGATGAATTTAACCCATTCAGCTACCTGCCAATCATTCCAAATAAAGGAGAAATTTTAGAAATTCAATCACAATTTCTGCCCCAATTTATTTTAAGTAAGGGTGTCTTTTCCATCCCAACTGTTGAGGATAAATTTATATTAGGAGCCACTTATAATCACAACGATTTATCAAAAAAAATAACAGAAGATGCTAGATTGGAACTGCTTTCTAAAGTTAAAACGTTTTTACCCCAAAACAATTTTAAAATTATAAATCAAAAATATGGATTTAGACCAACCACCATTGATCGCAAACCTCTCATAGGTAATCACCCCATCTTGAAAAACGCATTTATATTTAACGGAATGGGATCAAAATCAATTCTAATGGCTCCCCTGCTTGGTAAACAGCTTATTGAACACATATTGTTCAATAAAAAACTATCTGAGGGCGTTAATGTGTCCCGATTTGATCATTACTTTTCTGCACAACACAAAGAATTATGTTCAAAATTAGTAACTTAACCGCGATTTGTTCGTATTTGATTTTTGGCATGTTTATTGGACAAATAGAACTAGAATTTTAAAATAAAATATCAAATGAAAAATTATACAATATTAATAAAGAGTCTTTTATCTATCGTTTTATGTTGGGGGTTTACTTCTGCAATTTCTGCTCAATGCATTAAAGGAAACTGTTTCAGGGGACACGGTACCTATGAATGGGAAAATGGTGATTTCTATGAAGGGATGTGGAAGGCTGGAAAACCAGACGGTAATGGTACATTTTATTTCGAAAATGGAGATAATTATGTCGGTAGATTTGCAGAAGGTCTAAAAAATGGCCAGGGTAAATATACTTGGAAAAATGGCAATACGTATGACGGGAGCTGGGCGAAGGATAAGATGAATGGCAGGGGTGAATACTATTGGGCTAAAGAAGGTGCCAAGTTTAATGGTCAATTTCAAGAAGGGCAAATTACTAATATTGAGATTGGTGCACCTGTTGAAAGTCCTACAGAATTTCCTAAGTAACTAACTCTTATACAGCAGCGACTGCTGCTACATATAAATTTCCATATTGGCCTTCTAATGACTGGATACAATGGTATAATGTTGAGCCTGTCGTTACTACATCATCTACAATTATAATATTTGATTTTTGACTTAATCGAGAATTAAGCTGGTATTCATTTTCAATGTTCTGCCACCTCTCAAAAACAGTACTCATTGTTTGTGTTTTTGATGAGTTTTTTCTTTTCAATAGTTGATTATTAATGTTATAATTTGTCACGCTAGATATTCCCTCAGCAATAATCTCAGTTTGATTATATCCTCTTTTTCGCCTCTTTTTTATACTTGCTGGTACAGGAACTAAAATACAATCTTCATCAGCTTTGTGTTTTTTCTTTATTAAGTTACCTAATTCTACACCTAAGACAAAAGCCGCTGTTTTATTTCCATTGTATTTAATCTGATGTAATATTTGTTGAATTACACTGTTTTTTATGAAGCGATAACTAAAATAATGATATTGAATAGAGCTATGGTATAAAAACTTGCTTTGATCATGTAAATCGAAATTTTTAAGCTCCATCCAACACCCAGAACAAATGGCTTTTTCGCTCTGAACAAGTGGAGAACTACAACCAGCACATTGTAGGGGATAAATTAAATTAAGAAAGTCTTTAAACATTCACTTATGAATTAATTTTTAAAAATGATAAGAAAAGAAACTTAAGATTTTTAAAATTGCATGTTATTACATGGAAGAAAAAAAGAAATCAAAACTACCTCTAGTACTTAATATTTTGTTAATTCTATCCGTTGGCTTTTTAGCTTTCAAAATAAGTGAATTAACGAAGAAAAATCACCAATTCAAACAAGAATTATTTTCATTAGTAAAGGAAAATGAAGAGATGAATCAGATTATCATCAATCAAGATATTGTTTCTGATGCGGATCAAACTAACCTTAAAGAAAACCTAAAAATGTTACTATTTTCCTATGATAGCCTGGAAGAGAATAACAGCGTGGCTATAGATAGTATAAACAGTCAAAGATTTAAAATCAATGCGTTACTGGAAAAAGTAGAAAAACTCGATAAAAAGTCAAAAAAAGACTGGAGACAGATCTACAAACTAAAAAAAGAAGCAGAAACCCTAAGAGGAATAATGAAGGGTTATATACATACCATTGATTCCTTAAATACACTAAACATTAATTTATCAAATGACTTGACTGATAAAACCAAAAAATTAAATTCTGTTAGCAGTCAAAATAAAAAAATCAAGAAGCAAAATGAAGCACTTCAAAAACAAGTAGCTATTGGGGCTGTACTGCAAATCAACAATGTGCTTTCTAGTGGTATTAGGATTCGAAATTCAGGTACACAAAGTGAAACTACTAGGGCGTCCAAAACTAATATGATTAAAACCTGCTTTTCGGTTGTGGAAAATAAATTAGCTGAAGCTGGTAATAAAGAGATTTTTCTAAGAATCACCAATGAGGATGGAATACTATTGGAGGCCCCCACCCCTCTATCAATAAAAGACAAAGACCAAAAAAAGATTAATATGAGCTCAAAAAGAACCATTAATTATCAAAACGAAAATACCGATTTGTGTATTTACTATGAAGTAGATAATTCCATTGAAGCCGGAAATTACAAAATTGAAATCTTTGCAGAAGGATTTCTAATTGGTAAAACAAGTCTAGGCCTTAGATGATTTTACAAACCAAAAATAAGTGCTATTAAAAATACCACTATAATGAGCACATATTGCCATACGTCTAAAAAGTACATATTATACTTTTTCCAAAAGCGCTTAATTTGTATTATAATTCTATTGATCATGGGTTGTTGCTCGAATTTCCAAGGTCAAAATATAGATACATTAAATACTTCATGGTTTAAAAAAATTTTAAACTCAAAAAATAAATATAATAGTGATTGGAATTTTGAGGAAGAAGATGGTTTTAGATTAGATCAAAAAAAATATACTTCGCTAAAAAATGAGTTTGATTTAGGTGCTTTATTATATATAGAAAATAAGATTAGTAGAGGCAATTTAGAAAGCATTAAAGCTCCGTTTAATAGATACAATTCCGCACAAATAGGAATTAAAAAATACATTAAAACCATTGAAAGCCCAAAAAAGTACTTCAATTTCCAGCTTGGGCTTGGCACTACTTTTCACCATTTAAATTTAGGTAAAAATGAAGCCATTGTATTAGATGACACTATCACATTTTTTAAGTCTTCAAAAGAAATTAGAAAAAATTTTATGCGTTTTCTTTACCTGACCGTTCCGCTAAAACTAAATTTTAAACCTCTACCTTCTAAAAAGAAAACATTTCAAATAGGGGCATCTATTCAATACCATTTACTATTAAACGGTAAATATGAATTAAAATTCAAAGAACTAAATAATTCAAAAAAAATTAGCACCCTTGGTAAACTACACCATCAAAATCATTTTATTTCAAGTAGAATTCAGCTATCCTATAAAAAAATAGGAGTGTATGTTGAAAATGGAATTACCTCAATTTCTACAATTTTTCAATCTCCATATAGCTTAAGTTTTGGAATAGTCTTATGCAGTTACCACTAAAAAAAATCATACTTATTTTTATTTTACCTACGGTGTATCTAGGTTGTAATTTGAATGAATATGACCCTTCTACATATAAGCCTAAAGCAAAGACGGATTTTGGTCAAATATTATTTTCTCTTCCAAAAAAATATTGGAACCATCCCATTGGAAATGAATTAAATAGTCAGTTTGAACGCTTAAATAAAGCTACCCCGTTGCCTTATGAAAAGTATTTCGAAATTGACTTTATAGTTCCAGAAAACTTAGTTAATAAACTAAAAAATAAAAGCTGTATTGTCGTGGTGAAAATTGACCCAAGCCAGCCAAGCTTTATTAAGCCAACCTATATTCGAGACTTATGGGCTAATGGCCAACTAGTAGCTGAACTTTCCTTTAAAAATACGGATAGGGCATTGCACTACTTTTCAACCTCAAGTTCAGAATTGATTAAAGAAATTAATACCTTTTATTTTCAATCCATTTTAATGGGTTACTCAAAAAATAACATCATTAATACGAATACGTACAAAAAATTCAAGTTGAATATAAAAGCACCGAAAGAAATGAAATTGAATAAAAAATCAAAACACTTTTGGTGGTTTAGCCAGCTAGAAATGAAAAAAGATCAAAATGGATCACATGAAATTCAAAAAGGCATAGTAATTTATAATTCGCCCTATACAAGTGAAAATCAATTCACCGTCAACTATCAGCAGCAAATAAGAGATTCCATTAGCAAGATGTATTTAAAAGGTACAACAAAAGACTCTTATATGATTTCTAGAAATGATGATCTTGCTCCTATGCAAAGTGAAGCCATGTACATCAATAACAAATACGTATTTAAAACAACCGGGGCTTGGAAGATGGTAAATGATAAAATGGGCGGACCCTTTATTAATTACGCTTTTCTATCGAAAAATAACAGAGAAATTATCAATATAGATGGATATGTTTATGCCCCTAACTTTGAAAAATCAAAACTAATTAGAGAATTAGAAGCTATTATATACTCTGCGCTAAACTAAGAGACCTATTTCCTCAAATAAAATGTGTCTGTCAATAGCAAATTTTTTGATTTGAAGCCTAATTTCCTTCGCATTTTTAAACGATTCATCTTCTATAAATAATTTATTTCCATTGGTTTTGAGCACCAAAATTCCTATATCACTCATTTTGATTTGCTTTACCTGTTCCCAACGTACAACGTCAGGTTGATTTGAAAAATAAATAATGGCCTTATCATTTAACATGATTTTAAAATGGTTCTTTGCCGTGATCAAAAAGACAAATCCTTCTACCACAATCATTAAAAGAACCCCACTAAAAATAACAGAATCCTTTGCGTATATATTCAACATCACAATTAGGGGTAAAAAAATAAAAAAAGGCATCAACTCATTAGTGAGTAATTTACCCCAACCATTTCTCGTAAAAACATATCCATCATTATTTTTTAAAACCGCATAATTTTTCCAACGCCAAACCAGCCGAAAAACAAAAAGGATAAACAATAAAAGACTTAACATTGATGTGATTTGAGAATAAAATGGAATGACTAAGTCTAAATCTTGATGGTAGTGAATAAAGGTGGTGACGGCAAATGAAATAGCTATAATTACGCTAATGGATCGAAACAATCTATTCATTAATACTCGGAATAATAATTGCTTTCACACCTAAAAATATAATCGCAATCCTCTAGGACAATATCCTGAAGAGTAAGCATGGCAGCTATGGCAATTTGAGAATAATTTTGAGATGCATTTTTGAAATTTCCGTACTCATGAGTCCACATCCATTTAATCAACTCCATTCCATCGATTGGCTCTTCAAGTTGTGTTACCAGCTTTTGAACATTGTAAGCGCCTGCATGATAAATATGTAGTACAAAAAGTTTAAACCATAATTCATCCCCAGTTGGCTCAAAATCACCTAGCTCACATAATATCCTATGAGCTTGAGGGATACAAATTGTTTTTAAAAGTTCACTGGCAGCATAAGCTGACTTATCAAAGTTTTTTCTTTCATCTACAGTGCTATTCACGGTAAGCCCCATTTTCCTAGCTACTTTTTTCATCAACTGAAATGGTCCATAAGCTCCCGCATTTGAATATCTAATTTTTGCAGGACTTTCAATAAGTAATATGGACTGAGCATACCATGGATCAACATGGTTTTCGTCAAAAATATCAATAGCCATGGAAATGCTAGGTATCACTTCTTCTATTAGATAAAAATCTTTCTTCCCGGAAGTAATGTAAATTCTAGTATTACTATCTAAGCAATTATAGTTGATCACAGAGTCTTTATATTCTGTTTTCTCATCCTCTGTTTGGCAAAACCAAGCCTCTTTCTCCACATACCCAAGGATTTTTCTATTATGAGCTACATTCACGATGCAAGTATCACTACTCATATTCATCACTAACTTCCAAAACTTGGATTGAGCTAACGTATCCCATCGCTCTATCATTATTAACTCAGGATCTATCACGGTATGACTGCAACTGTCTTCGGAACAATAAACATCAATCAAGTTTTGTGCTGATGCAGAAAACGAAAGAAAAAAGACAAATAGTAAACTTATAATTCTCATATAATTCCAAAAATATAAGAAAATATTAGGCTGTATTTTTAATCTCCTATCAAATCTTAAGAAGTCAATGTGAATAATTAAAGCTGGGTCAAAATTTCACCCGCTTTTTTTAAGGTTTCATCTTTTTTTGCAAAACAAAATCGCAAGAATTTCTGATCTATTTTTGCATTGTAAAAAACTGAAATTGGGATACTTGCTAGTTTATTTTCTATAGTCATCTTCTTAGCCATTTCAATATCTGGTAGCGAAGATATTTCTTCATAATTCAGTAATTGAAAATAAGTCCCTTTGGATGGAACTGCTTTAAATCTAGATGCATTTACCATTTCTATAAAAAGCTTTCTTTTTTTATTGTAAAAAGCACTTAACTTCAAGTAATTCTCTTCATCCTTAATGT
>ENA-OSEY01001611-OSEY01001611.1-marine-metagenome-genome-assembly--contig:-NODE-1611-length-15316-cov-4.787781_pt1 | contig 15316 bp, 14 predicted proteins | sample MGYA00248465_ERZ534230 | MGnify/ENA primary metagenome ERZ534230 (study PRJEB26409, sample SAMN06344110) | marine metagenome | isolation source: Sea water from surface | place: Atlantic Ocean:Southern...
AACCAATAATTTTTATATTATTTTGTAAATTATTTTTTTTAATTTCATCTTTAATTTTTTTCTCTAACTCACCTTCTCCAATAAGTAAAAGTTTTTCATTTGGTCTCTGATTGCAAAATTTTTTAAATTCTTTGACAAGAAATAAAAAGTTTTTCTGCAATGTAAATCTACCTGCGGCTAAAAAAAAGTCTGAATTTTCAATAAAGAAACTATCTGAATTATCTATTTTTTTGGTATCAATTATTTCTTCTAGATTTATTATTGCATCCGGTAATAATTCTATTTTTTCTGGATTAAAAATTTTTAAATCAACCAAATCTTTAAGAAGTTCATTAGTTGGGCATGTAACTTGAGAAATTTTTTTTCTAGATTTAATCCACAATTTTTTTCTAAAAAAATTTAACTTAGGATGACCAGATATTCTTAAAACTAATTTTTTTTTTATTTTTAACAAATTAAATAATACTAGGGGCAATGAAGTAAGTAAGTGAGCAATGAAATAATCAGGTTTATTTTTCTTTAAAAGAATAGTAAGTGGTATTATAGAAATTAAAATAATTATAATATAAGTAAGCCTACTTTTTAAAAAACCTTTGTAAGGAAGAATGGATGAGTAATTAAAAGTTAAATTTTCTAATTTTACACCATTCTCCTCGATTTTATTTTGATATTTTGACCACTCACCAAATACATTTATAATTTTTACGTCGTAATTTTGTGAATATTTAGCAAGTGAGCATGCTGAATTTAAAGTTGATTTTACTGTTCCAACTTTTGAAATAAAAGGAGACCAATAATAAACACTTTTTTTCATTTTTTATTGATTTGGAAAGTAATCTTTTAGATTTCCCTCCCTGTAAACATCAACCGTGCAGCAATGAAGTCCCCCACCAAATGCATAGGCATCTCTTAATTCAACTTGAATTACCTCCATTCCAAGTTTATCAAGCTGTTCTGCTTGATAAATTTCACTTTTTTCCACACATACAGTCTTAGGGTCCAAAATTAAAACATTCATAGAAAGCCACACAGATGAATAACATAAAGCTGGTGGTGAATTATGTGCTGGTTGTGCTGCATCTATTATTTCCCATCCATTTTTTTCAAATAGTTTTCTTTGATCTTTTGGTAATCTTCTTTGAGGATTATTAATTATCAAACCTTCTCTAATTGGTGTAAACGTGGCATCAATATGAATTGGATATGGATCACCAGGAAAGTTCACAGAGTGAACTCTGTGATTTTTAAAATGTCTTCTTAACCAGTTAATCCCCTTTAAGTTAGTGGTAAATCCATGTTGAACAACTAAATCTTTTCCAAATCTCAAAATATCAGCTGCATCAAATAATGGTTCCTCCTCGGTAGTTACAAAAAATTTATCCTCTGTCCATTTTAGTCTCTTTTGAATACCAATCTTATCAGATAAATAATCTTTTCTATAATCTGCATCTGTTAGTCTTGGTTTTGGAGCAACTTCATGTCTCATATTAGGATCTTCTTCAAAGTATTTTTGTAATAGTGGTCGGTAATTTAAATATTCAAACCATCTACATCTATAGCTCATTGTTGCTTCGAGCATTTCGTTACCAACTGTCAAAATTATATCTCTTGCTGGCATACATCCAAACATTGTTTCAACTTCCCAGTCCGGGGTTGATATTTTTTGATTATGTTTAAGTGGTAATGGTCTATCTACCTTTATTCCTCTTTTTTGTAAAAGGTCCGCAAAATTATCTAATAGCTCATTTGCTTTATCGACTGTATCTTTTGTTCTAGGTCCATGCTGCCCTTTCATGTCAGAGTCCTCAGGAACCTTTGCATCTAAAGCGGGCTCTGGAGCAGGAATACAACAGCCATCAGCTTTTCCAATTATTACATGCTTTAAAGGATCCCACTCATTCCAACTATTAACAATTGTTTTAGAAGAATTCATAAAATTTAATTAAGAGCTATAAATCTCCTATTATTCTTTATTACCAAGCTATAATAAATAATTGCTAAAAAAATTAAGAAACCACCTATAACTGTTGTATTAGAAGGTATTTCGTTTATCCCAAGTATAGGTAGCCAAACCCAAAATATTCCACCTATAACCTCTGTTAAAGATAAAAGTGTTAGTTCTGCAGCTGGTATATTTTTTGAACCTATTGAATAAAGGATTAAACCTAAACAGACGAGGGTTCCATGAACTGAAAATAAACCTTGATTAAGGCTTGAGGATAAAAAGTTCGATTGAGTTTCAATAATTACAACTGAGGAAATTAAGGCACAAAATATTCCTGCAATAGCAACTGTTGTAAATTTAGGTGTTTCCTTCCTCCATCTTAGGCTAACTGAGAAAACTGAAAATCCAAGAGCAGAAATTAAACCAAATGTTAAGCCAAATAACGATCCTTTTTCAAAATCACCAATTGCCATAATAAAAATGCCGATAGTAGCAATTATAATTGTAACCCAAACATTGGTAGAAATTTTTTCTTTCAAAAAAAGAAACCCCAACAATGCAGTAATAAATGGCATTGCTGACAAACATAATAATGTGATTGCAGCAGTTGTGTGTGTTATCGACCAGATAAAAGTAATCATAGCAGTTCCCAAACCCACTCCACCTACTAAGCCTGATAATCCTATTTTTAAATAATTTTTATAAAAATCTAAACCTTCCTCAAAAAAGAGGTAAATATTTAATAAAATGAAAATGGTAATTCCTCTGGCAAATAAATACTGCCAAGGGACTAATTCTGGTTGATTCATGTAACGAACAACTAAAGGTCCAAATGACCATAGTATACCAGCAATTAACACTACTGGAATTGCAACACCTTCATTTTTTAATTTAAACATTAAGAATTTTTAATAGTAATTTGAGGATACTACAATATAATTTTTAATTAATAAAAAAATCAAAAAAATTTAATAATGGATTTAAAGCTTATAAAGATCGCAGAAAATACTACAAACTACAAACATATAAAAAATCACTCTCATAAATATAAGCATAAAAATACAATTTGCGGAGATGAAATAGAAATTACACTTAAAATAAAAGATAGAAAAATTATTGATTTTGGATATCAAACCAAGTCCTGTATATATTGTCAAGCTTCAGCTAGTCTTCTATCGCGTATTTCAAAAAATAAAAAAGTATATGAAGTAAATAACTTTTTGGAAATTGCGAAGGATTTATTTCAAGATGAGCATAAATCAACTCCGAAATACTGGAAATCTTTTAATTCGATTTTTAAAAAAGACAACCTCCAAAGAAAAGATTGTTTATTATTGCCAGTAAATGCTTTAAAGAAAATTATAAATAGATATGATTGAAAAAAAAATAATCATACAATCAACCTTAGCTGGGATTTTTTCAATAATCACAATTGGTGTTCTTACAGTTTTAACATATAAGACATCTTATGGAATTTTTTTGATAGCTTCTTTTGGTTCTACCATGGTTCTTCTTTACGGTTATCCAGAAAGCCCCTTTGCACAACCAAAAAATATTATCTTGGGACACTTCTTAACTGCTCTTATAGGGATTATTTTTTTAAATTTTGTTCCTTTGCCAATTTTTCTTAATATCCCAGTAGCTGTTGGTTTTGGAGTTATGTTTATGATCTTATTAAAGGTTACACACCCCCCTGCAGGCGGTAATCCAATAATTGTAATTATAGGATCTGTTTCATTTGACTATTTATTAACACCAGTCCTTATTGGATCAATTATTGTGGTTATGTTTGGTGTTATAATTAATAAATTTTTATTTAAAAAGGAATACCCAAAGTAGACATAATTTGATTGCTTGCTCATCTATTTTTATGGTAGGCTTTTGGATATAAATAATCATTAATGATTTAAATTTAGATTAGGAGATAAAATGAAAGTATTGTGTATATTGTATGATGATCCAAAAGGAGGAATGCCAAAATCATATCCTCTTTCAGAGCTTCCAAAATTAGAAAAATATCCAGATGGTATGACTTTGCCATCTCCAAAAGGTAGGGATTATAAACCTGGTCAACTATTAGGATGTGTATCAGGTGAACTTGGTTTAAGAAAATTTTTAGAAAGCAACGGACATGAATTGATAGTTACAAACAGTAAAGATGGTGATGGATGTGAAGCTGATAAACATATTGTTGACGCAGATATCGTTATTTCTCAACCATTTTTCCCCTACTATTTAACTAAAGAAAGAATTGCTAAAGCAAAAAATCTTAAAATGGCTATTACTGCTGGAATTGGATCAGATCACGTTGACCTTCAAGCTGCAATGGACAATAAGATTGATGTTGTGGAAGTAACTTTTTGTAATTCAAGATCAGTTGCAGAGCACATAGTGATGATGATTGTTTCAATGGTTAGAGATTACCACAATCAACACAGAATTGTTAATGAAGGTGGTTGGAATATTGCTGATGCAGTACAAAGATCGTACGACGTTGAAGGTATGCACATTGGAACTGTAGCTGCTGGTAGAATTGGATTAGATGCTTTAAGAAAAATGAAACCCTTTGATGTTCATCTTCATTATTTTGATAGACACAAATTACCTGATAGTGTTGAAAAAGAACTTAATTTAACATTTCATGAGTCAGTAGAGTCAATGGTAAAGGTTTGTGATGTAGTTACAATAAATTGCCCTCTTCATCCAGAAACAGAAAATTTGTTTGATGATGCTATGATAAGTAAAATGAAAAAAGGTGCTTATATAGTTAATACTGCAAGAGGTAAAATTTGTAATAGAGATGCAATTGCAAAAGCACTTAAGAGTGGTCAACTAAGTGGATATGCAGGAGATGTTTGGTTTCCTCAACCTGCTCCAAATGATCATGTTTGGAGAACTATGCCAAACCACGGTATGACACCACATACATCTGGTACATCGTTGACTGCACAAGCTAGATATGCAGATGGAGTAAGAGAAATCTTAGAATGTTTCTTTGAAAAAAGAGAAATCAGAAACCAGTATTTAATTGTAAAAGACGGTCAATTAGCTGGTATGGGAGCTCACTCTTATAGTAAAGGGTCGGCTACTAGTGGTTCTGAGGAGGCTGCAAAATATAAAAAGAAATAATATTTTTTTAAAGAAGTTTATAAGACCATTTATTGTAACATATATATTTTTTAGTGTTGCAATAAGTTTTTATCCTTCTTTTGATTTTTATTCTTTAAAAGGGCAACTGCTCATCATTGGTGTATCTTGTTTTAATGGTTACTTGGGTACTGTAGTTAAAAAATTATAAAACGTAAGGTTCAGGTCTTGCATTTTCCTTAAAAATACGCTCAACACCGAAAACACTTATGTCGATTGTTTGGTAAGATCCTGTTGTAATTAATTCTGTTAATGCTCTACCAATTCCCGGAGCTTGCATTAAACCTCTACCAGTAAAACCACTGGCCATGTAAACATTTTCATATTTGGGGTGCTTTCCTACTACAGCATTATTATCTAATTTATTACAATCATAAAAACCTGCCCAACCTCCGGTAAGCTTTAACTCTTCAAAAATTGGAACTCTTTTTGCAAGTGCAGGCCAGACTAATTCTTCAAAATCATTCCATGCAGGGTCTAAATCTTTTGAATCGAAAGTTGAAATTGGTGAACCAGCTAAATATTCTTTACCCTCTGGTCTCCAATAAACTCCAGTAGTCAAATCGCCTGTTAATGGCATCTCAGGAATATGCTTAGGGCACTTAACTCTAAAAACAGTATGCTTTTGTGGAACGACAGGAATGTCATCTAACAATTCTTTTGTCCAACATCCTGCAGCTGATATAATTGTTTTGGCATTTATTTCTGCTAAGTTTTTTACTTCCCCTTTAATAAAATCAGCACCAAGTTCCATTGCTTTTCCTTTTAACGCTCCATGAAACATGAAAGGATCAATCCATCCTTCTGTTCTATTGTCAGTATAAGTTGCAGTTTCTATGCCTTCAGAATTTATATAAGGAAATACCTGTTTTAATTCAGATCCTTTTATATTTTTAGTTCCAGCCTCACATGCTTTGTGGTTTTCAAGAGCTTTGTACTGTTCCTCAGCATGCTCAGGTCCAAACATCAATAAATAGCCATTTGGAACCATGCTAGCAGTAGGTTTTGGATTTTTTTCAGTTTTAAGTAATTCTGGAATTTGATTTATAAACTCCCTAGCAAACTTTCCTAATAATATATTCTCTTTTTGAAAAAATTGTCTTCTAAAACCTCCAAGAGACAGAGGGAAAGACGCTTTTTTATATGTTGGATCTCTTTCGATTACTTTAACTTTTCTTCCTTCTTTAGATAAAAAATAAGCCGTAGCAGCACCAATTATACCGCCACCAACTATAACAACATCATCCATATTAATTTAATATATATAAGCTAGTATTTAGAGTTAGTGCATAAATACACCAAAGTAAATATGGAATCATTAATATAAAACTTAAATTACTTATTTTTTTATACTTAATCATTAAAATGATAATAAAACCTATTATTATTATAAGGTTGATTAGTGCGGCAAAAATATTATGAAAAACAAAAAATACAATACTCCAAGTTGTATTAAAAAACAAATGCATCAAATAAATATAAATTATATTTAAATCTTTATAATTTTTATGCCACGCAGACCAAATTGCTATAGTCATGAATAAATATAATGTTGTCCAAACAGGAGCAAATACCCAATCAGGAGGATTAAGACCTGACTTATTTAAGGAAGAATACCAGGGTTCTTTCGATGTAATTGTCGCTATACTCCCAATAAATGAAGCAGAAAATGTGACAAATCCGAAAATTAAAAAAGATAAAAATTTATTTTTAAACATTATGATATATATATCATTTCATCATGAGCAATAAAGTAATTTGGATTACAGGTGCTAGTACAGGTATTGGAAAAGCAATAGCAATAAAATTTTCTAAAAATGGTTGGAATGTTGCTATTTCTGCTAGACGACTTGAATTACTTGAGGAAATATCAAAGCAAAATCAAAATGTTTTTTCATTTCCTTTAGACGTAACAAATAAAGATGATTGCCATAAGGTATTCACTGAAATTAAAAATAAACTAGGAAAAATTGATTTATGTGTTTTTTCAACTGGAACATGGGATCCAAAAAAAGAAAAAGAAATTGATGTTGAACAAATTGAAAATGTAATGAAAGTAAATTTTTTTGGCACATTAAACTCTATTAAATCTGTAGAAAAATATTTTAAAGATTTAGGGAAAGGTCACATCTCAATTGTTTCATCAATAGCTGGTTATAGAGGTTTGCCAAATTCCACTGGTTACGGTCCATCCAAATCTGCATTAAATAACTTAGCTGAAAGTTTATATTTTGATTTTAAAAGATATGGAGTAAGAGTTTCATTAATATCTCCAGGTTTTATTAAAACACCCATGACTGACAAAAATGATTTCAAAATGCCTTTTCTAAAAACAACTGAATATGCTGCAGATAAAATTTATGATGGTTTAGTAAATTCAAATGTATTTGAAATTCATTTTCCAAAACAATTAACTTTAGTTTTAAAATTTCTTAAAATATTACCAAACTGGTTATATCTTAAATTATTGGGTAAGCTTACAAAATATCAAAAACGTTAGTCTTTAACAAACATAACGGTTAGTTCAGCAACTTTTATACCAAACTTTGTCATTGTAGCTCTATTAATCGCAACTCTATCGTCTTGTTTAAATATCCAATCGTCAAAAGTAATTTTAATTTCTCTACCTTTAACAGGAACTAGAAGAACATATTCAAATTTAAATGCTGGACCATAGGAATATCCTTTTGCTTTTCCAACAACATCACTTGCTGTTCCTTCATAATTATGATCATCAATTTTATTTATTTTCCACTGTCGTGTTTGAACTTCTCCATCAGTCCAATTGAACTTTTCGTCTAAAATAAGTTGATTACCATCCCATTTCCCATCTAAATCAGCAGAAAATTGACGTGTTACTTTGCCTGATCTATTCTGAAGAATGCCCCAAGCTTTAACATTTCCTGTCAAATAATCTTCAATTATAAGTCTAGGTTTTTGGTCTTTGAAATCTTCAGGTTTCATTGCACTATTTCCAGAGCAACTTGTAATAAATACAAAAAAAATTAGCAATAAAAAATTATTATATAAATTAATTTTTTTCATAAATTATTTATTCTGTAGTGAAAATTGTATTAAATCTATATTTTTTGATTTAAATCCAGCTTCACAATAAGATAAATAGAAATTCCACATTCTTTTAAAAGTTACATCAAATCCCTGTTTTGAAATATTATCCCATTTTTTTAAAAATTCATCTCTCCACATCATTAAGGTATTAGAATAATGTAATCCGTATGAATTGCACTGATTAAAATTTAAATTTGTTTCGTTTGCGTATTTTATTAAGCTTTTTTTACAAGGTAAAAATCCACCTGGAAAAATATATTTTTGAATAAAATCCTGTTTAGTCTTATATCTATTATATAGGCTATCATCGATTGTGATAGCTTGTATAGCTGCACTTCCATTTGGTTCCAAGTTTTGTTTTATTTTATTAAAAAAACTTTTTAAATAATTTTGACCTACCGCCTCTATCATTTCTATAGAAGCTATTGAATTATATTTATTATTGACGTCACGGTAATCTTGCATCTTTATATTTACTTTTTCATTTAATCCATTTTTAAATATTCTTTCCTTTGCATATTCATACTGTTTTTGAGATATTGTAATGCAATCTAACTTTATGTCATAATTTTTTCCCACATACTCTGCAAAACCTCCCCAACCACATCCAATCTCTAACATCCTATCACCAGTTTTGGGTTTAACTAAAAATGATAGTTTTTTATATTTATTAATTTGTGCGGCCTCTAGATCAGTTTTATCTTTATCAAATATTGCACTTGAGTAAGTTAAAGTTTTATCTAACCACAATGAAAAAAATTCGTTTCCAAGATCATAATGTTTAGAAATATTTTCTTTACTTCTTTTTTTTGTATTCTTAATAAAGAAACATTTAAAAAAATTTATTAATGGTAAATCTAAAACTCCTGAAAATTTATGCACTTTTTTAATATTTTTAGCTGTAATTTCTATTAGATTTGTCAAATTATCAGTTTCAAATTCTCCACGCATATAAGATTCAGCTAAACCAATACTTCCTTTATTTAGAATATTTAATGTTACTCCAGGTTTATTTATTATTAAATTTGCTTTTAGAGGAGAGTTTTCGTTTCCCAATTTATATTCTTTGCCATCGTAGTTTTTTAAATTTATTTGTCCGTATTCAAAATTCTTAATAGATGAAAATACTATTCTATCTGCAAGAGAGACTAATTTCATTTTTTTTCAATACTTATATTATTTTTAATTTTTATTTTCTTAGGAACCAGTTTAATTCCTTTTAGCCATAACCTTAATGCCTCAAAATGTATCGCTGATATTATTTTAAATGTCATTAAAGGGTGTTTTAAATACGAAAATATAAGGTTTTTAGTATTAAGGTTTGTTCTTCTACCGTCTTGAGATGCGAATAGTAATTTTCCATCTTTATCTATTTGATCAATTATCACAGATAAATTTTCACCAGGATTCGCAATTCTAAAAAAATACTTTGAATCTAAGTCCATGAATGGAGAAACATAAAACTTTTTTATACAATCATTTTTGATGTTTTTTGTTTCTTGATTTGTTTTAAATACATATGTGTGTTGTTCCCCAAATGTATTTTTTACTTCATAAAGTATTGCTATAAGTGACGATTTTGAATTATAAACAAAAAATATGCTTAGTGGATTAAAAACATATCCAAAAATTCTTGGATAACATAGAATTTTAATTTTAATATTTTTTTCATTAATATCTATATTTTTTAAATTTCTTATTACCCATTCTTTTAAAGAATTATTATCTCTATCACCGTGATCTTTGTCATGGAAACTTATTAGATTAAACTTATTATATGAGAAAAAAGGTATTTCCTTCTCAATTTTGTTGATCTCATCTAAATCCAAAAATAAAGAAAATACTTTGTAACTAAAAGTATGTTCTTTTGGTTTAAATCTTTTATGAATTACCCTGCCATTATAAATATAAGACTCTTCAATCATCTAAAAATTTAAGCATATCAATTGATGATTTTATTCCATCTTCATGAAAACCATAACCGAAATAACTTCCGCAAAACAAAATATTTTTTTTATTTTGAATATTACTTAAATTTTTTTGAAAACTCAAAGCTTCCTGGTTATAATAAGGATGAGTAAATTCAATTTTTTTAATTATTTTATCTTTATCAACTTGAAAAAAAGGATTAAGCGTTAAAAATATATTTTTTCTAACATTTAAATTCTGTAATAAATTTAACCAATAAGTAATAGAACTTTCTTTCAGATTGCTTGAATTAATTGAAGAGTTCCAAGATGACCATGCTTTTTTATTTAATGGCATCACTTTTTCATCAGTATGAATCAATGCAATATTTTTTTTATAATTAAATTTAGTTAGTAAATTTTTTTCTTCGTCAGTGGGATTTTTAATTATAGAAATAGTTTGATCCGCATGCGTTGCAAATACTACTTTGTCATAATCAAAAAACTCATTGTCTTCTCCGTAAAATACTCTCACACCATCTGTTTTTCTTTCTACCTTATTAATATTATAATTTTTAAAATACTCGCCACTGATTTTTTCTAAAATTTTATTTACATAAGTTCTGCTTCTATTTTTGACTGTGTACCACTGAGGTCTTTCTTTAAATTTAAATAGTCCATGATTTTGAAAAAATTTTATAAAAAATTTTAAAGGCATTTGACCTGCCTCATAAGGTGGCATAGACCAAATAGCTGAAACCATAGGTAAAATATGATAATTAATAAAATATTGAGATAATCTTTTATTTTTAAGAAAACTGTTTAAAGTTAATTCATCGTTTAATTCATTGAGCTTATCACATTGACTATAAAATTTTATTATTTCGAAAAACATTTTTAAAAACTTAAGATTAAAAATATTCTTGCGATTTATAAAAATACCATTTAGTCCCTTTCCACAATATTCTATATTTTTACCTTTTACCGAAACAGAAAAGCTCATGTCGCTTTTTTCTATTTCAATATTATTTTCACTAAAAAAATTTATGAGATTTGGGTACGTTTTATAATTAAAAACAATAAATCCAATATCAATTGGCAAATTTTTTTTGCCATCTTTATCATAATCAATGTCAATAGTATGTGCATGTCCACCGAAGTGATCTTCTTTTTCAAATAAATCGACCTTGTGTTTTTTTGATAAATAATATGCAGAGCTTAAGCCAGAAATACCTGAGCCAATCACTGCAATTTTCATTAACCTTTAAGCTGCATCTTCTTTGAATTCATCCATACTTGGACAAGTACAAAAAAGATTTTTGTCACCATATACATTGTCTACTCTAGAAACTGGTGGCCAAAACTTATTAGATTTTAAAAATTTTGATGGATATGCTGCATCTTCTCTAGAATATTTATGTTTCCATTCATTCGATGCTAATTCTAGATCAGTATGTGGAGCATTTTTAATTGGATTATCAATCTTATCAAATTCTCCATTTTTTATTTTATCAATTTCTTTTTTAATTTTAATTAAAGTGTCACAAAATCTATCAATTTCATTTAAACTTTCACTTTCAGTCGGTTCTATCATCATAGTTCCTGGCACCGGCCAAGACATTGTTGGAGCATGAAAGCCAAAATCGATCAATCTCTTCGCTATATCTTCCTCGGTTATTCCTGTATCATTTTTAATAGATCTGATATCAATTATACATTCATGAGCTACATTTCCATTTGCACCTTTATATAATATTGGATAGTGGTCCTTTAATTTGTGAGCAATGTAGTTAGCGTTTAAAATTGCTATTTGTGATGCAAGTTTAAGACCTTCTGAACCCATCATTTTTATATACATCCAAGAAATTGATAAAATACTTGAACTTCCCCAAGGGGCTGCAGATATGGGCCCGATACCTGTAGCTGGACCACAATCTTTTATTACTGGATGTGTTGGCAAATATATTTCCAAATGTCTTTTACATGCTATTGGTCCCATACCTGGACCACCACCACCATGTGGAATACAGAATGTTTTATGTAAGTTTATATGACAAACATCAGGTCCAAAGTTACCAGGTTTAGCAATACCAACTAAAGCGTTAAGGTTTGCGCCATCCATATAAACTTGGCCTCCATGCTTATGGATTAATTCGCATATGTCAGATATTCTTTCCTCAAAAACTCCATGCGTTGACGGATAAGTAACCATTAAAGCACCAAGATTTTCTGAATTCTGTTCGGCTTTCTTTTTAAGATCTTCATAGTCGACATTTCCATCTTTATCACAATTAACGACGACAACTTTCATTCCTGCCATTTGAGCACTTGCAGGGTTTGTACCATGTGCCGAACTAGGGATTAAGCATACATTTCTATTTTTTTCACCTCTCTCCATATGATATTTTCTAATCACCATAAGACCAGCATATTCTCCTTGGGCACCTGCATTTGGTTGCAAAGAAACTCCTGAAAATCCAGTTACTGATCTCAACCAATTTTTCAAATCAGTAAATAAAGTTCTAAAACCTTCCATTTGCTCTATTGGAGCGAAAGGATGTGGTTCTGAGAATTCTCTCCAACTAATAGGTATCATTTCTGCAACGGCATTTAGTTTCATTGTACATGAACCCAGCGCAATCATTGTTCTATTAAGAGCTATATCTTTATCCTCAAGTCTTTTTAAATACCTAATCATTTCTGTTTCTGAGTGATAACTATTAAATACTTTGTGTTCTAAATAATTAGAAGTTCTAAGTAAATTTTTTGGAAGATTAGGTAAACTTTCCGTTGGATTTTCTTTTATAGCTTCAGCACAATTAAATATTTTTAGAAGTTGATTTGCTCTGTAAACATTTTTCTTTTCATCAAAAGACACTGCTAACATTTCAGAATTTACTTTTCTGATATTTACTTTTTGAGATAAAGCATTTTGAAATATTTGTTCAGTTTTATCTTTTGTTAACACTGTTACAGTATCAAAGAAATAGTCTGAATAAAGTTCATAACCTGACTGTTTTAGTTTATCGGCAAAATTTTTAGCAAGTTGAGAAACTCTTTCTGATATCGTCCTAATTCCTTTAGGCCCATGATAAATTGCATATGCTGCAGAAACAATTGCAAGCAGTGCTTGAGCAGTACAAATATTACTCGTCGCCTTATCTCTTCTTATATGTTGTTCTCTAGTTTGTAATGCGAGTCTATAAGCTTTATTTCCATGTCTATCTACAGAAACACCAATAATTCTTCCTGGCATGGATCTCTTAAATTCATCTTTAGTCGCAAAAAATGCTGCGTGTGGACCTCCATAACCTAAAGGAATTCCAAATCTTTGTGAACTACCTATAGCAATATCTGCGCCTAATTCTGCTGGCGTTTTTAATTTTGCTAAAGATAATAAATCACAAGCAAGTATAGCTTTTCCATTTCTTTTTCTAATTTTACTAATATTTTCACTTGGATCTTTTATATCACCCAAGGTTCCAGGATATTGAAGAATTCCACATACAATATCATTTTTTATATTGTTTAGCTCTTCATCGTCTCCAATTAAAACTTTAAGCCCCAAAGGTTCTGCTCTTGTTTTTACTACCTCTATTGTCTGAGGGTGACAATCTTTAGAAATAAAAACAAGATCACTATCTTTTTTATTAAGTCTGTGACTGAGACCCATAGCTTCAGCAGCTGCTGTCCCCTCATCTAACAATGACGCATTCGCGATATCCATCCCAGTAAAGTCAATTATCATTTGTTGAAAGTTTAGCAACATTTCCAATCTTCCCTGAGCGACTTCAGGTTGATAAGGAGTGTAAGAAGTATACCAGCCAGGATTTTCCAATATGTTTCTTATAATTACGTTTGGGGTATATGTTCCATAATAACCCATACCAATGAAATTTGAGTATATTTGATTTTTTCTAGATAAACCTTTTAATATTCTTAGTGCCTCATATTCAGAGTTAGGTTCACCAATATTTAATTCTCCTTTAAACAATATTTTTTCTGGTACAGTTTGACTAATCAATTCGTTTATATTTTGATAACCAAGTTGTCCTAACATATCTTTTTCATCTTTCTTAGATGGTCCAATATGTCTTTTAATAAAATCTTTTTCAGAATTATGTAACATTAACTAGCACTCTCCTTTGCAAATTTGTCATATTCATCTCTATTCATTAAAGTATTCATTTCAGCTGGATCTTTAATTTTAAGTTTAAAAAACCATCCATCCCCTTCAGGATCAGAATTAATTTTAGATGGATCATCTACGATTGATTGATTTGTATCTACAACTTCACCAGAAATAGGTGTATAAACATCACTAGCAGCTTTAGTTGACTCGACTACACCTGCCGTAGCATCCTTATTTACATTAGAACCTTTTTCTGGCAATTCAGCAAAAACAATATCTCCTAAAAGCTCTGTTGCGTGTTTAGTTATACCAATAGTTGCTACCTCACCATCAACTGTTATCCATTCATGTTCTTTTGAAAATTTAATTTCTGACATTTTCTTCTCCTCCTCTAACATAGTTTTTTTTGTAAAAAGGCATTTCACAAATACTTGCTGGTATCTTTTTACCTCTTACTTCTAAAAAGATTTTTGTATTTTTTTTTGAATAATCGTTATGAATGTATCCCATTGCTATAGGACCATTAACGCTTGGTCCAAAAGTTCCACTAGTTACTTTTCCAATTTCATTATCTTTTTCGTCAAATATTTTTGTAGACTCTCTTGCTATCACTTTTGTTTCAGGTTTTATTCCAACTCTAAGTTTTGAAACACCTTCGTTATATTGTTTCTTAATAAATTCTGAACCTGGAAACTTTTCATTAATTTTGCTTTTTGAAATTGCCCATTTTAGATTTGCCTCTATTGGACTAGTATTCTCATCTAAATCGTGACCATATAAACAAAGTCCAGCTTCTAATCTTAAAGTGTCTCTAGCTCCTAAACCAATCATCGTAGAACCTTTTTCAATAAGTTTTTCTACAAAACTCTCCACAATTTTATTGTCAATCGAAATTTCGAAACCATCTTCACCAGTATAGCCAGATCTAGTTATATAGATATCTAAGTCGTTGTACTTAAATTGGTTACCATTCATAAATTTAAGTTTAGTAACACCTGGTACAATTGAATCTAAAACATCTTTTGCTTTAGGTCCCTGTATTGCTATTAAAGATAAGTTATTTGATAAATTAATTTGATATTTTTCACCAATTTTATTTTTTAAAATATTTAGATC
>ENA-OSEY01001612-OSEY01001612.1-marine-metagenome-genome-assembly--contig:-NODE-1612-length-15313-cov-5.299029_pt1 | contig 15313 bp, 19 predicted proteins | sample MGYA00248465_ERZ534230 | MGnify/ENA primary metagenome ERZ534230 (study PRJEB26409, sample SAMN06344110) | marine metagenome | isolation source: Sea water from surface | place: Atlantic Ocean:Southern...
ACTCTTCTTTTCACCACAGTATTATCTGTATTCATGATAGTTCTTGCTGTAAGGGTTTTAGATCTTAGAGGCAGCCCAGTTACGAAGTCTTTTCATAAACCTGACAGACAAATCGATCCAAAAGATTTAGAAAGAGCTATTCGAGGGCATGGCAATCTGATTGAGTATGCCCCTTTGTTTTTGATGTTGATGTTGGCACTTGAGTTAAGCGCTGCATCTAAAACATTACTATACGCTTGTGGGATTATTTTTACTTTGGGAAGAGTGATGCATGGCACAGCATTTTCATTTATGAAAAAAAATGGCTTCTTAAGAATTGGCGGTATGTCATTAACTTTTATTGGTTTTCTTGGATTAATTTTTCCAGCCTTAGGGATTATATTTTCTTAAATCAAAAATGAATTTACTTGCAGGCTCAACAGGATTTCTTGGGAATAATATTCTCAAGGCATTAGGCTTTAACAAAAGCCCAACTATAGCTCTAGGCAGAAATAAAGTTTCTAACCTGCCAGATGTTGCAGAAGAGTTACTAATTGATTTCGATAATCTTGACCAATTGATGCTTCCGGATATTGATCATGTCTATCTCTCCATGGGGTATCCTTTGATTTATCACAACGTTATGGGACTTATGAGCGCGAAGCTTAAAAAAGATTTTTTCTTGGTAGATTTTACTTATCAGCTAGAAATAGCAAAAAAAGCTAAGGAAGCGGGCGCAAAAAATATTTCTCTGATTTCAGCAGTAGCAGCAAATTCAAATTCTTGGAATTATTATCTTAAAACCAAGGGCCTGCTTGAAGAAGAAATTATCAAACTTGGTTTTGAAAGCACCAATATTTTTCAACCGGGCCATCTCATGGGAAATAAGTTCAGGTTGGATATACTTTTGGCTGATGCAATATCTATAATCTTTGATCCTTTTTTAATTGGACCTTTAAAAAAATTTAGAAGCATTTCTGCCGAAAAACTCTCTGTGGCAGTTGTTAAAAATTCACTGCAAGCAAAAGCAGGTATCAATTACTTTGATTACAAAGACTTCGTATAAAAAGTTCTCAATTAATCTATTGCACATATTTTTTTCAATTGATAATCTCTTTCGAGGAGAAAAACTATGGAAAAGACTTTTGATTACGTAATTGTTGGGGCTGGAAGTTCTGGATGTGTGATGGCCAACAGGCTTTCAGAAAATGGTAAGAATTCAGTATTAATTTTAGAGGCAGGAGGAAAAGATAGAAATCTCTTTATTCACATGCCTTCAGGTTATTCCCAGATTGTTCCAACAAAAAGTAATTTGAATTATGGTTTTGAAACAGAACCAGAACCCACAACCAATAATAGACCGCTTTATTGGCCAAGAGGAAGGGGCTGGGGTGGCTCTTCTTCAATTAACGCAATGGTCTATATCAGAGGCCATGCTCATGATTATGACTTGTGGAGACAGATGGGTAATAGCGGTTGGTCATATGATGATGTTCTGCCTTTTTTTAAAAAAGCAGAATCTTTCAATGGAGAAGGTGATAAGGATTTTCACGGATTCGATGGCCCTTTGCATGTCAAAAAGTCAGAAAGGACCGACGACGAATTATTAGACGTTTTTGTCGAAGCAGGACAGCAAGCAGGTTTCCGTTATACAAATGATTTTAACGGAGAAAACCAGGAAGGGTTTTCTAGATACGAACATACTATGAGTGACACTAAATGGGGCCCTAGAAGATGGAGCTCTGCGAGGGCGTATTTACATCCCGCGCTAAAAAGAAAGAACTTAACTGCCGAAACTAACGTACAGGTGAATAAAGTCTTATTTGAAGGCAAAAAAGCCATTGGGGTAGAGTATCTTCACAAAGGCAAAACTTTATCTGCAAAAGCCAACAAAGAAGTCATTCTTTCTGCAGGAGCTATAAACTCACCTCAAATTTTGATGAACAGTGGTATCGGTGACTCCATAGATCTTTCTAAACATGGCATAAGCATGGTTCATGAACTCAAAGGGGTTGGAAAAAATTTACAAGATCACTATGCAGTCGTAAATTCATTCAATTGCATTAAGCCAATAACCCTTCACAGATCTGCAAGCTTCATTAGGACGCAGTTATCGGGTTTGCAATATTTGCTTCTCGGAACTGGAGATGCTGCTTTTCCGCCTACAAGTGCTGGAGCATTTATTAAATCAAGTCCAGAAAAAGACATACCCGACACACAAATCCATTATGCCTCTTTCCACTCTCCAGACCTTCATGGTAGAGAGGGGATTGACGAAAATCATGGCTTCAGCGCAGTTATTTGTATTTTAAGACCACAAAGCAGAGGACATTTGGAACTTAAAAGTGCTGATCCAAGTGAAGCACCTCTCATGTACCCTAATTATTTATCTGAAGAGCAAGATGTTATTGATACCAGGAATGCTTTTAGAGAATCCAGACGAGTATTTTTACAACCTGCGTTTGATGAATATCGTGGTGAACAATCTAAGCCTGGCCCTGATTTAAATGTTGATAACGATGACGAAGTTGACGAATGGGTCCGAAATACTGGAGAGACTTTATATCACCCTGTTGGTACCTGCAAAATGGGGGATGATGATATGGCAGTTGTGGACGATAACCTGAAGGTCAAAGGAGTTGATAACCTGAGGGTTGTAGATGCTTCTATCATGCCTACCTTAATTGGAGGTAATACCAATGCTCCGTCTATTATGATCGCCGAAAAAGCTGCAGATCTAATAAACCAAGCCTCTGCATCTTAAATGAGACGAATCATTACTGGTCACAATAACGAGGGTAAGTCAGTGATTTCCATTGATGGACCTCCAGCCAGATCAATAGGTGAGGAAGCAGGAGGCTTGTATGAAATTTGGAACACAGATGGCAGTGGCTTTGATACCAAATCAAAATCAGATAGAGCAGACATAGACATTCTTTTATCGCCAGTTAAAAGTGGTACTAAGTTCAGATATTTTCAGATTAATCCTATTCCAGAAGGCATTCCACAAGAAGCGATTGAAGCGGCTACGGCTGAGGCTTTTGAAAAAATAGGAGCTGCCCATCACAGAGTAGATACTTCAAGAAATGCTGCGATGCATGAAACTGATACGATTGACTACATCATTCTTTTGAAAGGCGACGTAACCTTGATACTCGATGAGGAAGAGGTGCAATTGAAGCCCCATGATGTTGTTGTGCAAAGAGGTACTAATCATGCATGGGTCAATAATGGCTCTGAGCCTGCCTTGTTGATCGCAGTCTTGATTGACAGCAGCTTAGTTTAATTAAATGGAGTTTTGGTATCTAATTATTGGATCCACATTATCTTTATTTGGCGCTCTATTTCACGGGATAGTTGGACATAAAAAATATATAGGGAATATTAATTTAAGTAATTTACCTGATGTTACAAAATCGTTAAGTTTGGTTTCATGGCATGTTTTTACGATCTTTTTAATATTTAGTGCTGTATCTTTGGCTTATGCAGCCTTTTTTTCTAATAATTATTTTATTCTCTATCCAATAATTGGAATAAATCTAGCTGGGTTAGCTTTATTTCTTTTTTTAGGAGCAGGAAAACATAGAGTCTTGTTGAAATTGCCAGGAGCATATTTGATGGGAGGAACTGCTTTTTTTGCTCTTTTAGGAATATAAATGAATTGTAACGGGTCTCTTTTTTCTTTAGACTTCACTACCGGAGAGAATTAATGAACGTGCAATTATTTACAGATAAGCTGGCAATTTCCTTGTCGGCAATTTGTGTACTGCATTGTCTTTTCATGCCTTCCTTTTTGATTTTGTCTTCGTGGTTTTTTGCTTTTTCAATAGATAATCAATTTATTCATTATGGTATCTTATTTGCTGCCATCCCAGTGAGCACCTATGCACTCATAAGGGGTTATAAAAATCATGACAATTTTGCTTATTTAGCTTGTGGCATTTCAGGATTGTCCCTTTTGGTTTTTGCCCTTCTAATTGCGAGTTTATTCGGTGAATTAGCAGAAAAGTCTCTGACAACTCTTGGTTCGCTACTTGTTATATACGCTCACTACAAGAACCATCAGATTTGTAAAAAATTAAATTGCGATTGTCATAGTTTAGAAAATTCTTAATTTTCTCTTAAAACTATTTTTAATTTTAAAGGAGAAAAAATGTCTATTTTTAAAAATGTAAAACTTAAGTTATCTCTGGGATTAGGGATCTTACTTTTCGGTATGTCATCGATTTTTGGATTTCAAGTAAGTGGAGAAAATTTTGATGCTAACTTTAAAATTTCTTCATGGACAGCTACTAAAAACGGAAGCGTTATTACTTCCGAAGGCATAGTTGGCGAAGGGTATGGAAAAGTTTATTTGACTCATACCTTTAGTTCCAACAATCCTGAAGGATCTTCAGGAGACTTTGTTGGTCAAGCAAGAACTATCAATAAAGATGGGGAGATGAGATTTGCTTCTTTGCAAGGAATTTGGAAAAGAGAAGGCTCTATTGTCAACATGTATACTTTAGATGCTATAGATAATGGCGTAATGAATTATGCAAAAGGCAAAGTCGACCTTTTTGCAGGAACTCTCAATTTTGAGGTTTATCCAATAGATTAAGTTTTTATCTGTGACAAAAATTTTTCTAGCCCTATCTATTTTTTTGGGGACTTGCTTATCAGCCGATGAGCTAATGTATGCTATCGAAAGCGATGAGCGAGACCCAGAAAATATCTTAAGAGATAGTTTCCGAAATCCTTACGAAACTTTGTCTTTTTTTGAGCTTAATCCTTCCATGGTAGTCGTTGAGCTGTCTCCTGGAAGAGGCTGGTATACTGAAATCTTGGCAAACTTTCTAAGTACTCCTGGCCAACTCATTGCTGCTCATTTTGATAAAAATACTACCAATAATTATTTGAAGAAAATGAGGCAGAATTTTGAAGAAAAACTTAATTCAAGTTCAATCTATAAAAACGTCGAGCTTGTGGGGCTTTATTCTGAATTATCCGATCCAGAATCAGTCGATGCAGTTCTCACTTTCAGAAATCTTCATAATTGGATTGGATCAAGTATGGATATAATTTTTTCCAATTCTTATTCTGCACTAAAGCCTGGCGGGATTTTTGGCGTGGTGGAACATAGAGCCAAGGAAGGAACCTCTATAGAGGAAATGAAAAAATCTGGATATGTAACAGAAAGTTATGCAATTGAATTAGCAGAGAAACATGGATTCAAACTAGTTTCTAGATCTGAAATAAATTCAAATTCAAAAGACACGAAGAATCATCCCGAGGGAGTTTGGACTTTACCTCCTGTTTTAAGACTCAAGGAAAAAGATAGAAACAAATACTTGGCAATTGGAGAAAGCGATAGAATGACTTTATTGTTTAAAAAACCAGAATAAATTTTTTAATTTTATATTTGGAAAATATTTAAAAAATAATTATTATCTTCACATGCTAAAACAAGAACAGGATAGGCTTTTAAAAGGATTGCTAAATCATCTAGACAGCAAAACTAATGTAGATGCCGGAGGCATAATGAAAGCCCCAGCAGAAACTTATACTTCTGAAGAAAGATTCGGCACAGAGTGGAACTCTTTTTTTCAAGATTATCCTCAAATTATTGGTATGTCAGGAGATTTAGCCGCACCTAATAGTTACCTAACAATTGATGATTTTGGATCCCCAATTTTAGCTATAAGAGATGCAAATGGAAAATTCAAGGCCTTCGCAAACGTCTGTTCCCATAGAGGTGTTCAGGTTGAGGGAGCAAAAAAGGGAGTGAAATCTAAATTTTCTTGCCCATTTCATGGCTGGACTTTCGATAATAATGGCTCGCTTGTAGGTTACCCAAAAAGTGAGCAATTTGGAAAAATTGATAAGGATTGTTATGGATTGACTGAGTTACCTAGCGTTGAGAAATATGGATTTTTATGGGTACACCCTAAAGCTAAAGGCAAAATAAACCTAAGTGAATTACTTGGAAAAAAATTAGAAGAAGAATTTAAAGCTTGGGATTTCGACAGACTCATTCTTTCAAATGAAGAGTCCTATGAAACAAATATGAATTGGAAATTGGCTATCGATACTTTTGGTGAAACTTATCATTTTTCGGTTTTACATAAAGACTCTCTGTTTCAATCATTTCATGGTAACTGTCAGATGTTCGATAGTTTCGAAAGAAATGGAAGATTGATTTTATGTAAAAGAGATATTGATGAAATGAGAAAATTACCTGAAAAAGATTGGAACATTTGTGCAGGTACTCTTCCGGTCTATTATTTATTTCCAAACATAATTTTTATGCCAACTCCTGAAGGAGCTTTTCTTGTTAGAGAATATCCTTTGGAAAATTCTCCTCATAAAAGCGTTTCTAAAATTTCCTTTTATTTTTATCCAGAAGCTTTAGAAGCGGCACAAAAAATGGGCGTTTCTCCTGAGACGGGTCAGAATCCTTTAGAAGAATTATACAGTGCCTTTGGAAGCGTCATAAGAGATGAGGATTATGTCGCGGCTGCCTCTTCGCATAGAGGATTGCAATCTGGAAATATTGAATTTTTGACATTTGGCAGAAATGAACCTGCACTGCATCACTATCATAATACCTATCGAGAAGCTCTGGGACTTCAAAAGCTTCCTTTAGAATCTTATGATTGATTTATATTACGCACCCACACCAAACGGCTGGAAAATATCCATCATGTTGGAGGAATGCGAGATGGACTATAAAGTCATTCCAGTAAATCTTGGCAAAGGCGACCAATTCACCCCTGAATTTTTAAAAATAAGCCCTAATAACAGAATGCCTGTTATTGTAGATCATGATAATCAAATAGATGGAGCCCCATTGAGCGTATTTGAGTCAGGCGCAATTCTCATGTATCTCGGAGAAAAAGCAGGAAAATTTTTTCCACAAAGTTCTCCTCATAGAGAGAGAGTATTAGAATGGCTTTTTTGGCAAGTTGGCGGCCTAGGTCCAATGGCCGGGCAAGTAAGTCATTTTGTCAACTATGCTCCTAACTTTCCTGGAGATCATTCGTATTCAGAGGAGCGTTACAAAAATGAATATGATCGTTTGCTAGGTGTTATGGATAGAATCCTCAGCGAACGCAACTATCTTGCAGGAGATTACTCTATTGCTGACATGGCTTCTTTCCCATGGATTACGGCATATAAAAGGTATGAGGTTGATTTGGATGTTTTCAGTAATGTTAGGCGTTGGTTTGACGACATTAAATCAAGACCCGCAGTAAGGAAGGGTATTGAGGTTGGCAAAGAAGCTAGGAATTTTGGTGAAGGAATTTCAAAAGAAAGCCTAAAAACTATGTTCAAGCAAGACGCAAAAAGTATTGTTGAGATGGCTAAAAAAAAAGAAAAAGAATAACTATTTACAAACGATTTTCAATTAGCTGAATTCGGTCATTACCAAAGAACATATCTGTACCATCCAAAAAGAAAGTGGGAGACCCAAACCCGTTTCTATCCATTAATTCTTGAGTATTCTCGATAAGCCTTGATTTTGTTATTGGCTTTTCAATGAATTCTAAAAAATCTTCAGGCGACTCTGACAAAGATGCAACAATTGAAGAAAGACAATCTTCATTTGAGATGTCCTTTCCATCTGTCCAATAAGCTTTGAATACTGCTTCTAGGTAATCTTCAATTTTTATTTGTTTGTCTATGAAAAAAAAAGTTCCACGCATTGATTTCACGCTGTTGATGGGAAAAATTTTTGGCCAATTGAATTTTATTTTTCTCAATTCAGCCCAATCACTCATATCTTTTTGAGAATATTCTAGCTTTTCTTTTATAGGATTTTTTCGGCTTTCGTAAACGCTTGGATTTGTGGAATTAAAAATACCACCTACTAGAATTGGCTTCCAAATTATTTCGAAATTTTTTCTGTTACGAAGGTCTAAAATTCCCCTAAAGGAAAGATATGTCCAAGGACTGCTGCAATCTAGGTAGAATTCAATTTTTTTCATTTTAGAGACTTTGAGGGAGTTTAGAGCACTTAACGTTTAGACCCTAGAAAAAATTCTCTTCAAGAATCCTAACTTTCGTTGTCTTTTGCGTTGTACTTCTTTAATTCTTCTTGAAACTCTTCTTCAGAAAGTTTATGCCAACCAATACATTTACCAGTTGGACTTCTTCCACAACCACATTCCATATTTCATCTCCTAATTAAGTGTAACTTTTTTTAGCTGCCCAGGCTTCAAAATTTCAAAAAAACTTGGAGAAAGACCTTTTTTTGACAATGCTTCTTGGAGCAGTTTTGGTGGCTCTAAAGTGTCTTCATCGGTCAAGGAAAAGGTACCCCAGTGCATCGCATAGTTTTTTTTAGAGCCTAAATCAAGTGCGACTTGAAGTGCCTCTTCGGGGTTCACATGGTTGGCTTTCATAAACCATCTTGGAGCATAAGCTCCGATAGGAATCAAAGAGAGATCTGGCTGCCCAAGCTTTGTTTGCGTATCCCTAAAGTCATTAGAGTAACCAGAATCACCTGCATGAAAAGTTTTGTAATTCGGGAAAGACATATACCAGCCGCCCCAAAGACTTTTATTTCTGTCTGACAGTCCTCTTGCAGACCAGTGTTGAGTGGGAGTGAATGTGAATTTTACATTTTTAATCTCTATATTTTCCCACCAAAGAAACTCAGCAGTATTCCTGATACCCTTTTTTTTCAAAAGCTTTTCGTCCCCTTTGGGAACCAAAAAGATAGTCTCGGAATTTAATGCTGCAAGTTCTCTCAAAGAATCAATATCCAGATGATCGTAGTGATTGTGACTAACACTGACAACATCAATTTTTGGTAAATCAGATATCTGCATGGCTGGAGGGATAATTCTTTTTGGTCCCGCTATTTTTACAGGCGAAGCTCTATTTGAAAATACAGGGTCAGTTAAGACTGTAATACCTTCGATATTAATCAAAAAAGTAGAATGCCCTATCCAAATTACATAATTTTCTTTCAAGGAAGTAAATTGCTTCCATTCATCAGAAGAATCTATTTGGATTGGATCGGGCCTCTTTCTAGTAAAGCTCCATTTCAAAAAATCCCCAAAACTTTTTAGATTAGGCTGGTCGTTGGTATTTCGAAATCTTTCGTCAGACATCAAAAGACTTGAGAAAAATATTAAAAGAAGTAATTTTTTTTTCATGAAATTGAATAGGCATTGCGACAGTTCATTTTAGTCTGATTCAAAATAAATCATAGAGTTATTCATTTTTTAATTTATTTGATATGTATAATTGCGAGCCAATGAAGATTTTAAGATTCATTTCATTTTATCTTGGCCTGATGTTTGTGCTAACAGGTATGGTGGTGAGTATTTTTTTTGAATCTCAAGGTCCAATCTTTTGGCAAAGTCTTCTAGGAATTTTTGTAGGAGTTTTAATATTTTGGTTTTCTCTTGAACGAGTCCATCCTGAGGGATACAGGTTTTTTACAATATTTCTTATTCTTTCTCTCGGCCTAAGCTATTTATTTCTGCCTTTGGGCATCATTGGTTTTTTGGTTACGATCTTCGTACTATGGTTCTTCAGAGATCCTGATAGAAATCCTCCAATTGTAAACGGAGAAATTATTTCGCCTGCCGATGGAGTTATTTGCAAAATTGAAAAAGTTCCTGGACCAAAAGAAATTTCGTGTGTTGGGGATTTATTGAAAATTTCGGTCTTCATGAATGTATTTGATGTTCATGTTAATAGAGCTCCGGTCGCAGGGACAATCAAGGAAATGGTCTATATTCCAGGAAAGTTCTTCAATGCAAGTTTCGACAAAGCTAGCGAAAATAATGAGCGAAATATCATAATTTTTGAAAATGAAAAAAAGGAAGAAATCGTTACAGTTCAAATAGCAGGCCTCATTGCAAGGAGGATACTTGCCTTTGTAAACCGGCTGGATTATTTGAACTTAGGAGAAAGATTCGGTTTGATTAGATTTGGTTCACGTGTAGATGTTTATTTGCCATCTTCTTATGAACCAACAGTAGAGCTTGGCCAAAAGGTTACAGCAGGGGAAAGCATAATAGCTTCTTAGAAGATGTCAGAAAGAAGTATCAAAAATTTCATACCTAACTTAATTACTTTAACCGGACTATGTTTTGGTTTAAGTTCAATTAGGTTTGCTTTTTTGGAAGACTTTAAAGCAGCAGTTGTGTGCATTTTAATTGCTGCAATTTGTGATGTTTTAGATGGTTTATTCTCTAGGCTTTTAAAGTCTCAATCAGACTTGGGAGCCGAATTAGATTCGTTGGCTGACTTTTTAAGTTTTGGGATTGCTCCAGGAATATTGGTTTATTTTGGTATTTTGGAAGAACTGGCTATGTGGGGCTATCTTGCAGTAACTGCTTTTATTGTTTTTGCTTGCTTGCGACTTGCAATATTCAATCTTAATTTACCTCCTTCGGAGGATGCTCAGAAAAAAGGATACTTTCTTGGGATACCAACGCCTTCCGGAGCAGGCTTGATACTTCTTCCTCTTATCAATTCTTTTTTGGGCTTCAACTGGGGTATAGACAATCCCGAGATAGTAGCTATTTATACAGGCTTAGTAGGATTATTAATGGTAAGCAAGATACCGACTTTTTCTCTTAAAGGTTTGAACCTGAAAGTAAATAGAAAGTTTTTTCTAAGATTTTTTGTAGGCTTTGCAGTTTTGGTTATGCTTATGATCAACTTTTTATGGCAGTTTTTATCTGTTTTAGGAATTCTTTATATTTTGGGGATACCAGCAGCCTATTTGTTTTATCGCAGAGGGCGTTTCAAAGAATCTTTCAAAAGTTCAGCTGATTAGCCTTGTAGCGATCTGTTTTTCCTTTCTTAGCAGCCTTTCTTTCTTTTTTGTTCGATCATTTACTTGCCCTACTAATTGACCACAAGCCGCCATGATATCTTCGCCTCTGGTGGTTCTCACAGTTGTTATATAACCCTCCTTTTGAAGAACTTTTTTAAATGCAGTAACACGCATATTTGACGGCCTTTTGTAATTTGAGCCTGGAAAAGGATTGAATGGAATCAAATTTATTTTACTGGGAATTCTTCTTAAGATCTTTGCAAGCTCTTTAGCATTTTCAAGCGAATCGTTTACCTTATTAATCAGGATATATTCCATAGTGGTTTTTCTTTGGTCTCCACACTTTTCTACGTAACGCATAACCGAATCCAATAATTTCTCTATTGAATATTTCTTGTTTATTGGCACTAACTCATTTCGTAAAACATCATTTGGTGCATGTAGAGATATAGTTAATGCGGCATCAGTTACATCAGAAAGTTTATCTATCATTGGCACCAATCCGGATGTACTTAGCGTTACCTTCCTCTTTGAAAGGCCATAAGCCTCTTGATGCATCATCAAATTCATTGCTTTTGTTACAGCGTCAAAATTCAAAAGCGGCTCTCCCATTCCCATCATGACCACATTTGTTACATTCTTTTTCTCATGACTCCTTGGAGTCCCAAAAGAGTTTTCTGCCACCCATAGTTGGCCTATGATTTCTGCCGTAGAAAGATTTCTTGAAAAGCCTTGCTTCCCTGTTGCACAAAAACTACAGTCAACTGCACAACCTACTTGTGAAGAAACACATAATGTTGCTCTTTTAGCTTCAGGGATAAGAACCATTTCTACTAAATCTCCTTTTCCAACATTCAAAACCCATTTTCGCGTCCCGTCCTTTGAATCTTTCTCATAAACTATCTGAGGAGCCTTGATTTCAGCTTTTTTTTCTAAAGCTGCTTGTAGAGATTTAGACAAATTAGTCATCTCACAAAAGTCTGAAACTCCTTTTTGATGAATCCATTGAAAGACTTGTTTGGCTCGGTAAGTTTTTTCATCCATAGAAATGAAAAATTTTTCCATCTCCTGTAAAGACATGCCAAGCAGGTTTTCTTTCATGATTAAGCCTTGAAGAGGTTTGTTATGGGTTTGTCAGCTCTTAAATTTGCTAAGTTTTCCAGGAAGAGATTAAACGATCTTGGAAGAGACATTAATGAATGGGCAGAATCGTGAGCAGAGATAAAACAGTTTTTTGCATTCCAAAGAGGTGAATTTTTTTCCAAAGGTTCTGATTTCGTGGTATCTAAAGCTGCAGCAGCTATATCGCCATTATTTAAAGCCATTGCCAAGTCTTCTTCTTTCACAGCTGAGCCCCTCCCGACATTTATCAGCATGCTCTGCGGATTCATTTTCTGTAAGACTTTTGCATCAATTATGTCTCTTGTCTCTTCGCTGTCAGGAAGAACCATCACCAGAAAATCAATTAAAGGAAGAAGGCTCATAAATTCATCTGGTGTTTTAACGTCATCCGCATAGTTACAAGGTGCTGGAGATCTCCTAATGCCAGTTATGTTCATTTCAAACGACTTAGCAATTCTTGCGATTTCTTTTCCAATTCCACCATAGCCATATATAAGAAGATTCTTATTTGTTAACTCGCCATCCCCACCATGAGGTTTCCAGTCTTTCTCTTTTTGCAGTTCAATATGATGATCTATTCTTTTATTCCATCTAAGCATTTGTGCCAATACATAATTAGCCATGGGTTTTCCATAAATGCTGCTTGAATTTGCTATTACGGCAGTTGTTTCTTTCAAAACAGATTGCAAAAAAGGATCATCCATCCCGGAATATCCGCTTTGAATAAATCTAGATTTTTTAGCCAGATTTAACATCGGTTCAAATAGGTGCTTATGGTCTCTTACTGCAAAAAGGAACTGATAAGACAGAAAAAGGGCATCGATATCCGATACCTCATCCCAAGCAGGATCCATATGATTTTCAGGGCTCAAAGCAATAATTTCAATATCTGAACCTAAGTTTTGAATTTCCGAGCCATAAAGTTCATTTATTATATTTTCAACAACTACTTTCATCTCAATCCATTTAGATTCGTGAAATGTAAACCAGAAGTTTTTAGAAAACAAGATTATTAAAATGATAGAGTTTATAATTCAAAAAAAATGAAAACGAAACATTTAGATATTGGGTGTGGCATCAATCCAAGAAATCCCTTTTCGAGAGACATGCTTTATGGAATAGACATTATAAATGTTGACAATTCTGAAGTTGATTTTGAATACATTAAGTCAGATGTTGTTTTGGAAAAACTTCCTTTTGAAGATTCCTTTTTTGACTCAATTTCTTGTTACGATTTTCTTGAACACATACCTAGAATAATCCACAGAAATTCTAAATTAGAATTTTCTTTTATTGAATTTATGAATGAAGTTCATAGAGTCCTTAAGCCAAAAGGTATTTTTTATGCCTTGACACCTGGCTATCCTGACCAAGCAGCATTTGTTGATCCAACTCATGTAAATTTCATCACATCCAAAACACATAAATACTTCACTCTACCAAAATTAAGGGCTAAAGCTTATGGCTTCAAAGGCTCTTTCAAGTTATCTTCGAGAGTAAAGTGGATAAAAGTTACTAATGAACTTGAAAAAAACAGTTTTAAAAAATTTCTTAAATCAATTTTCTATTTTTTTCTTTATAAACATCGTTCGCATTTAATGTGGAAATTTGAATGCATTAAGTAAGTAGTCATGACAAGTTTAAGTATTTCAGATGTTTATCTCGTCGGAGTGCCGATTATTATCTCTCTTATATTTTTAGAGGTTTTTATTTCAAGTTGGCAAAGCAAGAGCTACTATAAAACAAATGACACTTGGTGTACTTTGGGTCTTCTTTCTGGAAACATCCTCGCAGGGTTTCTTATCAAAGGTACTATCATCGTCTTTCATATCTTTCTTTATAAATTTCGAATAATAGATTTAGTTTCCATAGTTCCAGTCTGGCTCCTGTGGATTTTGACTTTCGTTTTAATAGACTTGGTCTTTTACATTTATCACAGACTTTCACATCGTGTTAGATTTTTATGGGCGATTCACATGAGCCACCATTCTAGTAAAGAGATGAATTTTGCAGTTTCTTTCAGACAAGCTTGGTTCGGACCAATTTCTAAAGTACCTTTTTTTATGGTTTTACCTATCTTGGGTTTAGATCCTTTAATGATTGCTGCTGCAGGAGTTATAAGTACTTTGTGGGGTGTTGTCGGACATACTCAACTAATTGGTAAGTTAGGAATGCTAGAGTGGATTTTCAATACGCCTTCTCATCACCGAGTACACCACGGGTCAAACCCAGAATACATAGATAAAAATTATGGAAATTTGCTTATTATTTGGGATCGTATGTTTGGTACTTTTCAGCCTGAAGAAAGGGCAGTGAATTACGGAATGGTAAACAACGTAAATACGTTCAATCCAATTAAGATTACTACAATGGGTTGGAACAAAATCTTCAAAGACATTAGAACAGCATCAAGTTTTAAAGAATCGTTAGGTCATTTTTTTGGACCTCCAACTACTCACGAAAAAGAAGCTTTGAATTAGTTTAGAAAAGCTCAGGTAATCATGAAGACAACTATTTTTAATTGGCTGCTCGTTTTATTTGTAAGCTTTAGTTGGGGAGCTTCTTTTATGTTTACGCGCCTTGTTGTGGAAGAAATTTCTCCTTCTCACCTAGTATCAATAAGACTTTTTCTTGCAACTCTTCTACTAGGACCATTGTTCATTAATAAAGAAGAACTTTTAAAGATGTCCAAAGTGATACCTTCTTTAATCTTGCTTGGAATTATAAATGCCGCCTTACCGTTCTTTCTTTTCGCTTGGTCTGCTCAAGAACTTACTGCTGGAATGCTTTCTATTTTAAATGGAACTTCACCTTTATTTGCATTGATTATTGCAATCATCCTTTTTAGACAAAATACGACTTTCCTTCAAGTAATTGGTCTTTTAGCAGGCTTTATTGGACTTTTGATTTTCATAGGACTTGATGAAATTAGAGTCGTATTCTTCCCAGTTACGTTATGCCTAATAGGAGCTTTTTGTTATGCGTATTCAAACAATGTTTTATTTAAATTGAATCATATAAATTCTTCAGCTCTTGCTTCTGCAACCATGGCGTCGGGTTTTATTTTTTCAATTCCACTATTTCTTTCTGAGCCACAATCTTTTTCATTTGATTTGTCACTGAAAACTTATTTAGCAACTTTCTTCCTTGGGCTGGTTTCTACAGGCATCTCATTTATTGCCTATGTTGTTTTGTTACAAAGATCTTCCCCAGTTCAAGCTTCTTCGATAATTTTCTTGGTACCTATAACTGGAATTTTCTGGGGAGCAATATTCTTAGATGAGAATATAGATCAGAAGGTCATATTGGGTTCTTTGTGTATTTTAATTGGTATAGGACTAACAAATATTTTTAAACCTAAAAAACTTTTGAGAGATTAATTAAATAATCTTCAAAACATTTTCTGGCGGCCTGCCAACTATAGCTTTAGAC
>ENA-OSEY01001613-OSEY01001613.1-marine-metagenome-genome-assembly--contig:-NODE-1613-length-15312-cov-6.296751_pt1 | contig 15312 bp, 19 predicted proteins | sample MGYA00248465_ERZ534230 | MGnify/ENA primary metagenome ERZ534230 (study PRJEB26409, sample SAMN06344110) | marine metagenome | isolation source: Sea water from surface | place: Atlantic Ocean:Southern...
GCTGCAATAAACCAGATTTGTGTCATAATGACAATCTAATTATCTTGATCTTCCTTTTCAAGTTGTTCTTGCTCAAACCTATTAAGAGCTAATAAAAACATTACAAAAAGAATTCCAGAACCAACTAGGAAAGTTAATGGAATAATTCTTATTTCAAATGCATTCAAACCATCAATGTTTGCTGGAGCTGGACCTCGAGGGGCATAAAGAATGAAGAAAATTGAATTAATAACTCCCCAACCAAATATTGCAGCACCAGTAATCAAAAAACCCAATCTCTTTCCAACATTTGTAGCGTTTAACAAAAAAGTAGATCCAGCAAATGTGATTATCGAACCTATGAACATGAGTATTCCTGTAACTAATAAGTTAGAGGACAAAAGTGATCTCATTATTTCACGCATCAGGTGTCATTCCTCTCAAGTAATCAATGATGAGCTCAATGTCAGATTGCGGAAGAACAGCACCAAAACCAGGCATTTTTCCTCCACCAACACCGTTGACTCCATACGCTTTACCATTTACAGAACCTTTAACAATAAAATCTATCAAGTCTTCCCTCTGCTTAAACTGGATATTGGCTCTACCTGCTCTTAGTGCAGGTCCCAAACCACCAGATGCTATCTCTTTAGTATATGCTACACCAGCAGAATAACCTGCTGTATGACATCTTGCACAGTAAGCGTTAAATAATCCAACTGCTCTTTTAGCTTTTTCTAGATCTCCATCAAAAGTTGAATCAGCAATTTCATCGAATGAAACTTCCCAAAGTTTTTCTTCCAATGCTTTTTCAAGAAATGCTAAACCAGTTTCAGCCTCTTTGATAAATTTATCGTATCCCTCTGCAACAATTGTTATGTTGATTAATTCGGATTCAAGTTGTGATAAGTAACCGCTTGCAACAGATTTATCTTTTCTTCCAGGAATAGATTCTTCATTGTCTGGGTCTAAATTTAATATAGAAGTTCCCAAAACTTCAGACACGGAACTGCTGTAAGCTGATAACTCTGTTTCAGTAGAGTCACTTAATCCGTCTTCATCTGTATCAATTCCACCTTCTTTGGAAAGTAGTGCTGAAACATCTTCTACTGCTTTTTGAACAACAGGTAATTTTCCTGGTGCGTCTTTTACGCTTTGAATTAATTCTTTTTGCCTTGCTATTTCATTCTCAACTAATAGCTCAGATGTATCGAGTCTCGATAATGAGCTATTGATATTCATTTCAATAGTTTGTAGCTCTTCTGATTGTGATATTTGAAAGTGATGCATGTACTCGATCAAGTCATCTAATTGTCCATCATTCATTGGACCACCACCTTCTAATCCCCATGCAGGCATAGGTGAGTTTGCACGTCCATAAATTAACCAATAACGAACTTCTTCATCATCATATCTATAGAAAACATTGTTTATTGCAGGAGCAGTCCATGTAACATTTATTCCACTTCTCTTTTCGACATATGAAGCTGCGCCACCAGATCCGTCAACACCATGGCAGTTACCACATCCGAACTCTTCATATAAATGCTCTCCTCTTTCTACAGACACCTCATCAAATTCTTCTACAAAACCTTCTTGTCTGTCTTGTTCTCCAAGGTAATAAAGAGGAATCATGATAGTTAAAAGTGAAGCAATTAAAACTGCAACAGTTAGAGTTCTATCAAGTGTTTTTGTTTCTAAATCATCATCATTTCGATATTTTGACAAGTTTGGTGCATAATCAGAGACTTTACCTGAGCCTCTAAAACCTGCAGCAGTAAAAAATGCTAGAGCAGCAATTATCCCTAAAGCAATTAATGTAATTGAAAGTGAACTTGTCATACTATTCCTCTGTAGTTAGAGCTATACAAGATAAACCTTGGGGATACTTCACTGACATACCTGGTGCTCGAGGTGATTCAATAATTGTACCAGTGTCAATAACAAGTCTTCCATTTACATTAGCGACATTAAATCTATCAAGATTTCTTGGAGCTGGACCTGCAAAATATTCACCAACCATATTATATTTTGAACCATGGCAAGGACATTCAAATCCTTGTGATGAGTTACACCATGGAACCCTACATCCTAAGTGAACACATCTTTGATAAACAGCTACTAAACCATCAGTAATTGTGGAGCCAGTCGCAAATTGAGAATTGGCCGCAGCAGCTGCATCCAATGGAAGTACATAAGCTCTTGCTGCTGGAATAAAAGCTGGAATAACTGAACCATCAGCTTGGAATATTTGACTCTTTATTTCTTCAATAGGACCTGCATCAACTTTTGAACCAAAGCCACCTGAAACCTTTGGCCAGAAAAATCCTAACCAAGAAATTGCTTGAATACCTGCAAAGGCACCAAATGAAATTCTAAGAGCTTTTGTTAAAAACTGTCTTCTAGTTATTCCTGCTTCTTCTTCAGAGATTTCTTCATAAATAACTTTTTCTTCGAGCTTTACAGCACCATCTGATTCAATGATTGGTTCATCAATTTCCTCATCAACTGATTCAGTTTCACCTTTTGGCATCTCTGGTTCAAAAAAGTTAGTTTGAGATTTATCCTCTTTAAGAGCTTTTTTATCAAGATTTTTTTTCCAGTTAAAACTTTTTGGCGCTCTACCAGTAACAATAACAACGATTCCAACAATTCCTAAAAAACCAACTACTGCAAAAGCTGCAAAAGACAATTCAACTATGCTCATTCGAAGTGAATCCAATCAAGCAAATCATCAAACCAAATGCCATCAATCCAAGGATAAGTCCAGTTCCAGCCGGGACCCCTAAATAGAACACCAATAATAGTAAGCACACCTGCTCCAGCTAAGAAAAATGTATAAAACATAATCGCAAACTTTCTTTTAGATGGATGTGTTTCTGGATTTCTATCTATATACGGAAAAGCCATCCATATAGCTATACCTAAAACTAAAGGAATCATAACACCAGCAATTTGAGGATCCCAGTATGACAATAGTTCCTGTAAGCCTAAAAAATACCAAGGTGCTTTTGCAGGGTTTGGAGTTACATTTGGGTTTGCTTCTTCAAGAAGAGGTGCTTGCAGTATTGCTGATAGAAGAATTAAAAAAGCTGTCATTGCCATCAATGAAACAAATTCTGGAAGCATCAAATGTGGCCAAGTATTAACTTTATCTACTGGTTCGGAAGCTGCTTTTTGTATTGGTTTTGCTTTTACAACAGTTAATAATCGTTGCGTTACCTTTACTTCAGGTGCAAAATCAACTTCTTCAGGAGTGTCAGCTTTGGAAGCTTTTGCTGCAGGCTTTTCTTCAGCTTTTACAGCTGGAGCTGGAGTCTCTGCTGCTGGAGCTGGAGTCTCTGCTGCTGGAGCTGGAGTCTCTGCTGCTGGAGCTGGAGTCTCATCAATAGTCTTTACCTCTGGCTCTTTTGAGATAACTGTTGGATCTGACTCACCTTTCATTTCAGCTAAAGCTTGTTCAACACTAATGCCCAAAGCTTTTGCTCTTGCTTCCGCAGATCTCTGCAACAAATGTTCTGGAATATCTACCATAAGCCTCTACAAAGGTCCTGAAATTCCGCCATCTTTTCTTACTCTCCAGAAGTGGACAGCCATAAAGATAACAATGATAAATGGTAAGAAAAGTACATGAAGAACATAAAATCTTAATAATGTAGCAGTTGTTGCCTCAAGTCCGGCAAACAATCCAAATTTGGCCTGAGCTCCAATAACAGGTGTGTAGCCAGCCATGTTACCTCCAACAGTGACAGCCCATATAGCTAGCTGGTCCCAAGGAAGAAGGTAGCCTGTAAATGACAACAATAAGGTTAGTAAAAGCAAAATTACTCCTATGACCCAGTTGAACTCTCTCGGTGCTTTATATGCTCCGTGATAAAAGACTCTAGACATATGAAGGAATACAACTAGAACCATAAGGTGTGCACCCCACCTATGCATATTTCTAACTAACGAACCAAATGCGATGCTTGTTTGTAAGGTCTGAATGTCAACGTACGCAAGTTCTGTAGGACGGAAATAAAACATAAGCCAAATTCCAGTAATTGTTAAAACTATGAAAAGAAAAAAACTTAATCCACCCAAGCAAAGAGTGTATGAGAGCCTAACTCCGTGTCTTTTAACTTTGACTGGATGGAGGTGGTACAACACGTTATTCATAACAACATAAGATCTGTTTCTAGGACTGTCTACATAGCCTTTTCTAAAAGGAGAACCCGGACGGAAAATACTGGACATTAATTTTCCACCTCTGAAGCTATCGCTAGCACTTACTCTTGCTTCTTTAATCCTGTCTCGAAGAGATAATTTTTGCATTATATAATTCTAAAGCCTTCCATATATATATCCGTGTCTGTCGTTCCTCTCACCAGAGTCTTCATCCCAAGGTGCTGTATAAACACCATTTTGAACGGCTTGGTCTGCTAATGAGCCGGCAAACTTTCCGAGAGAAATCACCCCTGTTGGGCATCTATCTACACACAATGCACATCTAGTACAAGCTTCTTCATCAACAACAAAAAAACCTGGTGCCTCAGATTCATCTGGAGCTTCAACATTTATTGAGTCGTCAATTGCATCAACAGATAAATAATGAATGCATTTCCAAGGACATATATCAACACACCCTTCACATAAAATACACTCTGCTTCATCTATATGTAAAAATTGTTTTGGACGGACACGAGAAGTGACTTTTTCTGTATCAACCATTGCAAGATTGTACTTCTTTTCAAACTCTGGCATCTCTATTAAGACTTCTGATTTAGGCATCTTGCTCCACCCTTACGACCTCTTTGCCGTAATCAGAAATTCTTGATTTAGAACTTTCAATTTTATTATTTACATCTTGGATTAAATAGGCAACAACTAGTCCCGCAATTAAAAAGTTAGTTGAAATACCTAACTGTATGATGTCTTTTAACGCAGCAAGGCTTAGGCCAATTTCATTATTTAAAAATAGTATTGGTGGAAACTGTATAAACTCTCTTTGGCCTGTCCACTCTAATGGTCCTTGTGCTAGGTTCAACCACTCAGATGGAACAATTCCTAAGAGGATTGACATTTCGATCCATGTTAGAAATGCAAAATAAGTAGCTTTTGCCCACGTTAATTCTTTTTGATTCCATACCACTAGCACCATTCCAAGTAAAAGGAGTTGGCTAGCACCGAATGCTAAAAGCTGACCAATCGATTGTGGCAACCACCCTCTTGGAATCCAGTTAAAATAATTTACTACTTCGCCTTCAGAAAGACCAGCAAAATGCGCAATGATAACTCCAATGGTCATACCACCGAGCCCTGAAACAATTGAAACTAAACCTATTCTGTATCTAAATTTATAAATTGTATAAATCAAATTTCCTCAAACCTTACCTATATATAATATCGTAAGTTTGGATAAAAATATAAATTGAATTATTATCTTTTTTTAAAAAATTTTCGTTAACACCAAGCTACATTTTTCCAATATAATAGTAAAGTCATATTGAATATTGGCTAAATTGATGAAAATAAAGTTGTTTCCAAAAAACGAACAAGAACTTTCAAAACTCTTTGTTTTGATTTTTCCACTTACCTTGTTGCTATCACTTACTATTTCATTTTTAAAAAATGCATACTTTACTTTTGCAAACCTTCTACCAAACAACTCCGTTTTTAACTATGGATTCCTAGACAGGCTCGACACACAGGCTGCTTTAGGTTTAGTTTTCGGTGCGTCACTTTGTTTGAGCTTTTCTTATTTATTTTCAAAATCACTGGGTAGATCAATGGTATTATTCCCGATTGTATTTCTAACTTTACTCGGTGTTGTAGGGACTGAATTTTTAGACATACTTGTTAACTTCTTTTTTCAAAACACAGCATACGATTTAGGCAATAGTTCACTGCTCATTCTTCTAAAAATTCTGGTTGTATTTGGGTTATTTGGACTTGCCACACTAAACCTACTTGCTAAAAAAGAAGCTTCAATTTTTGCAAGTGCACAATTTATATATGGTGCGGTAGTCTTTTACTTAATTTCTTTGTTTATTGTTAGAGCAGAATTAAATGTGTTTTCAGACATATTTTTGGTTAACTCTTTATATACAGGTACACATATATATGTTGGTGTTGCTTTCATATATATGGCAATAGTTCATTTTTTAATGACTAGACCACTCCAAGCAGTATTATTCAACAAAACCCTTTCATCTATTACGTTTTGGGGTTTTTTGTTCCTATTGCCTTGGACAAATTTTAAATATTATTACGGCTCGGTACTTCCAAATTGGATTGAAAATATATCTATCTATCTCTCAATGAGTCTTGTTGTTCCTTTGTTAGCTTTCCTAGTTAATTACATTAAAACAATACAATCTAAGGAAGTCGATGCAGAAGGATCACTAAATCTGCTTAACTTTTCAGTAATCCTTTTTTCTATAACAACAATTTTTCATATGATTTCAAGTTTTGAAAACCTTCTTCCAATTTTAGGGATTACAAATTTTGTAAATGTTATTACCTATGGGCTCATTGGATCTCTTGTACTAGCAACAATATCCTTAAGTTATTATTTAATACCTAAGTTATATGGAAGAGAAGTTAATTACTCTAGACTTGAAGACATTACCTTTTTTGGTTTCAAAATATCATATCTTTTATTGTTGATTAACAATACTGTATTGGGCGTTAACTCAGGTTATTCATGGAATGCTGGAGCAAATGCAGGAAGCCCAACAATTTACGGAGAAGGGTATGGTATTGTCTGGAGTCTTATAAGTTTTAATTTTTCTGTAAATACTTTCATCTCTCTGCTTTTACTAGGTAGTGGTTTTCTATATTTAATTTCTGTTTTACGAGCAATCTCATCTGGTTCAATAACAACTGTTGAAGAAATGGTTTATAGCAATGATTGAAGTGTTAGCAGAAATTTTTGAATTCATAGCTGGAAGCTGGTACACAAAGCGAAAAAAGAAACCCTTGGAAACTAATGAGGAGAACTCAAGTGAGTGATTTAGTAAATAAAGTAGCTGAATTATTAAATGCGCCAGTTGATCTTGTTCAGAGGTCTGCAGAAGCAAGAGCGCAGGCATCAGGAAATTCTGTTGAAGAGGTATTAAGTTCATGGGCTGGTGGAGAAAGTGTTGCAGCAAGTGCAGCGTCAGCTCCAAAAGAAGAGGCTACTGTTGAAGAGGCTCCAAAAGAAGAAGCTCCAGCTGCAGAAGTTGTAGAGGAGGTTATTGAGGAAGTAGTTGAAGAAGTTGTTGAAGAAACTGAAACCCAGGAGGTTATTGAGGAAGTAGTTGAAGAAGTTGTTGAGCTAAAAAATGAAAGTGCTTTAAGTTTTATTTCAGGAGTTCTTTTAGTTGGTCTATTTACATTTCTATTCGCTTTTGTGATTCCAAAAAACCAAGCTACTGATATAGTTAGTGACTCTCTAAATAACAGCGTTAGTGCATCAAATGAAGTAATTAAGGGAGCTGAAGTATACGCAGAGTTGAATTGTCAATCCTGCCATACACAGAATGTTAGAACTCTAATTCCAGACACTCAAAATGGTAAAGTTCTAAAAAATAAATTTGCAAATGAAACGTTAATTAATAATGTTGGAAATATAAGACTTGGACCAGATCTTTCCACCAGCGCAACACGTGAACCAACAAACAATAGTCAATGGCTAACTCGATACCTATCAGACTCAACATCTGTCAATAGGGATATACCTCATCCAAGTTATGACTTTCTAGATGATGACGATTTGGAATATCTCGTAACTTATTTACTATCATTAGGAGAATCAAATGAGTGATTTAGTAAATAAAGTAGCAGAGATTTTAAACGCACCAGTTGACTTGGTGCAGCGTTCTGCGGAAGCAAGGGCTGCTGCTTCTGGAGTTTCAGTTGATGACGTTCTAAGTTCTTGGGCTGGTGGCGAAAGTGTAGCTGCGTCTGCTCCAAAAGAAGAAGCTCCTGTTGAAGAGGCTCCAAAAGAAGAAGCTGTTGTCGAAGAAACAGTTGAAGAAGAAGCTCCTGTTGAAGAGGCTCCAAAAGAAGAAGCTGTTATTGCAACTGCTGTAACACGACAAGTAACTAAATCTATTTCCTTTGCTAATGAAACAATGGGTATAAAAATTAATTCAGAAAACCTTCTTCCTAAGTGGCTCAACTTTAGTTTTATTATCATTCCATTATTTATCCTCATAGGACTTATTAGTTCTTCTAACACACAAGAGTGCGGTGAAAGAGGGATGCTAAATGTTGATAGAAAGTCTCAAGAGGCTGTAAATTGTGATGGCTCTCCTTATGAAGGTAGAGGTGTTGCTGCAACAAACACAATAAATTATATTGCACTCGGTCAAGAAGTTTATGCAGGTGCTGCTGCATGTGCTGGCTGTCACGGAGGTGGCGGTGGCGGTGGAGTTGGTCCAGCATTTACTGGTGGTGCGTTATATACTACTTTCCCAACATGTGCAGACCACACTAAATGGATTCAACTTGGTTCTGCAGGTTGGCAGGCTGAAGTAGGACCTACTTATGGTGCTGAAGATACAGTCTCTATTGGAGGAATGCCAGGATTTCAAGGAAAGCTAACAGAAGATGAATTATATGCTGTTGTTGTCTTTGAGAGAGTAGTTTTTGGTGGCGGAAACACTGAAGAAGTACTTAGTGACTGTGGTCTTTTAGAAACAGAAGAGGATGAAGTCACCACAGAAGCCGTAAGCTCAACTCCTTAATGAAAAAATTCTCACTTCTTTATATATTTGTTTTCTTTGATGGGTTATCTGTTGCATCAAGTTCACTATTTGGATTTTTCTTTCCAAAACTATTTTCTGATATATTTGGAGCAAATTTTCAAGGCAATGATCTAGTTTGGCTGAAATTTGTTCTACTACCTGGAGTAGCGATAAATGTTCTTCTTATGTTTTTTGCATTAACTAAAAATAGGCCGGGTATTTTACTCTCAAATTTTCTAAGAGTTTTTACAACTGTAAGTTACTTATTTATGTGGGGAGAGGCAACAATTATTAGATCCTTACTGAACCTTATAATTATCCACCATGTAATTGTTGTGACTACAACTTTTGTTTTATATTTTAAAAAAGAAGATAACACAACCTCAGAGGAACTCAATTCAATTTAACTGGTTATAAAAAAACAGGTTTGTTTCTTTCTAAAACTTAATTAAAATTTTTTTATGCTACCTGTTATTTACTTTCACATAGCTCTTGTTGCTATCAGTGCGCTTTTGTTTTACGTAATACTTTAATAATGGTTAAACAAAAACGAGAGAAAAGAGTTGTAGGGTGGAAAGAGCATGCTGCTTTACCTGATCTCAATGTAAAAAGTGTTATTGCAAAAATAGATACTGGAGCAACTTTAGCTTCAATTGATGCCGCCGATATAAAAATTGTTACTAGAGATGAAGTCAAATACGTAAAGTTCAAGGTAATGAAAAGAAATAATACGGTAAGAAAAACATCTGCTCCACTAGAAGGGTATAAACGAATAAAAAGTTCTAATGGTGATGTTGAAAGAAGACCGTATATTAAGACAACTCTATTAATGGATGGCATATCTAAAAAAATAGAACTTACTTTAACTGACAGAGGCCCAATGGATTACACAATGCTTATTGGAAGAAAAGCATTAGGTAGAAGATGGGTGGTTAATCCATCCATAAGTTTTCTAACAAAGCCTAATAGAGATTAAATATGAAACTTGGAATACTTTCTCAAGATATACGACTTTATTCAACAAGTAGGCTTTATGAATCAGCTAAAAACAGAGGTCATGATACAGAAGTAGTCAGTTATTTACGATGTTATATGAACATAGCAAAAGCTAAACCTCGAATCTTTTTTCAAGGTAGGCAAATGAATTTTGACGTGGTGATTCCAAGAATTGCTGCAACATGGACGTTTTATGGAGCTGCAGTTGTTAGACAGTTTGAATTAATGGGAGCATTGTCTGCAAACTCTTCAGCTTCAATTAGTAGATCCAGAGATAAATTAAGAGCATTACAGTTAATTGGAAATAGTGGTGTTGAGATGCCTGTTACAGGATATGTTCACCTTTCAAGAGATATTGAGTCGGTATTAAAAACTGTTGGTGAACCCCCATATGTTATTAAGTTGCTTGAAGGAACTCAAGGAAGAGGAGTTGTATTAACTGAAACTATGGAAGCAGCGATTAGTGCTATAGAAACCATGAAAAAAATTGATGCAAACATATTGATTCAAGAGTTTATAAGCGAGTCCAGAGGAGAAGACATTAGAGCAATTGTTGTTGGCGATAAAGTTGTAGCTTCGATGAAACGCAAAGCCAAGCCTGGAGAGTTTCGTTCAAATGTTCATCTTGGAGGTACTGTTGAAAATTATGAATTAAACGAACAAGAAGAAAAAAGTGCTATTAAAGCTGCAAAAGTACTTGGTCTTTCTGTTGCTGGTGTTGATTTAATTCAATCAAATAGAGGTCCATTGGTGCTAGAAGTCAATTCTTCACCTGGGTTAGAGGGTATTGAAAAAGCAAGTGGCATTAATGTTGCTGATAAAATTATAGAATATCTAGAAGATGAGCACACCAACAGGGATAAATCTAAACCAATAGATATTTAAAAAAATAAATTTTTTAAAACTCTAAATCTTGAGAAAATCCCCTCTTCTATGACTTTATTATTTTTTAGCAGAACTGGAACTCTAAGAAAAAATTCTTTATAATCTTCCTGAACGTCTACCTCTCTAATTTGATAAAAAGGTTTTAGAAATCTAATTTTGTTTTCTGCTTTTTTACACAACTCACAGTTTTCTGTTGTAACAAAAATTAATTCTGACATGTATTATGTACTCATGAGGCCGTGGACTTTAGTTTTTGTAATTTTGCTCGTTTTAATTATTTTTATCTCAGGTTCTATTGCCATATCTAATTTGAGACTTTAATAACTACTTTCGAATTATCTTTGCAATTTAACATTTTTTGAGCATTTCCATTGCTTAAAAATAACGAAGCCATACCCCAAGAATCAATAACAATTCCTATCCCACCAATTATTTCGTTTTTGTATGTTTCACACCATTTTGCACTAAGTTCTTGGTTGTCAATTTTTAAAGGAATGACATCACCAATTTTGAAATCTTTATCGGTTAATTCCTGTGGAGATATATTGGTTTGACAGTTACCAAACTCATCAATATATAACACCTCACCTTTAATTTCATCGTCTGTGATATCTGTCAGGGGAATTAAGTACTGTTTTAAATCTTCAAGATCAAGCTCTGGTCCAAACTCTTCTAGCTTTAATTGTCCTGATGCATATCCTGCTGCAAAAGGAGCAAAAATATCTCTCGCATGAAATGTGTTCCCCTCGTGAGGAATAATCCAGTTTTCATTTTCTAAAGCGTAAGCTTTTTGAGCTCCTCCAACAGTTGCACAAGCTAGGTTTAATAATCCGTTGTCTGGACCAATCATAACTCCCCAATCAGTTGTGATCGCTATTGCTTTTCTATCAGTTCCTACTCCAGGATCAACTACAGCAAGCAACACTCCCTGTGGAATATACTGAATTGCTCTCATTAAAAGAAGACTTCCGTATTTAATATCTTGAGGTGGAATCCCATGAGAAATATCATTTACTTTAAGCGAATCGTCTATTCTGCTGATTACCCCTTTTACAACACCTACGGACCCATCGTTTAACCCAAAATCAGATGCAAAAGAAATAATTTTACTCATAGAAATGATTATAAGTTCACTTGAAACTATTAATAGTGTAATCTTATAAATGCGGGGGGAGAAAATTGAAAAAGTTTTTAGCGTTTTTTTTAGTTCTACTAGTTGGTGTATATTTTGGAGTTGGTTGGTTTGCTTATGGACAGGCAGCATCAGTACCGTGTGATGTTTGGTATGAAGAGGCTAATAATACACCTAGTAACTGGTCACTAGGAACAAAAGCTGATTGGGATCCTTCAGGTTACTTTATAAGTAGTTACGAAGAGGTAACTATTCTAGCTGACGATGGTGAGATTGAGTTAAGTTCTTGGTGGGTTGAAAATGACTTGTCTCAACCAACAATAATCTTGCTTCATGGTGTAACCAGCAGTAAGTTCTCTCCAGATATACTTCTACCAATGGGTATGTTTAATAAAAGTGGTTTTAATGTACTTGCAATAGACTTCAGAGATCACGGAGAAAGTACCTGTGAAGACGGATTTTATACTGCTGGTCAGGATGAAACCGACGATGTTGTTGCAGCAATTTCATGGTTAAAAGATAAAGGAGTTAAGTCATCAAATATAGGTTTGTATGGCAGCTCGCTTGGTGGGTTAGTAGCTTTGATGACTCCGGCAAAATCTAATGACTTTGGTTCTATTGCCGTTATAGATCCTCCAGTAGATTTCAAAACATTGGTAAGGGAAGAAATGGCTTATCAAGGTCTTCCAACTTTTTTGTGGGAACCTATTCATCATTATGCAGGAATATTTAAAGGTGTAAATATGTTAAAAGATATTCCAGAAGAAGCGCTTGCAAAAGGTAACAAACAACCTCTTCTCATATTTACTGGATTATTAAGTGATAGAGTGCAACCGCATCACTCTGATGATTTAGTAAATATAGCCATTCAAAACAATATTGAATACGATATACATAAGTACACCGATATGAGTCATACTCAAATTTTATATTTTTACACTGAGGAATATTCTGAACTATTAACTGATTTTTATCAAAGGACACTCAGTGGTTAAAAAGCTCGGATATGTATTAATAATTTTTATTTTTGTTGCTTTAGGAGGTGCTGGTTGGTTTTTTTCTGGTGTTATATATGAGGGTGGATTAAATCCAGATTTCAATGACACTGAAAGTATTGGTACTGCTGAAGATAGGGTTCTTGTTTCAAGCATAAGTAGCAATTCAATAGTTTTAAATGTAGAAGAAGAAATGTGGGGTCCACTCTTAGAAAAGGGAATATATGGCATCATAGGACAAAATGGAGATGCTGTTGTTGGAGATATAATTTCAACTAATGGAACTTTTGTTGAAAGAAGTCTTATAAATCTAAACGGCACATTGGTTGAAGGGGATAAAATTAGAGGAACCAGCCTTGTAGTTCGAGAGGATACAGGTGAGTTTAAAATTCTAGGAACTTCTAGCTGGTCTGGTCAAGCTTCTGAAGGAGTTTATACTCCAAAGTCTGTCTCTGGTCTTGACTATGAAACCATTTACTATCAATCTGACCTAGGTGAATTTCCAGCTTACTTAACTAACGATGGTGATGTTGGGATTGTAATTTTTGTTCACGGTTTTAGAGGAGATTACTCAAGAGAAGTTTTTGCAAAAATGAGAGCTGGTGAGATTGTAGATATGGGGTACAGATCAATGATTATCTCATATAGGAATGATAAAGGCCTTCCGAAAGATCCATCTGGTATTTTTCAATACGGCACAACAGAATGGATAGATATTGATGGGGCAATCGATAAAGCTTTAGAGTTCACAGATAATGTAGTTCTTTGGGGTACAAGTGGTGGAGGCGGACCAATCTCTTCATGGTTAGGAAATGTTGGAGATAAAAGTAAAGTTAGTGGAATCATTTATGAAGCACCTGTGATTAATTTCTGGGAAAGCGTTGAGGTAAATGGCGCAGCAAGATATCCTTGGGTTCCTCAACAATTATTTGGTTATTTCAAAATTTTTACAGAAATTAGATATGGTATAGATTTTGAAAATATGAACTTTACTGACAATGTAATAAACTCAGACATTCCTGTGTTGCTGTTTCATGGTGATGATGATGAGTGGGTCCCTGTAGAAATGTCAGACTTAATTGCAGAAAATAGAGATACCAACTTTACATATATACGTTACGAAAATGTTGGTCATGTTACTTCTTGGAATGCAGATCCTGATAATTATGTTTACCAATTAGATACTTTTTTGTCTGGTTTAGATTAAGCAAAAGTCTTATAAAGATTCTCTATTTCAGTGGCTGTATTAGCCCAACTATAAGCTTTTGATTTCTCGAGACAGTTCATCATAATTTCGTCGAACTTGTCTTTGTTGTTCAATAACTCTTTTACAAAATTATTTACATTTCCATCAATCAGATTGTCCGAATAGTAACCATTTTTGCTGTTCTCAACAATCTCTAACAAAGAACCACTATTAGTTGTTAGAACTGGCACACCCATTGCATTGGCTTCAGCTGCTACGAGTCCAAAGGTTTCAAATTTAGATGTATGTATTAATAGTTTTGACTTATTTAATAAATCTCTTATTTCTGTTTGTGGAAGGTTATCAAGAAATTCAATATGTGACTTAAGGTTTAAATCTACAACGGTTTTTTTTAATTCTTCTAAATATTCACTACCGGATTTTCCACTTGGTCCGCCAATAAAATAACAGAAAAAATTATTATCAACTTTTCTAAAATTATCCAAAAATTTGATTGTCTCAATTTGCCCTTTTTGTTCTTGAATTCTTCCTATCGATAAAAATATATTCTTTCTCTTTATTGTTGGGTCAAGTGTAAATATCTCTACATCAACACCGTCGGGGAACTTCCTAGTGTCTGGAGGAATATTATCAAGATGGGAGTCTATCGCTTGAATTAGACTTGAACCCAATAACACATCATTAGTCATGGTGCTATTGGCCACAGGATCTAAGACTTGTATTTGTCGTAGTAGCGTAAGAGAAGGACTTGTCATAGAAAAATTACAAGAAGCAGGGTTTAAAGTAAGTTTAAACAAGCCTTTCTCTGGTGGATTTATTACGAGAAGTTACGCAAGTCCTTCAAATAACGTTCATGTAGTACAAATTGAAATTCTGCGGTCGCTTTATAGTCATGAAAAAAAACAGACCAAAAATAGCGAATTTCTTTCTATTCAAAACAGACTGTTAGGTGCAATTGAACAATTTATTAAGCGCTTTGAGGATTAGCTTCGAGAAACTTCTCTTTTTATCTCTTCATATGCAGCCAAAGCGTCCTCTGCTTGGCAAATAGGTCTTCCTATAACAAGATACGATGCTCCATTTTTTAAAGCCTCATGAGGACTTCCAACTCTCTTCTGATCATTGGTTGCAAATTTTGTCGGTCGTATTCCCGGTGTAACAATAATCTTTTTCATACAATGGAGGTTTTTTCTAAGCAATGTCAACTCCTTAGGACTAGCAATTACGCCGTCTGCTCCTGCCAAGATTGCCTTTTCAGCTCTGCTTACAGTTAAACCCTCAATTGTCCCAGGTTTAATCATATTTTGATCTAAATCATCTCTGTCTAAGCTCGTAAGAAACGTTACAGCAAGTATTTTCATGCTATGGGCGCCCCTAGATCGGAAGAGCACACGTCTGAACTCC
>ENA-OSEY01001614-OSEY01001614.1-marine-metagenome-genome-assembly--contig:-NODE-1614-length-15309-cov-4.071232_pt1 | contig 15309 bp, 13 predicted proteins | sample MGYA00248465_ERZ534230 | MGnify/ENA primary metagenome ERZ534230 (study PRJEB26409, sample SAMN06344110) | marine metagenome | isolation source: Sea water from surface | place: Atlantic Ocean:Southern...
CCTCTACAATGCCATTGTAGCGCTCTCCCAGCTGAGCTATAGCCCCCAGTTCTCGTTCGCCCCGGCGTTTCCGACGAGACGACTTTGTCTATCCCAGCCACATGGCGCCGGGCAAGTAAAAAATAAGACACCAAACAGGGTTATAGAGCCGGTGCCCATATGCGCCGGCGAGACGTCTCGCCTGGCGGGGCCTTACTCGTCCTCTTCCGGAATCCCGGGAAGGATGTCCTCTTCCCCGTCGAGGTCGTTGCTGATCAGCCCGGCTCTGTCGTCGGCATCCGCGTCGATGTCGTCATCGTCACCATCGAATTCTATGTCGCTTTCGCCAGAGCTTGCGTCGTCACCGTTATCAGTGGAGATCGCTTCCTCTTTAGCCTCCTCGTTGGCCGTCTCGGCCGCCGGTTCCTCGGCGGCCTTCGCGCTTTTCGGTGCAGCGCGGCCCCGCCGGCTTCGGATCACTGCTTCGGGATCGAACTCCGTCTGGCACCCGGGACAGATGATTGGGGTCCTGTTGAAATCATAATAACGCATGCCGCAGGACAGGCATGTACGTTTCAAACCGAGTTCAGCCTTGGCCATCAAAATACCCACGCTCTGTAAGCGGGAGCCGGGTTGCCAAGCGGCTCGCAGCTCCCATGGTCACATGCGATTTGAAACAAATTCTGATGGCTGTCAAAGCAATTCTTGTCGTTGCGCATTTTTCTCGCATCCGGGGAATCCGCAAGCCGAGCCTTACCGGCGAGATTGCCTCGTGCCGGTCAAGAATGCTATCTGTTCGCCGAGCGTCACCGAATACCGATTCCGGGCCGGCGCGCCACCTGGCAAGAGACGGTTTAATCCATGGCAAACAACGCCATCCTGACACTTTCGGAAACCCTGACATCGGGCCGGCATAATGGCCTGACAGGTCAGTTCGACGTTCCCGGCGACAAATCGATCTCTCACCGCTCTTTCATCCTTGGCGGCCTTGCCATTGGCACCACACGCGTCACCGGACTTCTGGAAGGCGATGATGTGATGGCGACCGGCCGCGCCATGCAAGCGCTCGGCGCCAGCATCAACCGCGACAGCGACGGCAGCTGGACCATAACGGGGGTCGGCACCGCCGGCCTCGTATCGCCCGAGGCGCCACTTGATCTCGGCAACAGCGGCACCGGCGTGCGGCTGCTGATGGGTGTTGTCGCCGGCCTGCCGGTAACGGCAACATTCTGCGGCGATGAGTCACTCAGCCGCCGGCCGATGGCGCGGGTCACCGACCCGCTCGAACTGATGGGCGCCAAGATCACAGCCCGCGACGGCGGACGGCTGCCCGTCACAATCACCGGGGCGCGCGCGCCGCTTGCCGCCGACCATGCCAGCAAGGTGGCCTCGGCACAGATCAAGTCGGCCGTGCTCCTCGCCGGCTTGAACGCGCGCGGCACCAGCGTTGTCCGTGAACCGCACGCATCCCGCGACCATACAGAATCGATGCTCCGGCATTTTGGCGCGAACGTGCGCCAGCAGGTCGAGGCTGACGGCACCCATGTCGTCGAACTCGAGGGCGAAGCCATGCTGACGGCATCCGACGTGGTCGTGCCGCGCGACCCGTCTTCAGCGGCTTTTCCGATGGTGGCGGCCCTCATCACCGAGGGCAGTGACCTGTTGATACCCGGGATCGGCATGAACCCGCTTCGCACAGGCCTGATCACCACGCTTCAGGAAATGGGCGGCGATATCGAAATTAGCAACGAGCGTACCGAGGGCGGCGAGACAGTCGCCGATCTTCGTGTTCGCCACAGCCGGCTTCGCGGCATCGATGTTCCGGCCGAACGCGCCGCCTCAATGATCGACGAATATCCGATCCTCGCCGTTGCCGCGACCCAGGCCGAGGGCACCACCAGAATGCTCGGGGTTGCCGAACTGCGGGTCAAGGAGACCGACCGCATCGCTGTCGTCGCCGAAGGCATCATCGCGGCTGGTGGCAACGTTACCTATGACGAGGACAGCATGAGCGTGACCGGCAGCCCGGTCGCAGGCGGCATGAGCATCGATTCGCAACATGACCACCGGATCGCGATGTCCTTCCTCACACTCGGCATGGTGTCCGCAGATCCGATCACCGTCACCGGCTGCATGACGATCAACACCAGCTTCCCCGGCTTTGCCGCCAGCATGAATGGCTGCGGCGCGGCGCTGGCCAGTGTCGGTGACGCATGATTATCGCCGTCGATGGCTCGGCTGCCAGCGGCAAGGGCACTCTGGCCAAGCGACTGGCCCTTCATTTCGATCTTGCTCATCTCGATACGGGATCGCTGTACCGCGCCCTTGGGCTGCATCTGCTGAGATCAGGCGTAACCGCTGAAAACGCAGAAGAAAACAAGGCGGCTGCCGCGGTCGCGAGCCTCGATCTGGGACTTGCGGATTCCCCCGAAATACGGACCGATGCCGTGGCCGGCATGGCGTCCGTCATCGCCGCGATGCCTGCCGTGCGGAGCGCCTTTACCACATTGCAGCGCGATTTTGCGACGGACCCGCCGCATGGCGGCGGCGCGGTTCTTGACGGCCGTGACATCGGCAGCGTGATCCTCCCCGACGCCGACTTCAAATTCTTCATCGACGCCGATCTGGAAGTGCGCGCAGACCGCCGCACCCGGGAGTTGCAAGCCAAGGGACAATCCGTTATGTTCCGCGACGTTCTCGAGGACATGCGCGATCGTGACAGGCGCGACCGGGAACGCACGACGGCTCCGCTCAAGGCGGCCGACGACGCGTTCGTGATCGACACCTCCACGATGGACGCGGACAGGGTCTTCACCCTGGCCGTCGACCACATCGCCAGACCCTCGGAATAAAGACGGGGCACACGGACAACTGAACAGCCGTGCATCCCAATCAAAACCTGGAACCGCTGGCGGCAAATCAACCATTCGCCTCCAAAGACCCGGCCCGGGTTTCCGATATCGGCACGACGCTTTTCAAAAGCGGCCGCGGAAACCGTGTTCAGCTCGTCCGGCCCTCATCGCCAGCTGAGGACATCATCTGCCCGTGCGCGCCAACCGTCGGCACAGGCACCAGAAGGCGAAAACGGAGATTTATTTGACATCCGAAAACACCAGTGCGGCTGACGCCGCAACCGAAAACTTTGCCGATCTTCTCGCCGAGAGCTTTGGCGAGAACACCAACATCGAAGGTAGCGTCGTTCGCGGCTTCGTCATCGGCATGGAAGGCGACGCCGTCATCATCGATGTCGGCCTGAAGTCCGAAGGCCGCGTTCCGCTGAAGGAACTGACGACGCCCGGCCAGGAGCCCGACGTCAATATCGGCGACGAGATCGAAGTCTATGTCGAGCGCATGGAAGACAAGAATGGCCAGGCCATGCTGTCGCGCGAGAAAGCACGTCGCGAAGAAGCATGGGGCGTTCTCGAGGCATCCTTCGAGAAGCAGGAGCGCGTCACCGGCGTGATCTTCGGCAAGGTCAAGGGCGGCTTTACCGTCGACCTGTCCGGCGCCACTGCCTTCCTTCCGGGAAGCCAGGTGGACATCCGCCCGGTCCGTGACCTCGGCCCGCTCATGGGCACTCCGCAACCGTTCCAGATCCTCAAGATCGACCGCCGCCGCGGCAACATCGTTGTCTCGCGCCGCGCCGTTCTGGAAGAATCCCGCGCCGAAGCCCGGTCCGAGCTGGTCTCGAACCTGCAGGAAGGCCAGGTTCTTCAGGGTGTGGTCAAGAACATCACCGATTACGGTGCGTTCGTCGACCTTGGCGGTGTTGACGGCCTGCTGCATGTCACCGACATCGCATGGCAGCGCATCAGCCACCCGTCCGAGGCCCTGCAGATCGGCGAGACCGTCGAGGTACAGGTCATCCGCTTCAACCCGGAGACCCAGCGTATCTCGCTCGGCATGAAGCAGCTGCAGTCCGACCCATGGGAGAGCGTCGAGGGCAAGTTCCCGATTGGCTCGAAGCTGGAAGGCCGTGTCACCAACATCACCGACTACGGCGCGTTCGTCGAGCTGGAAGCCGGTGTCGAAGGCCTTGTCCACGTCTCGGAAATGAGCTGGACCAAGAAGAACGTCCATCCTGGCAAGATCGTCTCGACCAGCCAGCAGGTGGAAGTGATGGTTCTCGATGTCGACCTCAGCAAGCGCCGCATCTCGCTTGGTCTCAAGCAGTGCAGCGGCAACCCGTGGGAAGAGTACAGCGCCGCCAATCCGGCCGGTACCGAGATCGAGGGCGAGATTCGCAACATCACCGAGTTTGGCCTGTTTGTCGGGCTGACCGAGGAGATCGACGGTCTCGTGCACCTGTCCGACATCAGCTGGGAAGCCACTGGCGAAGCCGCTCTCGAGGGCTTCAACAAGGGCGATATGGTGAAGGCGAAGATCCTCGATGTCGATATCGACAAGGAGCGCATTTCGCTTGGCATCAAGCAGCTCACCGATGATCCGTATGCCGGCCAGATGGACAGCCATCGCAAGGGCGAGGTCGTCACCTGCACGGTGACACAGCTTACCGACAACGGCATCGAAGTCAGCGTCGGCGAGTCCCTTACCGGCTTCATCCGCCGTGCGGATCTCAGCCGCGACCGTGCCGAGCAGCGCGCCGACCGTTTCGCCGTTGGCGAGAAGGTCGATGCGGTGATCACCAATGTCGACAAGAAGAGCCGCAAGCTCACCCTGTCGATCAAGGCACGCGAGACCGCAGAGGAAAAGCAGGCCGTCGAGGAGTATGGCTCCTCCGACAGCGGTGCAAGCCTCGGCGACATTCTCGGCGCGGCTCTTGCCAAGCGCGAATCGGACGACGACGACAGCTGATATCGCCGTCTCTCAAATCAGGCGGGCCAGTGCAAATCGCGCTGGTCCGCTGTTTTTTTGTCTGAATCACGACCGAACCGGCAAATTCGGAACGATTCTCGAGGCAATTTGGCTCCGATCCCCCTTGTCGCCGGGGCAATGTGGTTGACCTCCTCCCGGTCAGCATGCAAGGTATCTATCGGAATTTTCTAGTTTTACCTTGGGTGGGGCCAGTGACACGTTCTGAACTGATCGCCAGGTTGGCTGCCAAAAACCCTGCGCTGTACCATCGGGACATCGAACGTCTCGTCGCCACGATCCTTGACGAGATCGGCGGCGCGCTGGAACGCGGTGACAGGGTGGAACTTCGCGGCTTTGGCGCATTTTCCGTGCGCGACCGCAAGGCCCGTGTCGGGCGCAACCCGCGCACCGGCGCAAGCGTCGATGTCGCCGAGAAGAGAGTGCCGTTTTTCAAGATGGGCAAGGGCATGCGCGAGCGGCTTAACCGCTGACGGGCCTTGCGATGAACTTCATCGGCCGCTTCCTCTGGTTGATCCTTACAATTGCCGCCATCAGCCTTGCGATGGTGTTTGCCGTTTCCAACACACAGCAGGTGACGTTGCAGTTCTGGCCTTTCACCGGCCAACTGGAGATCGCAGCCTGGGTGCTTGTCATCGGCGCGATGGCGACCGGCGCCCTGTTCGGCGGCGGCATTGTCTGGCTCTCGCTTGTCGCGGCGCGCACCCGCAACTGGGCGTTGCAGCGCCGCCTTGGCAAAGCCGAGAAACGCGCCGCCACTGCCGAGGACCAGCTTGCGGCCACCAGTGCCGGTACCGGCACCGACCAGAAGCAGCCGCCGTCACGGAGACTGTCATGACCGCCGGAGTCGATGTGAAAATCTGCGGCATCCGCACAGCGGATGATTACGACGCCTGCAGGGCCGCCGGAGCGGCTTTCGTCGGCATGGTGTTTTTCCCGCGCTCGCCGCGGCACCTGTCGATGCAGGAGGCCCGCACCCTCGCCGACCATGCCGATCTTTCGGCCGGAGGGCCGGCGCGCGTGGCCCTCACCGTCGACATGGATGATACCGGGCTTGAGGAAGTTGTCGCGGCCGCGCGCCCGCGGCTGATCCAGCTTCATGGCAGCGAGACCCCGGACCGGGCGGCCGCCATCCGGGCACGTTTCGGCCTGCCGTTGATCCGTGCCATCCGCGTTGCCGGACCCGAGGATCTCGCCGCCTGCCCCGAATGGGAAGGCATCGCCGACTGGCTGTTGTTTGACGCCAAGGGCGACCCGGGCGGGCTGCCCGGTGGTACCGGCCATATGTTCGACTGGACGCTTCTTGCCGACCATGCCGGCAAGACCCGCTGGATGCTGGCCGGCGGGCTTTCCGTCGACAACATCACCCGCGCCGTCGCCGTGACCGGCGCCACCGCCGTCGACGTGTCGAGCGGCGTGGAATCGGCGCCCGGAAAAAAGGACGCAGACCGCATTCGCAACTTTGTATCCAGGGCCCAGTTGGGGTAGTTTCATAGCCTTTCCCAACGGGTTATCCCCGCCTGGTGATCCCATCGACACAGTCCGGACGAACCATGACCGACGTGAACCTCAATTCCCTTCGCAACCAGCCCGACGAGCGCGGCCGTTTCGGCATGCATGGCGGGCGGTTTGTCGCCGAAACCCTGATGCCGCTGATCCTGCAGGTGGAAAGCGCCTACAAGGCGGCCTGCACGGATGACGACTTCGCCAAGGAGCTTCTCTATTACCAAACGCATTATGTCGGCCGGCCGAGCCCGCTCTATTTCGCCGAGCGTCTGACCGCGCATTATGGCGGCGCGAAGCTGTATCTGAAGCGTGACGAGCTGAACCACACCGGCGCGCACAAGATCAACAATGTGCTGGGACAGGCGCTTCTCGCCAAGCGCATGGGAAAGACCAAGATCATTGCCGAGACAGGCGCCGGTCAGCACGGCGTCGCCACCGCCACGGCCTGCGCCCTGTTCGACATGGAGTGCGAGGTCTTCATGGGCGAGGAGGACGTCCGCCGGCAGAAGCCGAATGTCGACCGGATGCGCCTTCTCGGCGCGAAGGTCCATCCGGTGACGTCCGGAACCGGCACGCTGAAGGACGCGATGAACGAGGCGCTGCGCTACTGGGTGGCGAATGCCGAGACCCATTTCTACATCATCGGCACTGTCGCCGGCCCGCACCCCTACCCGCAGATGGTACGTGACTTCCAGTCGGTCATCGGCAAGGAAGCGCGCCAGCAGATCATCGATGCCGAGGGACGCCTTCCCGACAGCATCGTCGCCTGTATCGGCGGCGGATCGAACGCCATGGGACTGTTCCACCCGTTCCTCGATGACGAGGACGTGACGATCTACGGCGTCGAGGCGGCCGGCAAGGGCATTCCGTCCGGCCTTCACGCGGCGTCGCTGACCGGTGGCACGCCCGGCGTTCTGCACGGCAACCGCACCTATCTGCTGCAGGATGACGACGGGCAGATCATCGACGCGCATTCGATTTCCGCCGGCCTCGACTATCCCGGCATCGGGCCGGAGCATGCCTGGCTTCACGACCAGAAGCGGGTGAATTATGTCAGTGCCACAGACGAGGAAGCGCTCGATGCCTTCCAGCTCTGCTCGCGCCTCGAAGGCATCATTCCGGCGCTGGAGCCCTCACACGCCCTTTCCTTTGTCGGCACCATCATCGGCGACATGGACAAGGACCAGATCGTCATTCTCAACATGTGCGGCCGCGGCGACAAGGATCTCGGCGCGGTGCTTCCCATGCTCGAGGAACGCGGCAAGCTGTAGACTGGCCTGCCGCCAATACGGAAAGACAGACCCATGAGTTCACGTATCGAGACCGCCTTTGCCAATGCCAAAGCCGAAGGGCGCGGCATCCTCGGCGTCTTCGTGACCGCAGGCGACCCGGACGAGGGCACGTCGGCACAAATTCTCGACGCGCTTGTCGAAGCCAATGTCGACATCGTCGAGCTTGGCATGCCCTTCTCCGATCCGATGGCGGACGGACCGGCCATCCAGGCGGCATCGCTTCGCGCCCTGAAGAACGGCATGACGCTCGCCGGCACGCTCGAGATCGCGCGCGGCTTCCGCCAGCGCCATCCGGATACGCCGCTGGTTCTGATGGGCTATTACAACCCGATCTATATCTATGGCGTGGACCGCTTCCTCGCCGAGGCGTCGGAGGCCGGGGTCGACGGGCTGATCGTGGTCGACCTGCCGCCGGAAGAAGATGACGAGCTGTGCGAACCGGCCACCGCGGCCGGCCTTGATTTCATCCGGCTTGTCACCCCGACCAGCGATGCCGAGCGGCTTCCCGTCGTCCTCGGCTCGGCAAGCGGCTTTGTCTATTATGTGGCGATCACCGGCATCACCGGCACCCGCAGCGCTGCCGCCGACAGCATCTCGGCGGCCTACAAGCGCATTTCCGCCGCCACCGACCTTCCCGTCGTTACCGGCTTCGGCATCCGCACGCCCGAGCAGGCCGGCGAGGCCGCCTCGCTCAGCGACGGGGCCATTGTCGGCTCGGCGGTCGTCGAGATCATTGCCGGCAATCTTGGCGAAGACGGCAAGGGCACGCCCGAAATCGTGTCCAAAATCGCCGCATTTGTGGGCGACCTTGCCAATGGTGTGGCTGGCAAGTCCGGCTGACCGGACGGAAGTGTTGGTCAAAACCGCTGGCGCTGCGGCGTTATTTTGCTGTATGCCTGCCGGAAATGCCGCCTGAAACCGGCGATGTCGGCAATGGGGAAGGGATAAGTTCATGAACTGGATCACCAACGCGGTTCTGCCGAAAATCAAGGCGCTTGTGACCGCGAACGACGTTCCCGACAATCTGTGGGTCAAGTGCAAGTCCTGCGGCCAGATGATTTTCCACCGCGAGTTCGAACAGGCGAATAATTGCTGCTCGACCTGCGGACACCACGCCCCGCTGCCGCCTGAGGCCCGGTTCGCCATGACCTTCGACAAGGGTGTGTTCGAAACCGTCGCGCTGAAGCCGATCGAGGACGACCCGCTGAAATTCCGCGACACCCGCCGGTATGCCGACCGGCTGAAGGACACCCGCGCCAAGACCGGCATCAATGACGCCATCGCCGTTGCCCATGGCACCATCGGTGGCCAGAAGGTTGTGATGGCAGCGTTCGATTTCCGTTTCATGGGCGGGTCGATGGGGCGCATGGTCGGCAATGGCATCATCGCCGCCGCCGAAGCCGCGGTCGAGCATGGCGCCGCGCTGATCACCGTGCCGTCCACGGGCGGCGCGCGCATGCAGGAAGGCGTGCTGTCTCTGATGCAGCTTCCGCGCACCATTCTGGCCGTCGAGAAGGTCAGGAATGCCGGCCTGCCGCATATCGTTCTTCTGGCGCATCCGACAACCGGCGGCGTGACAGCCTCCTTTGCGATGCTCGGCGACCTGCAGATCGCCGAGCCGGGCGCCATCATCGGGTTTGCCGGTCGTCGCGTCATCGAGGAAACGGTCCGCGAGAAGCTGCCCGAAGATTTCCAGACAGCCGAATATCTTCAGGATCACGGCATGGTCGACAGCGTCGTGCCACGCGCCGAGCAGCCTGAGTTCCTCGGCCGTGTCCTCGGCTTCCTGATGGGCCAGCGCAAGGCGACGCGGGCCGCCTGATGACCCCACCGGTCTCCGGCGATGACAGCGTGCGCGCCGGCGCGGCGCTTGAGCGGCTTGCCGCCCTTCACCCGAAACTGATCGACCTGGGGCTGGACCGCACCCGCGATTTACTGGCACGGCTCGGCAACCCGCATCACCGGCTTCCGCCAGTCATCCATGTTGCCGGAACCAACGGCAAGGGGTCCGTGATCGCGACGATGCGCGCCATGGCCGAGGCCGCGGGCCTTCGCGTCCATGTCTATGCCTCGCCCCATCTTTGCCGTTTCAATGAACGCATCCGCCTTGCCGGCAGCCTGATTGGCGACGGTGCGCTGGCTGACCTGCTGGAAGAGGTCGAGACCGCCAACGGCGATACGCCCGTCACCTTCTTCGAAGTCACCACGGCCGCCGCGTTCCTCGCATTCTCGCGTGTGGACGCCAATCTTCTTCTTCTCGAGACCGGCCTTGGCGGCGCGCTTGATTCAACCAATGTGCTGGACGCTCCCACCGCGACCGTGATCACCCCGATTGCGCGCGACCATGAGCATTTCCTCGGAAGCGACATAGCCGGCATCGCCGGGCAGAAGGCCGGCATCATGCGTCGAGGCGTTCCCTGCATCGCAGCTGCGCAGGAAGATGATGCGCGTGCCGCGCTGAAGGATCATGCCGCTGCGATTGGCGCCCCGCTTGGCATCATGGGAACAGATATTGGCTGGACGCCGTTGGATGATGGCGGTGTGGCGATTGAGCTGGACGGCGGGGCCGTTACCCTTCCCGCACCGGCCCTTCGCGGGGCGCATCAGCAGGCAAATGCCGCCCTCGCCACTGCCGCCCTCACCGCCGCCATGCCCGACACTCCGGCTGACGCCCTTGCAAGAGGTGTCGCCAGGACCGTGTGGCCGGGACGGCTTCACCGCCTTGCCGACGGATCGCTGACCTCGCTTCTGGACCAGCCCGTCTGGATCGACGGCGCGCATAACGCACATGGCGCGGCGGCGCTTGCCGCGGCGCTGCCCTCGATCGACAAGGGCAACTGGCATTTCATCTGCGGGGCTCTCAACACCCGGCCGGCGTCGGAGTTCCTGTCACGGATCGCGCCACTGGCCGAATCGATTCATTGCGTCACCATTCCGGACCAGCCGGCCAGCCTGACCGCCGAGACCCTTGCCGCAGAAGCCGCCGCGCAGCACACAGGCGCGCGCGCCGCCCTGTCCGTTGCCGGGGCGCTTCAGGCGATTGCGAGCGGGTCAGTCGGCGCCGACCGTCCGGTGATGATTTGTGGATCGCTGTATCTGGCGGGCCACGTCCTCGCAGCAAACGGTACGCTGCCGGACTGACGCCCGCCCGGATGGCAGGTCAATCATGCGATGCTGCTGGTGATCCAGGCTTCCAGTTGCGACTTCGGCACCGCGCCGATCTTCTCGGCGACAACCTCGCCACCCTTGAAAATCAGCAGGGTGGGAATGCCGCGCACATTATATTGCTGCGGCGTCAGCGGGTTCTCGTCGATGTTCAGCTTGACGATCGAAATGGCATCGCCATGCGCGTCGCTCAGCTCTTCAAGAGCCGGGCCGATGGCCTTGCAGGGCCCGCACCATTCCGCCCAGAAATCAACAAGCACGGGCTTTTCCGCCTGAAGTACGTCAGTGGAAAAATCGCCGTCGGTTGTCTTGATCGTTGCCATATCCGGGTGCTCCCTTGGTGCAGTGCGCGTGCCGGCCCACCGCCGACAGTGACAAGGTAAGAGGCAGGCACCGACCCGTCAACCCGGCGCCAGCGCCGCAAGTGCCGCATCTCTGGCGGCGCGGTCAATTTCCTCGACGGAGCGGTCTTCCGTCCAGACAAGCCAGGTCACAACCTCGCGATCAGGATAGATCTGCTCCAGCAGGGCGGCATAGAGCGCCATCTGCCGATGGTAGTCTGCCGGCGTCACCGATGGCCGCGCCCCGGTCTTGAAATCGGCCACGATCACCTTCGTCTCATCCACCAGCAGCCTGTCAATCTGACCGGCAACCCCTGCGCCGTCCACCGCTCCGGCGACCGACACCTCGGCCATCGCCGACAGGCTGAAGACAGGCGCCAGTTCCGGCATGGCCATCACCGCACGGACTTCTGCCGCTAGTGCCGCCGCTTCCTCCTCCGGAACGTCCTGGTGCGATGCCAATACAAGTTTTTCCACATGTGAACGGTCCGCTTCGGCAACCGAAGGCAGCACCTCGAACAGCTTGTGGGCAAGCCTGCCACGCGCCAGCGCCGCCGAGGCCCCGCCGATCCTGAGACCGGGCGCACGTGCGCCGGCCGCCCTGCCGTCAGGCTGCGATGGACGCAATGGCCGTGGCGGTCGCGGCTCGTCCGGCGCGCGGGCGAACAGCCATTCCGGCACAGCCCGGGTCTCGGCCACCCCTTCGGTAACAGGCGGCGGCGCGATCATATCGTCGATGGATTCCGGCACATCACCTGCCACTTCATCGATGCGGACAATGCCCTCATCGTCGGTTGCCGCGCCCTCCATGCCGTTGATGGCCGCCGCAAGTCCCTCATAATGGCTTCCTTCCAGCGTCCGGCTGCTCTTCGACTGCCAGCCGCCGATCACAATGCCGTCACGGGCCCGGGTCAGCGCGACATAGAGAAGACGGTTCTCCTCCTCCTCCCGCCTCGCCTTTGCCGCATCTCGCGCGGCAGTGACAAAATCGGGACGCAGTGTTCCCGGGGCCCAATAGACAAATCCGGTCTCGGGGTCGCGGACAAGCTGGTCGGGCCTTGCGGAGCGCGGTTTCAGCATGTCGGGCACCACCACCACCGGTGCCTCAAGACCCTTGGCGCCATGGATTGTCATCACCCGCAACTCATTGCCGCTGCCGCCATCCATGTCGCGCCGCACCTCGCCGCCACTGCCCCGCACCTGCGCCAGAAAGGCGGTCAGCGATACCCCGCCTGCCGTCCCGAATGCCTGTGCAAGGCCGAGGAAGTGATCAAGCGTTTCGTCCACCGCCGGGCCAAGCCGGCGGCGGAATTCCTGTCGTGTCTCGATCAGCACGCTGCTGTAGAACCCGAAGACCGAGGATTCATCGGCAAGCCGCCGATACCGGCTGAGGGTATCGGCATACATTCCAAGCGCGCTGTCGGCGCCCGCATGCGCCATCAGCCGGGCATGAAGGCTGCGATTGCCACGGCCATGGGCAAGGGTGAACAGTGTTTCCTCGTCGATCCCGAAGAGCGGCGACTTCAGCAGCGCTGCCAGTTGCAGATCATCCTCTGGAAGGCACACCACATCGCCAAGCGCCAGCAGGTCCTGGATCTCGATCTGGTCCTCCAGCGTCATCCTGTCGGCGCCCGCCACCGGAATGCCGGCCTGTTGCAACGCCGCCAGCAGCAACCGGTGATAGCGCCCGCGCGAGCGCAGCAGCACCATGATGTCTCCGGGCTGCATCATCCGGCCCGACGGCAGGGCACGCTTGCCGATCCAGCCGGCGATGCTCGTGGCGACCCGTGCCGCCGACAGGGCGGCGGCATCACGCGGCTGGCTGATTTCCGGCGGGGCAAAGGCCGGTGGGTCGGCAGGCGCCTCCTCCTCGGAAACGATCGGCCAAAGCTCGACAAAGCCGCCGGCATCCCGCCGCGCCGACCTGTGGTCCTGAAATTCGGAAATCCGGGCGTCGGTGATTCCGGCAAGGTCCGGCACCGCGCGGTTGACCAGCTCCAGAACGGGCCGTGCCGAACGGAAGGACACGTCGAGCCCGACCTCGCGCCATGGCGCGCGCAACATGTCGGCGCGCGATGCAAGGTCGACACGGTTGCTTCCCATCACCGCCGGGTCCGCCCCCTGGAAGGAATAGATCGACTGCTTGAAATCACCGACCACGAACAGGGTGCGCGGCCCGGACTCATTGTCATTGGCATCCGCCCCGGCCTCGAAGAACTCGTCACTCAGCCGCCGCAGAAGCTGCCATTGCGCGGGACTGGTGTCCTGCGCCTCGTCGAGGAGTATATGGCGAATGCCGTTATCCAGCTTCCATCCAACCCATTGGGCGGCATCGCCGTCGGCAAGCATGTCGTTGGTCAGCCGGATCAGATCGTCATAATCAAGCAGCCCGCGCTGGGTCTTCAGCGCGCGGTACCGCTCCTGATAGGACCGGCCGAATGCATACAGCGCATTTGTCAGCTCGTAACAGCGGTGCGCCGCCTGTGCTGCCAGCATACCGGACAGCGCCTGCTGCGCCGCCTGCTGTACGATGACGACATTCGGGAAATCGGCGCGGATATCCTTGTTCGACAGGCTTCTTTCGGCAAGCGGGGCCAGCTCGTTCGTGAACAGCGCATCGACAAGCCTGTCGATATGGCTGCACCGTCCGTCCTCATCCTCGCCAAGCCAGGCTGTCATCTTGGACGCACGCTTCACCTGGCCGGCAACGCCGCTTTCCGCAAGCGCCGTCGCGACGGCGCGGATTCCCTCGATATCCAGATCGCCTATGACCCCGGCCAGCATCTCCTGCGGATCCCTCTCCGGATCGAACCCGCGGTCTTCGACAAAATGCGCGCGCAGCTGCTGCATCATATCGGTGGATGCCAGCCGCTCCTCCTTCTTCAGCAGCTCGTCCAGAATGGCCTCGGCATTGCCTTCAGAGGTCTGCGCCGCGATCAGCCCGATCATCGTCACCAGCGCCGGGTCAGCCGACCGGAGAAGGGCCTCGCGCGCCTCGGCCTTCAGGCGCGCCTGTTCGAATTCATCAGCAAGTTCAGATTGCGGCACAATACCAGCCTCAATCGGAAACCGGCGCAGCACCGACTGGCAGAACGAATGCACTGTCTCCACACGCGGGCCGTCATCATTATCGAGAATCTCGGCAAACAGGCTGCGCGCGCGTTGCAGCATGGCCTGTGACGGCGTGCCGATCCCCATGCCGGCAAGGTCGGCCAGCAGTGCCTCGGCTGTCGATATCGTCCATTTTGCAAGCATCGCCGAGATCCGGTTACGCATCTCTGCCGCCATCGGTTATCTGGCGCCCGCGCGCTTGCGTTCGAATTTGCATGTGCATGGGCAGACGCTGGTGCGACGGTTGCTGTTTAGCGGTAAGCGCTGCAGTGGTGTTGAAGTGGAGAATGCTGCGGGCGCGGTCAGCCAAATTAATGCTCGTTTGGTTGTGATGTGTGCCGGTGCACTGATGTCGCCAAGTATTTTATTGCGCTCTGGTATTGGTCCCCGGGCTGAATTAGACAAGCTCAATAACGAGTGGAAAAATCAAGCAGCTATTCTTAGCGAGCAAGCAAGACTTCAAAAGCAGCAAGAATTCCAACAAAAATTCATCGCTTTAAGAAACGAAGAGATGAAGTTTCAACAAGAAATTAAAAGAATTATACTTGTCATTAGAGAAAGGATTTCCAAATCCACCAAAAATTGGAAAGAAAAATACTTGCTTTGTGTAATGGTGATGACAGGGGAAGTAAATATTTTTGGGAGGTCACATCTAGGACCTTGATTTATACCGCAAACCGTATACCCGAAATATCAGATGATATCATAAATGTCGATAACGCTATGAGGTGGGGTTTTGGTTGGGACGCAGGTCCATTTGAGTTTTGGGATATGCTTGGCGTTGAAACAAGCATAAGTCGTATGGTTGTTGAGGGTAAAAAAGTTCCTGAATGGGTAACAAAGATGATTAGCATGGGTAGAAAATCATTTTATGAAATACATGATGGCAAAAAAAGCTATTGGTGTGCCGTTGATAATAAACCTAAGATGATTTATAAAAATCCAAAAATATTCAATTTATCCGTTCACAAAAGCTCCGGTCATGTGGTAAAAAAAGATCTGAGTGCAAGTGTAAATGATTTAGGTGATGGTATACTAAACGTAGAATTTCATTCCATACTGCAGCCCCTACTAAACCCGAT
>ENA-OSEY01001616-OSEY01001616.1-marine-metagenome-genome-assembly--contig:-NODE-1616-length-15303-cov-3.538487_pt1 | contig 15303 bp, 13 predicted proteins | sample MGYA00248465_ERZ534230 | MGnify/ENA primary metagenome ERZ534230 (study PRJEB26409, sample SAMN06344110) | marine metagenome | isolation source: Sea water from surface | place: Atlantic Ocean:Southern...
TTTATAACTCTGTTGTCGTACTTTTAGCTGTAATACTATCGACCGTGGGCGTACTTATTGGAATGCTGGTTATGCAACAGCCATTTTCTGTTATTATGACAGGTACCGGTATAGTTGCTCTTGCTGGAATTGTGGTAAACAACAACATAGTCCTAATCGACACCTATCAAGAGTTTTCGAAATACTTACCACGTATCGAAGCCATAATTAGAACGGCAGAGCAGCGTATAAGACCCGTATTACTAACCACAATTACAACTATGGCCGGGCTAGCACCAATGATGTTTGGATTGAGTTTAAATTTTATAAACGGTGGATATTCAGTTGACAGTCCGACTTCTCTCTGGTGGAAACAATTAGCAACAGCAGTAGTTTTTGGACTTGGAATTGCCACCATGCTCACCCTCGTTTTCACTCCATCCCTTCTGGCACTTCGTATCTGGGTTGTTACATATGTGGTTTGGATAGGTCGCTTTCTTGTTAGAATTGGTGCGGGAAAGAGTGGGAAAAGTGCACAGGATTGGGCATTGAGACGGGCTGCAAAACAGCAAAAGAATACAGAGATAGTTTGGAATGAAGGTTATTTAGCATCCAAAATGGTAGGGATCAAAAATAGGGTTTCCTCATCCACTCTAGTCGCTAAAACTCAAGCTGCCGAATAAGAATTTTAAGTTTTTGATCAGCCAGCCTTTAGCTGCATGTTCCAAAGTTCAAAGTAACGACTTCGGTTTTTTAAGAGATTGGAGTGTTCACCAATTTCAACTATTTCCCCACGTTCAAGAACAACTATTTTGTCAGCATCTGAAATAGTTGATAGACGGTGCGCTATTGAGATAACCGTTCGGCCCTTACCTGCATTTTCCAGAGCATCATGTATTTCACTTTCAGTTTCGGAGTCGAGAGCCGATGTTGCCTCATCGAGTAGTAAGATTGGTGGATCTTTGAGAAGTGTCCTTGCAATACCTACCCTCTGCTTCTCTCCGCCAGAAAGCTTTAAACCTCTTTCGCCAACAGTAGTGTCATAGCCATCTGGTAGGGACACAATGAACTCGTGTATTTGCGCAGCCCTGGCCGCCTTTTCTACCTCGGCCCTGGTAGCATTATCTTTGCCGTACGAGATATTATAAAAGATGCTGTCATTAAATAAAACTGTATCTTGGGGAACAACTCCGATTACGCTATGTAGAGATGATTGAGTAACATTTTTAATGTCTTGTCCATCTATCGAAACAGAACCTCCTGAAACATCATAAAACCGAAATAAAAGACGACCAATTGTTGACTTGCCAGAGCCAGACGATCCAACAATTGCAACCTTTGCTCCACCTTGAATTTCAATATTTAAGTCATTTAGAATTGGACGTTTACTGTCATAACTGAAATGGACATTTGAAAACTTTACTAGGCCTTTTGTAACATTTATCGGCTTCGCATTAGGTTTATCAACAATCTCTGTCTCTTGCTCTAATAAATTGAACATTTCACCCATGTCGACGAGCGCCTGTCTTATTTCTCGGTACACCGTGCCAAGGAAGTTGAGAGGCATTGTTATCTGGATCATGTAAGCATTTACCATTACAAAGTCTCCGACTGTCAAAACACCATTTTGCACTCCAAGAGCAGCCATCACCATTACTGCTATTAATCCTAAAGTTATTAAAACGGCTTGGCCAAAATTTAGGAAACCTAATGAATATGCGGTCTTAAGCGCTGCATCTTCATAGCCTTCCATAGCAGTGTCATAACGCTCGGCCTCTCTCTGTTCGGCATTAAAATATTTCACTGTTTCAAAGTTTAGCAAGCTATCTACAGCTTTTTGTGCTGCGTCCGTATCTTGCTCATTCATTTTCTTTCTTAGTTTTACGCGCCATTCAGTTACTTTAAAAGTGAACCAAACATAAACTCCAATAGTAAGAAAAATTACAGCCAAATATCGTATATCAAGCATCACATAGAGTAAAATTGCGATCATCAATAATTCAAGCACTAAAGGACCAATCGAAAACAATAAAAACCGAAGTAAAAATTCAACCCCCTTCACACCTCTCTCTACAATTCGAGAAAGCCCACCAGTTTGACGCGTGATGTGATATCGTAGAGATAATGCGTGTATGTGTCGAAAAGTTTTAAGTGCAATTTTACGTAGAGCTCTTTGAGCTACCTTGGCAAACAAAACGTCTCTCAACTGCTGAAAACCATTGGTAAATATTCGAGAGACGCCATAGGCAACCGTAAGGCCAATAGCTCCAAGAAAAAGCTCATCAACCCCTTGGTTCGATAAAGCGTTAACTGCATCACGATAAATAAGAGGAGTGTAAACAGCGATTACCTTTGAAAGGATCAGGGCGAGCATGGAAAAAATAACTCGATACTTTATTTCAGGCTGCCCTTTTGGCCATAAGTAAGGCGCTACTCGAATTATAGTGCGCATACCTGATTTTCTCTCCAGATATTCGCGTTCCTGTTTTTCGTTTTTCATTTAATTTGTACTGTCTGCAATCTTAATTATTAATCAACAAAGTGTTGCTCTACACAAACCTTGGTTTAGCCGTTTTATTACTTGGTTCAATTGAGATCTGGCAAATCAAACAACTGCCCAGGATAAATCAAATCAGGATCCTTAATTTTGTCACGATTTGCCTCGAAGACACGAACATACAATAATCCATCACCATATCTCTTACGAGCTATAGCCCAAAGTGTATTACCCGGCTGCACTGTAACAATGTTAATGCGAACAGGGCTTGAACTCGGAGCAATTAATGCGGCAAGCTTCTGACGGTCCTCACGTTTGAAAGGACTTTCCAATCTAGAAACCACATCACCTCTCGATCCTAGCTCATCAATACGTAGGGTGTAGGTACCTGGAATAACATCCGACAAATCCGTCTCCCAATAGCCAGTATCGTCCGTTTTTGCTGCTGATATAGCCTCATTATTAACGTAAAATCTAACAAGACCATCAGGGTTGGAACGCCCACTCAGAGTAACGTTGCCCAGCGGGTCATACGCTATAGCGTCGAGCGCCAGCTGATCTTTTGCTCCTTGATCATCCTGTAACACCTTAATTCCATCACTGTCAGCAACCACTACTTTTGGCTGCGATGCACTTGAATTCGTTGTTGAGTTTGAAATCTTTAAATCATTATCTGAAACGTTAACGTCTGTGTCGCTCTCGGAAATATTGGCCTTATTTTCTGAAAGTTCAGATTTTTCTGATGCCTCTTGCAGTTCCAGCTGCGTTTCCTGTTCCTCCAACTGTGATGGGTCTACTTGTCCGGTCTCTGCTTTATCTTCTTCCAGTATCTCGCCTTTAGTCACTTCGATCTGAGGTTTTTCAACAGCCTCAGGTTGCACTTTAGTCTCCGACGTCAGCTTGTCATCATCTATGGCAGTCTCTTCTTCCTTGTTCTCAACGGACCCTGTCATTTGTACTGACCCGACTGATGCAATATCACCGGAAGGTTCTAGACTTGCGACCTCGTCTGGCAGCTGCAAATTCTCGTTCAATGCCTTCTTTGCTATTTGAGATGGCAAAATAACTAAACTTTGATCTGCATAAACAAAATCATCACCGTTCTCTGTTCTCAAAACAACAACACGAATTTCTTCACTTGAGCTTAATTCGAAAATTGATGCGAAGCTCCCATCTTGTCCAACGGATATTGTCCCAATTAAAGTTTCACCGACAAGGACTTCTATAGTTGCTCCGGGTTCTGCTCTACCAGCGAGAGTAACAAGCCCATCAACATCAACCCGAGCCGTATCCAAAAAAACTTCGACCGGTATAACTTCAGCATGTTCAGGAGTTGACTCTTTTTCTTCTACGTCTTTCTCAGCGGTCGGATTTAATTCAACTTTGGATGTAGAGGTATCAGTTTCTTTTGTCGCCTCATTTACTTCAACTTGAACCTCTTCTTGTGTATTCAAAGCATCAAATACACCGTAAGTTACCACACTCACGCCAAGCAAGCCGAGCCAAAACCAAATAGAACTAATTAGATTCAATTTTGTATATCTCCAAAATTTCCTTAAGCCATTTCTACAGTTGAGTGAGGGCATCAACAAGGCTAAAGTTTACAGGTCACTCTTAAACAAGGATTTTAATATGTTATCACTTTCTATTTGTGTGTTTTGCGGTTCACGTTATGGAAGCGATAACGCCTACAAAAAAGCTACCGAAAAACTCGGGCGATTACTTGCGGAAGAAAACTGTCGGCTAGTTTATGGGGCAGGCAATATAGGTCTTATGGGCACCGTGGCTCAAAACATACAGTCTAACGGTGGAGAAGTTATGGGAGTAATTCCAGAACATTTATTGGAGGCAGAAGTTGGTGAAACCGACATTAATAATTTTATAGTCACTCAAAATATGCATGAACGCAAAAAGGTCATGTTCATGAATTCTGACGCTATTATTATTTTACCGGGTGGCGCAGGGACACTTGATGAATTCTTTGAAGTATTAACCTGGGCACAATTAAAATTGCACAACAAACCAATCATTATTTTAAATGTCAGCGGGTTCTGGGATCCTCTCATTGAACTGATCAACCACCTTGTAGAAAATAGATTTGCAGATCAAAGTTTGAAAAAACTATTTAAAGTTGTTTCATCACCTGGAGATGCTATTGAGGCGCTTAAATTAACCGCTTAGTGGTTATACTTGCAAAAGAATAAATAAACAAAGCCAGCCAGATTAAACCAAATGCCACCGCCTGCCAAAGTCCGAACGGTTCCAAAAAAATAAATATGGCAACGAAAAATTGAAGCGATGGATTTAAATACTGAATTATGCCAAGTGATGTCATTTGTACACGCCTTGCTGCATATGAAAAAAGCATTAATGGTATGGCTGTCATAGGCCCACTAAAAATTAAGAGAGATGTTGTCGTTATATTGGTACCGAAGCTCCCAGATCCATCTAAATGCCAATAAAGAAGAAGTATTAGAGCTACGGGCAACAGTAAAATCACTTCACTTGTCACGGATAGAACAGGCCCTAAGCTAATCTGTTTTTTTAGCATGCCATAAATCCCAAAACTAATAGAAAGAACCAATGCGATAAAAGGTAAAATATTTTGCGATATGGCCAGTATTAATACTGCGATTGTAGCTAAAACTACCGAAACCCATTTCATTAGGGACAATCGCTCATTGAAGAAAAATAATCCAAACACGACTGCAACGAGGGGAAAAATATAATATCCAAAACTGGCTTCAGTGGCACGATCGTTATGAACAGACCAAATAAAGAAGAACCAGTTCGTAGAAATCATAGCAGCTGCCCAAAACAAAGTTTGGACTAGTTTCCTATTTCTAAATACTATCTTCAACTCCTCTAATCTGTTCTGTAGCCGCAAAAAAAGAGTGAAAACGACTACCGACCAAAGTGTTCTGTGGCAGAGAACTTCTATAGGAGGGGTTTCAGATAACTGCTTGTAATATATGGCGGAAAGGCCCCATATTGTACAAGCAGTTATCATAGCTATCGCGCCTTTCAGATGCTCAGTCATCATGCCGCCCTTGATTTACCAGCGGATAAAATGGCGCTGTTAATATTTTTAATCACAGACCCCATTGCGACAGGGGTCTGTTTAAAACCTTAATTGTTACATTCTAGATGAAACATTTTCCCAATTAACGAGTTTATCGAGAAAATTTGTTAAATATGCCGGTCTCTTATTACGAAAATCAATGTAGTACGAATGCTCCCACACGTCGCAACCTAATAACGCAATTTGACCGAAGCATAGTGGGTTCACACCATTTTCGGTTTTTGTAACTTTGAGCGAACCGTCTTTATCTTTTACCAGCCAACACCAGCCTGCGCCAAATTGGCCAGCACCAGCTGCGCAGAAATCTTCCTTAAATTTATCGACTGAACCAAAATTTTCATTTAGAGCGGACGATAGCTCCGAAGGCATATTATTTCCTCCAGGACCCATCATTTCCCAAAACTGAACGTGGTTCCAATGCTGCGAAGCATTATTGAAAATGCCATTTTGAGCAACGGAGCCAGCTTGATATGTTCCAACTATAATCTCTTCTAGAGATTTATTAGCCCATTCAGTGCCTTCAATTAATTTGTTACCGTTATCCACATACGCCTTGTGGTGTAAATCATGGTGAAACTCTAGGGTCTCTTTAGACATACCAAACTCAGATAATGCATCGTGAGCATACGGTAGATCAGGTAATTCAAACGCCATTCAAAAATCCTTTTATTCAAAATGTGAGATCAACAGGATGGTAGGTTTACTCACAAAACTTCAATAGTAAATAAGCAAAACATGGTAAAGCTATAAAAATCCCAGTAAATATTGCAACTTGTAAATAGTCTACCAGACGCCTACTTCACTGCCTTTTTTGCAGGAAATTAATAACAAATCTCGAAGATATTTTTCTACTGACCGAAAACAAATGATAGTAGCTCTATTTTCCTCAGTCAGCCAAATTGCAGCTGCGACTTGTGAAAGGCGTGTTCGTCTAATCTCACCCAATTCCAAACTGTTGATTGCTGTATCAATTGGTGCCAATTTAGCTATTACTTCTCTGACCTTACCTCCCTCCAATGAAAAAACTACTCTTGCATCAGATACGTCCAGTGAAAGTGAATGATATGACGTCATGGTCTCTTTTACGAGATTTAATCGGTTAACAACCTCCGATTTCATGCAAAAATAAAGCAACTCATCCGGTGACATCCAACCCAACAAAGCATCGGTGGTTGCTTCTATCTGTCTGACCGATGGCATACTTATTCCAAGAGCGTGACGCAATTTTCGTTTCAGTACTTGGTTTTCAAGATCTAGGCGCAAAGTAATCATCCCTACATCCGTGTGTTGGAAGACTTTGAGATAATTCGTCTCATCACTGATCTGTATTTTAGAATGATTAAACATTTTGCTTACTGCCACTTTTGTCATAAAATACAGGATCTACGATAGTTGCTTCCACAATCTCGCCACTAATTTTTTCAAATTTTATCACTTCGCCAACCCGATCTGGTCCATTTTGAACTAGCCCCATGGCAATGCCTCTATTAAGGGTGGGTGAGAAATATGTAGAAGTCACTCTCCCTATAGTATGTTTCTGCCCATTTCTATTGCGGCCAGCACCCACGGCATATGAGCCATCCGGAAGTACTGATCCATCTAATGTTTCCAACCCAACAAGCTTCCACCTATCTGGGTTTCGCATAAATATCCTCTCATGGGCTCTCTTACCAATAAAATCATTTTTCTTTTTCGAAATAGCCCAGTTTAAATTGAGATCTTGGGGAATTATCGTCCCATCTGTCTCATCACCGATCATTATGAAACCTTTCTCTGCTCTCATTACATGCAGTGCCTCTGTTCCATAGGGCATGACACCATAGTCAGAACCCGCATCTAGTAGTGCATTCCAAAAATCGAGCCCGACTGAGGCATCAACAGATATTTCGAAGGATAATTCTCCTGAAAAAGAAATTCTAAAAATACGTGTTTGAAATCCACCCAACAAAGCATCGGTCCATTCCATGAAACCTAAAGCCTCTTTTGAAATGTCGGTCCCCCCTAATTTATTGAGTAATTTTCGGGAATTCGGTCCTACCACAGCAATTTGGGCATATTGCTCAGTTATATTTTGTACAAACACCTGTAAGTCCCACCACTCTGTCTGCAGCCATTCCTCCATGTGTGAATGGATCCGTTCTGCCCCACCAGTGGTAGTATGGCAAAGAAACGTATTTTCATCTATTCGAGCCACAACACCATCATCGATCAAGAACCCATTTTCAGAACACATCAAGCCGTAACGACATTTCCCGATAGTGAGATTTGACATCATATTAGTGTAAACTAGATCCAGAAACTTTCCCGCATCAGGACCAGAAACTATCAGTTTACCAAGAGTGGATGCATCAAGAATTCCAACTGAAGAGCGCGTTTGCAAGATTTCACGGTTCACTGCCTGTTCTGTGGTTTCGCCTTTTTTAGCAAAGCAATAAGGTCGGCGCCAAAAACCAACTGGTTCAAAAACTGCATCATGCTCAACATGCCAACTATGAATTGGTGACATTCGTACAGGCTGAAAGACGCTGTCTCGGGCGGAACCAGCAATAGAACCCATTGAAACGGGAGTGTATGGAGGCCTAAAAGTTGTGGTGCCAACCTTACTAATTGGACTGTCTAAAGCATTAGCTAATACTGCTAAACCATTGATATTCGATAGCTTTCCTTGATCTGTGGCCATTCCAAGAGTAGTGTACCTTTTCAAGTGCTCAACACTTTCAAAACCCTCACGAGCCGCCAGCTCGACATCGCTTATTTTGACATCATTCTGGAAGTCTAAAAACGTTTTATTTCGTAACTTTCTTTTTGCTCGTCTGGGCGTAAACCACAATGGTTCAACAGGATTCTCAACGTGTTGCTTCACCTTAGGCACATTAGATCGAATTTGTTTTCCTCCAAATTTTCCACCAATGTATAATCCTAATTCAGTAGCTTCTTTTACGATTTCGTTGAGTTGGGTATTGCCAGAAGCAGCTCCAACTGTTTCCACAAAACTTTCACCATTTTCATTTGTAGGTGGCCGAGACTTATCGGGACAAAACATTGAGCTTTCATCATTCCACTCCAATTTGCCCCCACAATGCGACCACAAGTGAACTACTGGTGACCATCCACCTGACATCGCAACCGCGTCACATCCTATTCTCTCTATAGTTTCGCCTTCACCAGAACTCAAACATACATGCACGCCCAGAACTCTTTTTCTGCCGATGACTCTCGAAATCACCTTGCCATTCTCGACACGTATTCCCATTGCGCGCGCTCTAGCAGCTGACTCACCACCACCATGTTCTCTTGCATCCAGTATAACAGGGACTTCCAAACCATTTTCTTTCAGAAATATAGCAGTTTTGTATGCATCATCGTTATTGGTAATAACAACCGTTTTTTGCCCAATAGATACCCCAAAATTGATAGCATAATCCCTTACCGCTGATGCCAGTAGAACCCCGGGAATATCATTACCTGCGAAACTCATTGGACGCTCAATTGCACCAGTACAACATACAATTAGCTTCGATCGAATTTTCCATAATCTGTGCCGCGGCCCATCCTTGTTCGCTTTATGGTCGTTTAACTGCTCATACCCTAAAAAGTAACCATGATCATAAACTCCCACACCAGTCATACGAGTTCTCAGCGACACATTTGGCAAAGCAGCTAACTCTTCTAAAACCTCATTGACCCAACTATTTACAGGAGCATCATCTATCTCGTCTTCATCAATCTGAGCGCGCCCACCCCAGTTTGCGTGCTGTTCGATCAGTAGTACTTTAGTCCCACTCCTACCAGCGACTAAAGCAGTCTGAAGACCTGCTATTCCACCTCCCACAACCACAACATCGTAGAAAGCGTGAAAATGCTCATAGGTGCTCCCGTCTTTTGCCTTTGGTGCTTGGCCTAGACCAGCCGACATTCTAATTAATGGCTCGTATATATACTTCCAAAACGGACGTGGATGAATAAACATCTTGTAGTAAAAACCAGCTGGCAAAAATCGCGCTAGCCAACTATTTATCTCACCAAAATCAAATTCCAGCGAAGGAAAATGGTTCTGAGACGTCGCGGACAGACCTTCAAAAATATTCGTCATCGTACCGCGTTGATTAGGCTCAAAAAAATGGTCTTTCCCTAAATTTACTAAAAAATTTGGTTCCTCTGGTCCGGAAGAAACAACGCCTCTCGGCCTATGATATTTAAATGAACGCCCAAGCAATAATTTACCATTGGCCAACAAAGCAGACGCAAGAGTGTCACCCTGATAACCGGTAAATTGCACTCCATTAAAATGAAACTTAATTGGCTTATCAGCCTTAATTAATCTGCCTTTATTGGAAAACCTCCTACTCACAACCAGACCCCCTGGAGCTTATGAAGTAAATCGGTTATGGCTTTTTTGATATTAGAACTTTTCATGAAAATTCTTTCCATTTCCAACCGGGTCTTTTTACCGAAATATTATTCATAATCTCAGTCGGTGGCTCTAATGTTTGTGCTGGATATGTTCCAAAAACTTCCATAGTTACAGTACAGCGGGCTGCATTAAACCACTTGCCACAACCATTTATATGTCTCCAACGTTCGAAGTGGACACCTTTTGGATTTTCACGATTAAATAAATAAGCTTCAAATTCATCATCGCTAGAACCCGGGCCAAATCTTTTTAAATGCGCCTCACCGCCAGCAGCTAAGTCCGTTTCATCGGCAAGTACGCCACAGTATGGACACTCAAAAATAAGCATACAAATCCTCTTTAATGCGCAACACCGGCTGCTACACTTTCATCAATAAATTGACCCTCGCGAAAGCGAGTGACCCTGAAATCTTCCGCTAAAGGGCCAGGTTCACCTTTAGCGATAAGCTCTGCCATCGCCCAACCTGAGCCAGGTATTGCTTTGAAGCCTCCTGTTCCCCAACCACAATTTATAAATATATTTTTGACCGGCGTTTTTGAGATGATGGGCGATCGGTCACCAGTCATGTCAACAATACCCCCCCACCACCTTAACATCTTAAGTCTTGAGATTATTGGAAACGTTTCAACTAATGCGCGTACTGTCTCTTCAACATGATGAAACGACCCTCTTTGAGAATAATTATTATATCCATCGGCACCACCACCGATTACCATTTCACCTTTATCAGATTGGCTCATATAGCCATGAACAGTATTTGCCATTACGACTACATCCATGCAAGGCTTAATAGGCTCAGATACTAACGCTTGCAATGCAACCGATTCTATTGGCAGACGAAACCCAGCCATGTCGGCCAAAACACCAGAATGTCCAGCGACCACAATACCTATTTTCTTGCAAGCAATCGCACCTTTTGTTGTCTCCACTCCGACAACTTTACCATCAACAGTATTAACACCGGTTACCTCACACTGTTGGATAATATGCATACCCATATCGGAACAGGCTCGAGCATATCCCCACGCAACCGCATCATGTCTTGCCGTTCCTCCTCGAGGTTGCCACAGCGCTCCTAGAACTGGATACCTAGGCCCATCTATATTTATAATTGGGCAAAGCTTTTTAACCTTTTGTGGGCTTATAAACTCTGTTGAAACCCCCTGTAGGGCATTGGCATGAGCGGTCCGCTCATAACCTCTTATCTCATGTTGCGTTTGAGCCAACATCATAACACCTCTAGGACTAAACATAATGTTATAGTTCAAGTCTTGACTCAAGTTCTCATAAAGCGATCGAGCTTTTTCATATATCGCGGCAGACGGATCTTGAAGATAATTAGATCGAATTATGGTTGTATTTCGGCCAGTATTACCGCCTCCTAGCCAGCCCTTCTCCAGAATAGCCACATTTGTAATGCCATAATTTTTGCCAAGGTAGTATGCAGTAGCTAAACCATGCCCACCAGCACCAATAATGATAACATCATATTCATTTTGAGGTTCGGGTGAACGCCAGGCCCTCTCCCACCCCAGATGATCGCGTAATGCTTCACGAGCAACTGCAAACGCTGAATATTTCTTCATAAAATCGATTCCAATTTTCAGTACTGCAATAGTTCAACAAAAAGGGTATCAGGCTTCGTTTCAGAGCGCCACGTTAAAACAATTTTGCGCCATTGAATTATGAATATTTATTTTTGGGCTTTTTAAATAAATCCTCAAAGGTTACACATTTCTTAAATCAGGTACGATGGGCTTTTTTATGACGTTTTGGATAATAGTATCAATAATATGCATACTAATTTCTATACTTTTTTATTTAAGCATAACGCAGGATACGCCCAACCTATTACCCAATTCAGATTTAGAAGTTTATAAGGATCAGCTTATTAATGTCGAGCGAGATCTCTCGAGAGGTATAATTACAGCGGACGAAGCCGAAAGAATACGGGCTGAGGTTAGCAGGCGTATTCTAGAATTAGATAAAAGAAAACAAAGATCGTTAGAAAAAGAAACAAAAGTAACAGGTCTGATTTTTAGTATGGGTTTTCTTTTAATTCTTATAGCTGGAGGTTCGTTTTTATATCAAAAATTTGGCGCTCCAGGTTATGAAAATTTATCTCAGAGCCAAAGAATTAAAAATGCAAATGAACTTCTTTCAAAAAGAGCGACTCAAGAACAATTGTTAGAGCTTCGGCTCGTTGAAAAAAGCCTGATAACTCCAGAAGGGAGCTATGGGGAATTAGTAAAAAAACTAAGACAAAAAGTATCCGAGCGCCCTAACGATCTGGAGGGTTTAAAATTACTTACAGGAATAGAAGCCAAGATTGGCAATACTGATGAAGCCGTAAAAGCTCAGCGGCAATTCCTACAATTATTGGGAGATAAAGCATCGGATTTAGACCACTTTAATTATGCAGATTTACTTATAAACCAAGTTGAAGGGATTGTGTCTCCAGAAGCTGAAAAAGCATTGCGAGCGGCACTAGAAATAAATCCTGAAAATGGTGGGGCAAAATATTATATAGGCCTCATGTTGGCACAAAATGACCGTCCCGACTTAGCACTTAGAGTTTGGAAACAACTCCTTCGGGCTAATGAATTGGACGCCCCATGGATACCATTAATTAGAAACGATATAGAAAGGTTAGCAGTCTTAGCAGGCGATACAAAATTTGAATTATCCCCCATTGACTCAACTCCGGGTCCAACATCAGAAGATATCGAAAATGCATCACAGATGAACGAGGAGGAAAGACAAGAAATGATAAAAGGAATGGTTTCCAGATTATCAGAGAGATTGTCTACTGAGGGTGGAAGCCCTAACGAATGGGCAAGGTTAATAAATGCATATGGCGTTCTTGGAGACTTTCAAAACGCCCAGTCAGCATGGGAAGAGGCGAAAAATATTTTTAAAGGAGACGCCAGTGCTCTGGAGAAATTAAGTACAGCAGCCATGAATATAGGCCTCAAATAATGATTTATGAAAATATTTTAGATTTTGCTGGATCGATTTCTAAAGAGAAAGCTTTGATGGGTTTAGATTTAGGTAGTAAAACGATCGGAGTTGCTATTTCAGACAGCCTTAAAACTGTTGCCACACCACTGAGGACGATTAAAAGAACCAAGTTCAGTGAAGAGGTCATCACCTTGTTCAAAATAATATCAGAGAGAGATATATCAGGAATTATTCTTGGACTGCCCAAAAATATGGACGGATCAGAGGGAGCACGATGCCAGTCTACCCGAGCGTTCGCCAGAAATATAAACAAATTCCAAGATTTCCCGATAACATTTTGGGATGAAAGATTATCAACTGTAGCCGCAGAGAAAGCATTGCTTGAGGCGGATATAACCAGAAAACGTCGCTCTGAAGTAATTGATCATGTCGCAGCATCTTATATCCTTCAAGGAGCCTTGGATAGGATGTCGCATAATAAGTCTGTAAAATAAACGCCAACATGACCGAATATATTTGGAAAAGAAACGAGATAGATTCTCCATGCGTTAATATTTGCATCGTACACCCGCAGGCAAATATATGTGCTGGCTGTTTTAGGACAATTGATGAAATTTCGGGCTGGTCAAACATGACCGCGGAACAACGAAAAGAAATAATAAATGATCTTCCCAATAGATCTTCGAAATTAAAAGTAAGACGCGGCGGAAGAGCTAAGCGTTTAGGAAATTAGTTGATGGCAAGCCAATCTTTAACATTTCTTAACAATGGTCGAAAATAAGCGACTTGTCTGCTTGCACTTTCCGGTCCCTTACTCGGACAAACCCAAGGCGCAATCCCGTGAAGTAACAAGGGGTGCAAGGCATATCCTGTGCCAACTGAGCCGGTTATGGTTATTCTGTTACAATTCTCAAAACAGTACTTTCTAGCTTTTTTGTAAGTATCAGTTACATCGACATCTTTCCAATCTGATGGGTCTATATTTGAAAACAGCCTTGAAAACTCTTTTTGCATTATAAAATGCGATCCTTCCCAAACAACTATTGGGCTGGCACCTGGATGCGTATTATTTAAGGGAATACCCAAAATTACACCGTGGGGCTCGACAAGATATCGTCTTTTTTCTTCCCCAATCGGTAGAAGCCCATCAACGTGAGCCGCATCTCTCTTCCTTCTATATTCAAAAGCGGCTTCACTGTCTCCTATGCGCGGCTTTGGATAGCCAGGAAATATTACAGAAAGTTGAGCTTTATGATATGGTTTTAGATTAATTTTATCCATAAAGCGCTTGAAAATATGAGGTAATTTAGTATTTGTGAAGTCGCCGCTTGAGTTATTAGGCAGGACATCAACTCCAACAAACCATGTACCCTCGCATTGGAGCCACTTTTGCAAGTGAGCTGGATCGGCAAGAATTTCACTACTCTTTTTTTTTGCACATTCAGCCCATTTTGCTATTTGCTCGTCATATCCAAATTCTATGTATCCTGTTTTGCCAAACAACATAAATCTAACTCATAATTATACTTGTTAAAAATTCAAAAAACTACCACATGTGAGATTAGAAACTATTCCTACAGGGAAGCCTCTAACACTTTTTCTATCCGTTCAACATCGTCAGGATTATTAAGTTCCCAAAAAACTCTTCCTCGCGCTGAAACTGATACACATTTTACTAGCTGATTGTTTTCAAGAAACCTAAGTTGTTCTAGTCCTTCGAGCCTCTCTAATTCCCCAATGGGCCATTCCACGTAGGAACTCAAAGCATCTGGTCGGTATGCGTAAACTCCAACATGATGGAATACCGGAATATCAGACTCAGCGCTTAGTTTTTCCATATCTACAAAGGGAATAACCTCCTTTGAAAAATACAGCGCATATTTATCAACTCCAAATACTGCAGTGGTCCCACCGACAAGTCCTTTTTTTCGATCTTGCAGGAAATGACCATAAGTTACGCGATCAAGTCTTACGACTGGCGTTGCCATAGAAGATTTGTCGTCCTCACCCATTGCGTGAATAAGATTTTCTACAAACCAAGGGGGAGTAAGTGGTGCATCTCCCTGAAAATTTATTATTAGATCAGAATCTAACCTAGCATTTTCAACAGCTTCAGCACATCGTTCTGTACCATTCCGGCAATGTGAAGATGTCATAATAACTTTCGCTCCAAATGCCCTGACCGCATTAGCTATTCGAGTATCGTCAGTTGCAATGAAAATATCATGAACATTTTTAACCTTGCCTGCGGCGCGCCAAGTTAACTCAATTAATGACTTTTTTTCTCCAGTTGGCAACTTGAGCTTAACCAAGGGCTTACCTGGATATCTGCTAGACGCATAACGCGCAGGTATAATAATTGTAGTTTT
>ENA-OSEY01001617-OSEY01001617.1-marine-metagenome-genome-assembly--contig:-NODE-1617-length-15289-cov-4.542992_pt1 | contig 15289 bp, 19 predicted proteins | sample MGYA00248465_ERZ534230 | MGnify/ENA primary metagenome ERZ534230 (study PRJEB26409, sample SAMN06344110) | marine metagenome | isolation source: Sea water from surface | place: Atlantic Ocean:Southern...
TGCCGCCTCCGCTGGCAACAGCCCCGGTCACAACACCATCAATCACTCCACCGACCACACCCCCCCCGATCGCACCGGCCATCGCAACACCGCCGGTCGCAACAGCCCCGGTCGCAACAGCCCCAGCAGCGGTCGAGCCCCCAACACCGGCACCCTCAGCAACACCAGCGTCAGCTCCGGTACCAGCACCGGAACTGCCGCTAACCCAAGCCAAACCCTTGGATACCAACCCGACAGCTGCACCAGCAGAATCCAGCCCTCAACCCAGTCCCCCCTCAGGCCTGGATCGTCAGGCCCGCAACCTGGCGGACTTCTTCAACGGTCAGGTGCTCGACGTTGACGACATCAACTGAGTGGAAATCGAGTCGGCACCCCTCCACGGTCATGCCGTCGAACAGCCAACAACATCAAGCCTGAACCGGGTGCTCCTGACCATGGCTGGTTTTGGCCCAGACCAGGCGTTTGGGGAGCAGTGACATCCGCAAGGTCACCCAGGGAATCACCACAAACCAGTGGCCCAGGTAGGCAATCGCGACGAGCAGATTGGCCAGGCTCGCTGAGGGAATCGCCGGCCCCTCGCTGCCATCGCGACATCCGCGCCAATAGGCCAGACCCGACACGCTGAACGCAACCACAGACAAAGGCCAATAGACCGGCAGGCTTCGGGTGATCAGAGCCGTGCTCAGATCAGCGAAGGACACCACCGGCAAGGCGTACTGGAGCAGAAAAAAGGCCGTCAGATCCCAGCGCTGGCGAAGACTCAACTGCGAGGAGGTGAGCACCGACCAGTAATCGAAGAACCGCTGCAAACCCCCTTCCGCCCAGCGCTGCCGTTGCTTCCACAGGGCCTGAAGACCGGGTACCGCCTCTTCCTGAACCGGCGGGTCCCACAACAATCCCACCAAAGCGCCATGGGTCAGGAGGCGGAAGCTGAGATCCAGATCATCGGTGACGGTGTCTTCGTTGAAGCCGCCGCTGGCCTCGAGCACCGAGCGCTTGATCAGCTGACCGTTCCCACGCAGTTCGGCCACGCCTCCATTGGCCAGTCGGCCCGACTGGATCACAGCATCCAAAGCCATCTCCATCGCCTGGGATCGCGTCAGCCAATTGCGATCGGCGTCAATCACGGCCTTACGCAGCTGCACCGCCGACCAACCACCATCCAGGGCGTAGGGGACAAGACGCTCAAGCAGGTCGTCCTGCAATTGGGCATCCGCGTCAAGCACCAGCAGCCACTCACCCTTGAGACGGTTCAAGGCGGTGTTGAGCGCACCCGACTTGCCACCACCGGCATTGCGCTGGCGATGGATGACATTGAGTCCAGGGTGCTGGCTGGCCAGATCGTCCAGCAACTCGGAGGTCCGATCAAGACTTCCGTCGTCGATCACCCAAGTGGTGAGTTGGCCGGACGGATAGCGAAGGGATGTGAGCCGTTCCACCAAACGCGGCACCACCGCCTCTTCATCACGGGCTGCAACCACCACATCAAGGCTGGGCAGCTTCGCCGGATCGACCGCTGGTCCGGACTCCGATGACCCACGCGTCAGCTGCCCGCGCATGACAGAACGAAGCCCATAGCCCCCGAGCATCAAGGCAAGGCTGATGGCGGGCCAGAGCGAACGGGCGGAGTCGAGCCAATGGGGAGCTGCACCAGCACATCCACAGGCGAACAGGAACGCTGCCGATTTCACCCGACGGTGATCACCCGATGTGGCGTTCGAGCTCATCCAGCTGCCCAGGTGGCAAGGACTTTAAGGGGACTGCACCAGTGTTGAGAGTGGGCCGTAGACAGTCCCTGGGTAGTAATGGCTCAGGATCCGCTCCACGGGCCAGCCACGCCAGGCCAGATCAATGGCTCCAGCCTGCGACAAACCGGCCCCATGGCCGAAGCCACCACCACGCACCAGCCAGCGTTCAACCCCTTGCGCCTCCAACACGAACAGGGTGCTGGGCAGAGTGCGAAGGGTGCGACGGATGGCATCCAATTTGAGGATGACCGGAGCCGCATCGCTGCTGCCTGAGATCTGCAAGGCCAGCACCCGGCCACTGGCGCCCCGCTCCAGCACCTTCAATTGCAAAGGCGAAACCAGGGGGTCTGCAGCAGCTCCAAGGGCCTGACGCAAGGCCGGACCCGAAAGGGTTCGGGTCCAGCGGAAGCGGGGGTGGCGCTGGCCAAAGGCCCCGCTGCGATCCGCCAGCAACGCCAGCAACGCCTGGCGCTGCTGCAGAGGCAAGGGATGACGGTTGCTCCAGCCCTCATCCCCATCCGGCTTCGCACGCAAATAAGTGGTGGGCTGCATGGCCCAGGCTTCCGGCCCGGCAGCCATCACCCCGCCATTGGTGGCGTGATACACCGCGCTGATGGGTTGGTTGTTCAGGCTGAGCAACTTGCCCTGGGTGGCTGCAATCGCCTCGCGCACAGCGGCCCCCGCATGACGGGGATCGCTGTAGACCTGACACTGGGTGTCACTGCAGAGGTGATAGCCATCAATGCTGAAGCGATGGCTGTTGGCTAGCGCCCAGGTGCGCGCCAGAACAGTCTGAGCCTGCAACGCTGCCATCGGTGAACCCGCACCGATCTCGTGGGGAACCACCCCCTCGAGGTAGCGCTCCACCGGCACCTGCTCCACCAGCGTCCAGCTGCCGTAAGCATCCCGTTGCAGGCGGAAGGGCCCCTCAAAACGTCCACCAGCCCAGAGCAATCCATCCGAGGCTTCAATCAGAAGAGGTCCCTGCAGGAGGCGTCCCCCCTCCGGCGTCTGCAACACCGGTTCGATGGTGCTGGTGACGGTGCCTTGCCAATCACGCACGGCCAGACCCTCGGGCACAGGCGAACTCTCCGGCGCCCACACCTCCCACTCCCTGGGATGGGCCACCTCGGCCGCAACCCCTAGAGCACGCCAACGGGAGGCGACACGATCCGCCGACTCGAAGCTGGCGAAGGGACCTGCAACCCGACGAGCCAACGTCAACGGACGGGCCAGGGCAACGTTTCGCCAAGCGATTACGAAATCTGTACCACTGCCTTGCACCCCGGTGGCGTCGCGAAGGCTGAGCGATCCAGCAAAGGCCCGCAGATTCAAAGGAGCTGCTGTTTCAACAGCACCGAGATGATCCTCCAAAGCCACCCAGAGCACCGGTTCATGGCCCTCAACCGGCGGTGGGTCAGCGACGGGACGGTGCGTCGCCCACTGAACCGGTTCCACCACAGTAGGTCGGAGAGATTGGCTGTGCTCACGGGCGCGGCAGCCAAGACCCACGCAAAGCAGCAATGTGAGCGTCAAGAGCCGAATCATTCAACGGGGGGCACGTCGGGACGTATTGTTGTCGTTTGTGTCCGAACGAGCAGACCAATGCCCAAGCTGAAGACCCGCAAAGCTGCCGCGAAGCGGTTCAAAGCAACCGGCACTGGCAAATTTCTGCGTCGTCGCGCTTTCCGGAACCACCTGCTGGACCACAAAACCCCCAAGCAGAAGCGTCATCTGGCCACCAAGGCTGTGGTGGACCGCACCGATGAAGAGCGCGTGACCCTGATGATGCCCTACGCCTGAGCACAGCAGCTCAGACGAGACCGTTCAACAAGACCTGATCCAACCCTTCCAACCTCATGGCCCGCGTCAAGAGAGGCAACGTCGCCCGTAAACGCCGCAACAAGATCCTGCGGCTGGCCCGTGGCTTCCGTGGTGGCAACGGAACCCTGTTCCGTACAGCAAACCAGCGGGTGATGAAAGCCCTCTGCAACGCCTACCGCGATCGTCGTCGTCGTAAGCGCGATTTCCGTCGCCTCTGGATTGCTCGCATCAATGCCGCTGCACGCCTGAATGGTGTGAGCTACAGCCGTCTGATGGGCGGTCTCAAAAAAGCCGATGTACGCCTGAACCGCAAGATGCTTGCTCAGCTGGCGGTCGTTGACCCCGGTAGCTTCACCAACGTCGTGGCTGCAGCCAAGAGCTGAATTTCCCAACTGTGAACCTGCTGCCCCAGACCTACCTGCTGGGCCTGGTCGGCCTGCTTGCCATCGTTGCGGTGGTGGTGGGCCGACAATTTTTTCGTGTGCGTCGCGATGAAGCACGCCTGATTGAGCTCGAGAAATCCGACACGGCCTCGTCACGACAGGCGTCTGACCTCTACGAGCTCGGATCCGTTCAATTGCGCAAGCGGTTGTACCCGCAGGCGGCTGCCACCTTGAAGCAGGCCCTGAAACGCCTGAGTGGTGAGCCGGATGAAGCCCGTGCGCTGATCGAAAACGCGCTCGGCTTTGCTTTGGCCGCACAAAAGGATTACTCCGGGGCCACCAAGCACTACAAGCTCGCCCTCAAGGCGAAAGCGGATTACCCCGTCGCCCTCAATAACCTGGCTTTCGCCCAGGAAAAGTTGCTGAAGGATGCTGAAGCGATTTCCCTCTACGAGAAGACGCTTCAACTGGAACCCGACAACACCACCGCAAAGAAAGGACTAAAGAAACTCAAGCGTCGGAACAGCTGAGTTTTTTCAGATGCCCTCTGTACCTCAAGAGACTGGGGTCACCAGAGCGGCTGAACCGGAGGTTCCTCCTGGCAGCTGGGGGTCATTGCCAGGCGTCCACCCACTCCAGTGCTGGGGTCGGCCACATTGATCAATCGAGGTGCCTGCCAGCTTGTGGGACTGAACATTTGCAGGCCGAGAAAGACGCCGCCAGGCTCAACGCCCGCAATCAGGGGATCCGCCAAGGGGATGAGATCCAGCTGATCCGACTTGGCATGGACATTGCCTTGAACCGGTGTGGTGACGGAACCAAGGGTCATCGTGCCCCGGAGATCCACCATCTGGCCCATCGCCGTCATCTGGGTGATGTCCAACGTGACATCGACGGTGGGATTGCCGTCAAAAGGCTCAAATGTGCCGCACCATTGACGGTGCAGCGATGTCGCCAGCTCTGCAGCGCGTGCGACTGGGTCAAAGCTCTCCACTGAGCCTTGATCAATCTCCATAGGCACCGCCAACTGAATCGGATCCAGAGGCAACTGGGGATTGGTCTGGAACGACACCTGGCTGCCAGCCGGGAGATCCATGGCAAGCAGGAACGGCATGGAAGACGATGGATGATGAAGAAACGCTAGGCCCTTTTGCTCAGACGCGTCATGGATTCGCCCTCCCCCAACTCCGACCCCCTAACCATTGGCGGGCGTCAGTTCAACAGCCGTCTGTTCACGGGCACCGGCAAATATCCATCCATGACATCGATGCAGCAGAGCATTGAGCGATCCAGCTGCGACATGGTCACAGTGGCTGTGCGCCGGGTACAGACCGTGGCGGCAGGCCACGAGGGCCTGATGGAAGCCATTGATTGGCAACGGATCTGGATGCTGCCCAACACCGCGGGCTGCACCAATGCGGAGGAAGCTGTCCGTGTCGCCAGGCTTGGACGGGAGCTCGCCAAGCTGGCGGGACAGGAGGACAACACTTTCGTAAAGCTGGAGGTGATTCCTGACGCCCGGCATCTTCTGCCCGATCCGATCGGCACCTTGAACGCTGCAGAACAACTGGTGAAAGAAGGCTTCACGGTGCTGCCCTACATCAATGCCGACCCTTTGCTTGCCAAACGGCTAGAGGAGATGGGATGCGCCACGGTGATGCCTCTGGGCTCTCCGATCGGCTCGGGCCAGGGGCTCAACAATGCCGCCAACATCGGCTTGATCATCGAGAACGCCGGGGTGCCGGTGGTGGTGGACGCCGGCATTGGTGTTCCAAGCGAGGCGGCACAGGCCCTCGAAATGGGAGCCGATGCCGTGCTGGTCAACAGCGCCATCGCCCTAGCGGGCGACCCCGCCGCCATGGCCGAGGCCATGGGCCAGGCGGTGATGGCCGGGCGGACCGCCCACCTCTCCGGGCGCTTGCCGCGGAGGGATCAGGCCTCTGCCAGTTCACCGACCACGGGCCTGGTGCAGTCACCCCAATGAAGTGAAGAGACGTGAAGTGAGGTGAAGCCTGCTTCACAAAGGCAGGCAATGAGCATTTGGACTCATAAGGTCCGACCAGTCGCATTGGACCCATGTCGGTCACCACGGAAGACGGCGGTCGTCTCAACGCCTTCGCCAAGGAGCCACGCATGGAGGTGATGGACGTCGCCACCAGCCAGAGCCGCAACCGCAGCTCAATGATGATGCTGGTCAGCGGTGGATTGATCGTGGCCGCGATGGTGGCGGTGACCGTCGCCATCAGCTGAGACGGTTCACACTGAAAATCCCTGTAGTAGCTTGCCAAGACTGAGCATCACGCTCGTTCCAGCAGGAGTTTGGGGTGAAAGTTCTCGTTCTCGGCGGTGACGGCTTCTGCGGCTGGCCCTGTGCGGTGAACCTGGCTGATCAGGGCCACGATGTTCTGATCGTGGACAACCTCAGCCGTCGCAAGATCGACATCGACCTTGAAGTTGAGTCGCTGACGCCGATCGTGAGCATCGGTGAGCGCCTCAAAGCATGGGAGGAGACCGGGGGCAAGCCGATGAGGTTTGTCCACATGGACATCGCCCATGAGTACCAGCGGTTGCTGGATCTGCTTCAGGAGGAGCGCCCGGATTCCGTGGTCCACTTCGCTGAACAGCGGGCCGCCCCCTATTCGATGAAGAGCAGCGCCACCAAGCGCTACACCGTCGATAACAACGTCAACGGCACCCACAACCTGCTGGCCGCCATCGTTGAAAGCGGTCAAGACATCCACGTGGTGCATCTGGGCACCATGGGCGTCTACGGCTATGGCTCCCACCGCGGCGCCACCATCCCCGAGGGATACCTCAAGGTGGAAGTGCCCCAGCCCGACGGCAGCCGCTTTGAAGAGGAGATCCTCCACCCGGCAAGCCCAGGCAGCGTCTATCACATGACGAAGACGCTCGACCAGCTGCTCTTCCTCTACTACAACAAAAACGACAAGGTCCGCATCACCGACCTGCACCAGGGCATCGTCTGGGGAACCAACACCGATGCAACCGACCGTGACCCGCGGCTCACCAATCGCTTCGATTACGACGGCGATTACGGCACGGTGCTGAACCGCTTCCTGATGCAAGCCGCCATCGGCTACCCGCTCACCGTTCATGGAACCGGGGGCCAGACCCGGGCCTTCATCCACATCCGCGATTCCGTGCGCTGCGTTCAGCTGGCGCTGGAAAACCCTCCGGAACAAGGGGAGCGGGTAAAGATCTTCAACCAGATGACCGAAAGCCATCAAGTTGGCGAACTGGCCAAGAAGGTGGCCGCCCTCACCGGGGCTCAGGTCAATAACTTGCCGAATCCCCGCAATGAAGCGGTGGAGAACGACCTGATCGTGGACAACCGCTGCTTCATCGAGCTGGGCCTCAACCCCACAACCCTCGATGACGGCCTGCTGAAGGAAGTTGTGGAGATCGCCACCCGCTACGCCGACCGTTGCGACCGCAACCGCATCCTCTGCACCTCCGCCTGGACCAAAACCCAGGCCCAGGCCATCGGCACCGCGTCCTGATCGAGCTTCGTCCTTGAAAGTCGCCTTCTTCACCGAAACCTTCCTGCCGAAGGTCGATGGCATCGTCACCCGTCTGACCAAGACGGTGAAGCATCTGGTGGACGCCGGCGATGAGGTGGTGGTCTTCTGCCCGGAAGGCTGTCCGGAGGAGTACATGGGGGCACGCCTAATCGGCGTGCCGGCAATGCCGCTGCCGCTCTATCCCGAGCTCAAACTGGCCTTACCTCGCCCGGCGGTGTCCGACGCGATCGATGCGTTTCAACCCGATCTGATCCACGTTGTAAACCCGGCGGTGCTGGGTCTCGGTGGCATCTGGCTCGCGAAGAACAAGGGCATCCCTCTGGTCGCGAGTTATCACACCCACCTGCCGAAGTACCTCGAGCACTACGGTTTGGGAATGCTGGAGCCACTCCTGTGGGAGATGCTCAAGGCCGCCCACAACCAGGCCCTGCTGAATCTCTGCACTTCCACCGCCATGGTGAAGGAACTCAGCGACAAAGGCATTCAGCACACTGATCTGTGGCAGCGGGGTGTGGACACGGAGTTGTTCCGTCCAGAGCTGCGCAGCGCGAAGTTGCGCCAGAGGCTTCTCGGAGGCCATGACGACCGTGGTGCGCTCCTGCTCTATGTGGGCCGCCTCTCCGCGGAGAAGCAGATCGAACGGATCCGCCCCGTGCTGGAGGCCCTTCCCGATGCACGGCTGGCCCTGGTGGGCGATGGTCCCCACCGCCAACAACTGGAGAAGCACTTCGAGGGAACCGCCACCACCTTCGTCGGCTACCTCGCCGGAGAAGACCTGGCAGGGGCCTACGCCAGCGGCGATGCCTTCCTCTTCCCCTCCAGCACGGAGACGCTGGGGCTGGTGCTGCTGGAAGCCATGGCAGCCGGCTGTCCCGTGGTCGGCGCCAACCGTGGCGGCATACCCGACATCATCACCGATGGCGTCAACGGCTGCCTCTATGAACCGGACGGCGCCGACGGCGGAGCCGCGAGCCTGATCGAAGCCACCCGCCGCCTGCTGGGCAACGACCTGGAACGTCAGGCCCTGCGCAGTGCTGCCCGTGCCGAAGCCGAGCGCTGGGGCTGGGCAGGTGCAACCGAACAACTGCGGACCTACTACCGCACGGTGCTGTCAGCGCCTCAACTCACGGCCGCCTAGCGCTGCCGGGTCCGCTCCCACTCCGCCAGCACCTTCTTGGCCATCGGCAAAGCGTGGACCGACCCACCTCCAGGGGTGTTCTGGGCAAAGGCCACCACCACGATCTTGCCGTCGGGATAGGGGGCATAGCAGCCGAACCAGGCATGGTCAGGCCCTCCCGTGCTGTCTTCTGCCGTTCCGGTTTTGCCCGCCGCCGGACGAATACCAGGACCATTGAGGCCGGCACCGGTACCTGCCTCAACCACCTTGCGAAGGCCCTCCCGGATCGTCTGCAACGTCGACGGCTGAATCGCCACCTTGGTGCGGTGCTCCGGACTCATCCAGTCGATGTCACCAGCGGCGAGATGCGGCGTCACCAACCAACCGCCATTAGCGAACACCGCATAAGCACGGGCCAACTGCAGGGGGGTGATCTGCACAACGGACTGACCGATGGAAGCACTGGCCATGTCCTCAGGGATCCAGGGCACCGTGCCGGGCTCCGCCCAACCCCGGCCACGATCGGCCCAGGGCTCATCTCCCACCAGCCCGACACTCTCTTCCCAGCCGATCTCAATGCCAGTTTTCTGCTGAAACCCAAGCTGATCAGCAGCCTGCTTCAACGCCAGGGATCCAACCCCGACGCCCACCTGATAGAAGAACGTGTTGCTCGAGTGGCGCAGGGCATCGGCATAGCCGATGGTGCCGAAACCCTTGCCGTTGTGATCCGGGAAGCAGTGGCCGCCGTAGGTGATGCAAGCCTTGGTGTGCAGCTTGGTGTCGGGCGGAAATTTGCCGGATTCCATGCCCGCCATCGCCGTCACCGGCTTCCAGGTGCTGCCGGGGTCATAGGGATTCATGGCCCGGGACAGCAACGGTTTCTTCGGATTGGAGAAGAGGGCGTCGTACTCCTTCTGGGTGGTGATCAGCTTGGAGAAAAAATTCGGATCAAAGCTGGGACGACTGGCGAGGGCCAGGACCGCACCTGTTGCGGCCTCGAGAGCCACAACAGCGCCACCTGGCTTGTCGGCCAGCGCCTGCTCCGCCACCCGCTGCAAATCCAGATCGAGGGTGAGCACCAGATCCTTTCCTGCTTGAGACGGTCGATCGCCCAGGTTGCGCTGCACTTCGCCCATGGCATTCACCTCGAGCATCTGACCACCCCACTTCCCGCGCAAATGGCGCTCGTAGGCCGCTTCAACACCGGTGCGACCAATGCGGTCTCGGATCTTGTAACCCTTCTCCGCCAGGATCTCGAATTCGTTTTCTGTGATCGGCTGGGTATAGCCGAGGGCATGAGCCGCCAGAGTTCCGTTGGGATAGGACCGCAGAATGTCGACATCCACCTGGGCGCCCCGCAGCCCGAGAGCCTGTTCACGGAAGCGCAGCACCTGTTCCGGCTTGAGATCGAGGGCCAACGTGGTGCGGTAACCATCCCGATCCAGGCCCTTCTGCCGGCGCTGGTCGAGCAGATCAGGCTTCAAATTCAGCAGCCGCGCCAAGCGATCACGCAGACCAGGCCAGTCGTCATCGCTGACCAGACGCGGCTCAAGGTAGAGGGAGTAAGTGAGTTTGCTGGTGGCCAGCACCCGGCCTTTGCGATCAAGCAATCGACCGCGGATCGGCGAGCGGGGCACCAGACGAATGCGGTTTTCGTCCGCCAGTTCGCGAAAACGCGATCCCTCCAGCAGCTGCATCCACACCAGGCGACTGACCATGGCGCTGCAGAACAGCAACACCAGCAGCAGCAGCACAAGTGGTTGCTGACGCAGACCGGTCTGACGCTGCTGGGCGGAACGGGTCATTCCTGCTGCTGCGCTGGCAAACGGCGGCGCAACTCCTCGAGGCGTTCTTCAATCCGCCGCAGGGTCGGCAGCAGGTCGTCGGGGCCGTCCTGTTGAACCACTGTCGGTTCATCCACGGAGACCGAAACCGGCATCACCGGATTGCCCAGCCCGGGGCTCACAGCATCCAGCTGTTCCCGCACGTCACGGGCCACCGGCTCACCTTCCTGGCGTAGGTCTGCAATGGGGTCCTCCGACCCCGCCGTGAACACCTCCACCACCTTTCCAGGCCCCCCCTTCCGGGCCCGCTCCAGCACGGCCAGCCCCACAGGGAGCACGTCTTGCATCAGGGACAGACGCAACTGGTCAAGCGGATTATCCGAGTTGGAATCAGCGGCCATTGGGCCAAATCAACGGACCCCAGTCTGTCCTGAAGGAAGCGCCAATGTCGGACAAGCGGAACGGTCAGCCGCCAGGGACCAGCCCATCACCCCGCTGAGCACCATCAGCATCACCGCAGGCACCAGGGCTTTCTGGGTGGTGTCCAGCAGGATCCACTCGCGCCAGGCACGCCAGAAGCGGCTGCGCTCAAAGCGCCGATGCTCACGGGATTCATCCCGCTGACGCCGACGGATGGCCTTGTCCACCCAACGCTCAAAGGCCCGCTTCTTGGTGATCGTCATCTTGCGTTCCACCTCGAGCATCTGCCCGGAGCCCAGCTCGGGATGGAAGGTGCTGATCAGCTCCAGACTCTTGAGGAACATCTCCACAGCGCCATCGTGGACAGCGGTGGCGTGATCATCCAGCTGGCCCCAGTCGAGTTCGGGGTAAAACCGGCTGCGATTGGCCGTGATCTGATCCTCCGTCAGCTGACCGGGCTCCCGCAGCCAGCGATCGGTGTTGCTGTCGAACCGCCGCCAGTAAAGAAAGGGGTTCAGATAGATCGTGCGTCCACCCAGCTGAATGCTGTCCTGCTGCAACCGGCGCTGCAGCTGAACATTCTGCTGTTGTGTCGCCGTCATATCCCAAAGGCCGGTGGCCCAAGGTATCGGTGATGCGGGGCCGTCGCCAGCCGTGGATCAGCCTGGATTTGAGACTAATCCCACCCAAGAATGGAATACCTTTCAACAAAGCCAACACCCCTTACTCCAAAAAAATCGATAAGCCCCTATTGCACTATGCACCAAACTGTTAACACCGAATACACAAAATATGCAAAGCAAGGAAAATTCCTAAGCCTTGAAAATGACACCCGGAACACAATTTAAAGCCCATTAAAGGCAACTTGAAGTCGTTTACAAAAGCACAAATTTAAGACTTAAGCTCCAACAGAATCAGCGACAATTCTGTTACGAAACTCTTAAAAGGCTGCTTTATTCAAAAGAAATCGCGACATAAAACTCGTCAAAGTTAGGGTATACCTTCAATTCATTGATGTTTGGAATGAAATCGAAAGCGGCCAGCTGACTTAAAATCTTTCTCATGCTTTCTGGAGTGAACTGCCAACAGTGAACATCAACATATTCATTACTAGAAAATTCATCAAAAGCCGATTCGATCCGCTTTCTCATGGAAGGCTGCAGGGAATCAAAAGGATTTACCCCGTCGTGATAAGTATGCGAGGTAAAGACACGGTGCTCAAGAATAGACTTAAAAGACGGCTTTTCATACTTCAAATAATGTGCAGCAATTACGTCAACTATCGTTGACTCTGATATAAAGAAGTCAAAACAACGATATTTGTGTGGCACCGAAAAGAAATACCAACCACCAGGACTCAAAATGGATGTTATTTTAAGTAAATGGGCAATCAAATCGGGCTGATGCTCGACACAGTGATGCGAAACTACTGCATCGTACAGAACATCTATCTGATCATAACCATCAGACAGAATCCATTTAATTTCGGGAACATTCTGGGGATTTCTTCCTACATCACTTGCTCTAGCAATTAATTCATCACGACTCAAAAAATCGGCGTAATGTATCACAACTGATTCTTCGGAATCAGCAATAAAATCGAGAGTTGGGTTATCAAATACGCCGATTTCAAGCAGATTTTTTTTGCCCTGCAGAAGACTCAAAAAATCTCTCTTACTGGAGATAGAAGTTGAAACTCTGTTTTCTTTTTTCCCGTAACTATTATAATGTTTGACTAATTCTTCGTCCGAAAAACTTTCGAGATCAGCGCTACTGGCTCTGTAAGCAGAAGCGGAAAACTGATCAGAAGGAAAACAACTTTCCACAGCTTTTCGGCAGGACAAGTAATCTATTATTAATAATAACCTATTTTACCTATCCATAGTTTGAAGCTAACTATTCCCACTCGATCGTGCCGGGGGGCTTGCTGGTGATGTCGAGCACCACCCGGTTCACCCCCTTCACCTCATTCACGATCCGATTGGAGATGGTCTCCATCAGGTCGTAGGGGAGGCGGGACCAATCGGCGGTCATCCCGTCCTCGCTGGACACACAACGCAGCACGATCGGCCAGGCATAGGTGCGTTTATCGCCCATCACCCCAACGGAACGCACAGGCAGCAGCACCGCGAAGGCCTGCCAGATGTCGTGATACAACCCTGCCTCCTTGATTTCCTGGCGAACGATCAAGTCGGCATCACGCAGACAATCCAGCTTCTCGTCGGTGACTTCACCCAGGATCCGGATGGCCAGACCAGGCCCCGGGAAGGGATGGCGGCGCACAATTTCCTCGGGCAGACCGAGGCTGCGGCCCACCTTGCGCACTTCGTCCTTGAACAGCTTGCGCAGGGGCTCCACCAGCTTGAACTGAAGGTCCTTGGGCAGGCCGCCCACGTTGTGGTGGCTCTTGATCTTCACGGCAACCCGTTCACCCGTCTTCGGATCAACGTTGGTGCCGGCACTTTCGATCACATCGGGGTAAAGCGTTCCCTGGGCCAGGTAATCGAAAGGTCCGAGACGCTTGCTCTCCTCTTCGAACACCCGAATGAACTCGGTGCCGATGATCTTGCGCTTCTCCTCCGGATCGGTGATGCCCTTCAGCTTGCCAATGAACCGCTGGCGCGCATTGATGTACTCCACATGGATGTTGAACTTCCGATCGAAAAAGTCCATGAGGAATTCGGGCTCACCCTTCCGCATGAAGCCCTGATCGATGAACATGCAGGTGAGCTGATCACCGATCGCCTTCTTCAGCAGAAAGGCGAGGGTGGATGAATCCACACCACCTGAGAGGGCCAGCAGGACGCGTTTATCGCCCACCTGCTCCCGAACCAGTGCAACGGCTTCATCGATGAATGCCGCGGTGGTCCAATCCGGATCACAACCGCAAACGTGATAAACGAAATTGCGGATCAGGGCCATGCCGCAGGTGGAATGCACCACCTCGGGGTGGAACTGCACGCCGTAGAGCTTGCGTTGCAGGTGCGCCACCGCCGCTTCCGGGGTGTTGGCGGTGTGGGCCAAGCGCACAAACCCCTCGGGGAGGGCCTTCACCGAGTCGCCATGGCTCATCCACATGGTCGAACCGTTGTCGACATTGGTGAGCAGATCCGTGGGGTCATCCACTTCCAGGGGCGCCTTGCCGTATTCGGCCTTTCCCGTGGCGGCTTCCACAACGCCACCAAGCTGCTGCACCATCAACTGCATCCCGTAGCAAACCCCCAGCACGGGTATGCCCAGATCCCAGATGCCGGGATCGCAGAGCGGCGCATGTTCGGCATACACGGAACTGGGGCCACCGCTGAGGATGATTCCCTTCGGAGCCATGCGTCGCAGCTCCTCCGCCGAAGTGCTGTAACCGAGCACCACCGAAAACACCTCGGTCTCGCGCACGCGTCGGGCAATCAGTTCCGAATACTGGGAGCCGAAATCAAGAATGACGATGGCCGGCTGACGCTGAGTGTCGGACGAGGGCTGGGACATCGATCCTGGGAGGTACCGCTCGCAGACGAGCGTCAATCCCTCAATGTAAAGAAGCGCTTCTCCGCCTCCGGTCCCCACCAGCGCAGGGTGCGGCTCCGGTCGAACAGGGCAGCACCAATCCGCATCGACCAGGCGCCGTAGCGATCCACATAGGACTGGCTGCGCCGCTCCACGATCGCGGCAAGATGCTGCCCAAGGGCCGTGGCTTGCTCAGACTCCAGTGCCTGAAAGGCCTCTTCAACGGATGCAGCACCCCGAAGTTGCAGCAACTGGGCCACCGACAGACCGGCATCCAGCCCCATGGCCACAAGCACCTCCAGACGGCCGTCGGCTAGGTGGTGATGGGTGTGAAAAATGCCCCCGGCCGGTTTGATCAACTTGCCGTGGTAACCCAGCAGCAACAGATCTTGCACACCGGCTTCCGCTGCAGCCACCTGCACCGGTCCCAGCCAGTTACCCACCTTGAGCAGCGGCAACAGTCCCGCCCGCCGCGCCAGATCGAGACCGTTCTCACCGATCACCAACGTCAGAGATCCGCCGAACTCCGAATCGGCCGCCAGGATCCGGAGCTCCCCGAGCACCTGCTGCAACTGTTCCGGTGCGGCGCTCTGCTGCACCTGCGACTGAGTTCCAATCAGAGCAAGACCGTCCACCACCCCGAATGCGGCATTGCTGGTGCGCTCCGCCAGGCTGCGGCCACGTGGCAACACCGGTTCCACCACCAGGCCACGCCCCGCAGGCAACAACGGCAGCAACGTGCACTCCAACAGCTGACGGGCATAGGTCGAGACACAGGCGTCACCGCCGGCAGCGAACCGTCCAACCCCCTCGCCCGGTCGAAGCTCCAGACCTTGAACCGCATCCGAGGACCAGACGACACGGACCCAGATCTCCAGATCGCGGGTGAGGTCCAACCCAGGGCCAGGATCACAACGGCTGATGGCCAGAGCCTGGTCTTCGCTCAACCGCGCCGCGGAACGCACCGGCA
>ENA-OSEY01001618-OSEY01001618.1-marine-metagenome-genome-assembly--contig:-NODE-1618-length-15285-cov-2.757759_pt1 | contig 15285 bp, 14 predicted proteins | sample MGYA00248465_ERZ534230 | MGnify/ENA primary metagenome ERZ534230 (study PRJEB26409, sample SAMN06344110) | marine metagenome | isolation source: Sea water from surface | place: Atlantic Ocean:Southern...
TCTGGACTATCGGCGAGTTTAGACAAAAACTCTTTATATCCAGGCTTTGGGTTTACGTGCGAAGGAATCGACTGCCGCACCCGAACCGATTTTGAATTATAAAAGGCACTGTAATGTAGCTCTCCGCCATCGACTGGACGGAAATTTGCGTGCCCGAGATACATTAAATCCATTGGGGTCTGCTTCAGGTTCTCAACACTCACTGAGATATCGAGCAAAGCAGATTCTGCCTTCAGTGCAGTCTCAATTGTCGCGAGGTAATTTGTAGAAAATGCGACTGTGTGCTGGTAGGTTCCCCCAACTTTTGTGCTCCGTTTATCTGAATCAAGTTCCAGCCAGGCAGAATTGAATGGTGCATTTGGTAGTTCGCCGTGCAAGCTATGATTGTCTTCAGGGCCAGGCGCTCCAAGTCCAGTTATTCCACAGTGAATCATGAACGCACCATAATTTTCCAAATATTCACGGGTGGAAACAGGTTCATCAAACATTGATCGCATTGTTAGTTCGCGTCCATCGAAATTGGCACGCCATACCTGCTGACCCTGGAACGGCAAGACAATAATCTCGCCTCGGGCGTTTATTATGCGCAGGGCGGCCACCCCGCTTTTGTATCGGAATGTCGTAATGGAAAAAGCGTCAAATTGACAAAGCGGGCGCTCTTTTTCATTAAACATTTGATCGTAGAGTTCTATTCGCATGCTGCCTTACCGCATACGCTGACCGTTGCTTTCGTCAAAAACAAAGAGCCGATCGGGATGAATTATAACACCAACTTCATCGCCCTGCTCACCAGCAAAGTCTTTTGGAGCTTTCACTGAAATTTGGTCTTCACCCCAATCCAATGTTACAAGAGCATGATCTCCAATTAATTCGTTAGTGTAAATTTTTCCAGATAATGTTCCTTCGCCGGAGGATGCAATGGAGCAATCCTCTGGTCGAACACCCATGATAGCCTTATCCGCCTGCCCCGTAACCGCAGTTTGGATTGCAACACCATTGGTTGTGAATTGACCTCCTTTAAGACTTCCATGTACCACGTTCATTGGCGGTGAGCCAATAAACTGGGCCACGAATAAGTTTGCAGGATTATTATAGATCTCTGCCGGTGTCGCGAGTTGTTGCAAAATACCTTTTTCAAGGATGGCGACCCGATGTGCTAACGTCATTGCTTCGATCTGGTCATGGGTGACATAAATCGTTGTAATCCCCATAGATTTTTGCATGTGTTTAAGCTGGGCACGCATATGCCCGCGAAGTTTGGCATCAAGGTTCGACAGTGGTTCATCCATGAGGAATACTGATGGCTGCCGAATGATGGCGCGGGCGAGTGCCACACGCTGACGCTGGCCACCGGAAAGTTCTCGAGGGTAGCGATCTAAAAGATCTTCTATCTGCACTTGTTTTGCGGCATCCAGAGTTGCTGCATCCATATCATCCTTGGCCATACCACGCACTTTCAATGGAAAACTAATGTTCTCCGCCACGGTTTTGTGTGGATAGAGCGCATAAGACTGAAAAACCATGGATATATCGCGGTACTTTGGCAAAACATCTGTCACATTTTCTTCATCAATGTAGACCTGACCACCAGATGGCTTTTCTAAACCTGACAAGATACGCAGGGCTGTAGTTTTTCCTGAACCCGAAGCACCCAAAAGAACGACAAATTCACCTGGTTGTACTTCCAAGTCAAAGTTTCTGAGTACCTTAACGTCCCCGAAATTTTTCTCCACATTCTCAAACCGAACGGCCGCCTGACGGTCAAAACCTTGCATTTTTTAGCCTTTCATTGCGCCCATAAGGACGCCCTTCGATATAAACCTTGTCAACAGTATTGCCATGATTATCACAGGTATGATCATGACGACGATCACTGCACACATTTCCCACCATAAAATGCCTTTCTCACCTGTATTTTTTGCTGACACCATAATTGGCATTGTCTGGACCTTGACCGTAGCCAAGAACACAGCAAACAGGTATTCGTTCCAGCAAAGCACAAGTGTCAATAATGTCGTTGCCGCGAGACCGGGACGAGTTAAAGGCAAGACAATTTCCAAGAAAATACGCAGGCGCGTGGCACCGTCAAGTTGGGCAGACTCTTCTAGCTCAATTGGCAGGTTCCTAAAAAAGTCATACATGAGCCAAACCACAATTGGCATATTAGCCACTGCATAAAGCAAAATTATTGCTAAGTGTGTGTCCAGCATTCCAACGGCTTGAAACATTACATAGAGTGGAATGACAACAACTATTGGCGGTAAGATTCTCTGCGATATAATCCAAAACAATATATCACCATTCCTCAGCGACATCTTGAAGTATCCACGAAGAGCGCGGAGTAAGAAAAAGAAAAGTGCCAGCGCAACGCTTGATGAAACCCACCAAGGCACGCCGTAATATGTCGTCGTAAAAATAACGACAATTAGCAGCAAAACAAAAATCATGATATTGCCAAAACGCGGAGCGTACTGAATGCGTGCCAAGGCAAAAGCAGCCATTGAGCCAACTAGCACGCATAAACCTGTTGCAAAGATGCTAATCACGAATGAATTGGTAAACGCTAGATAAATTTTGCAGATTTGCGGTTCCATTGGATTAAGTTCAATCACCGGCGAGACTACAAAAACCGCAGAATTGTAAACTAACAACCATAGCTGTCTTCCGATTGCACTCACTGTACAGTATGGATCTTCACTAAATTGAACGCGCCAAGCCTCAAGAGTAGGCTGAAAATCTACGAAAGGGATATAGAAGGGTCCTTGATTGACGGCGGTCATATCCTTGAATGACGTAATAACAACCCAGTAAATTGGAAACAGGACGAAAAACGACCAAACAGCTAGAAGAGTGTAGGCGAATATCTTGGCCATTGGTGACATCTTCCCAATCGCAGGTGCTTCGAACAAACGCTGCATCAAGGTACGTTCAGATTTTTGGAATTTATAGGAGCTTTTACTCATGCGTTAGCCTTTTTTACCTGACCAAGAACCACATAATTAAAAAACGACGCACAGACGACAACTGTAAGAATTAAGAGCATATAGGCTATCGCTGCCGAGGAACCCATGTCATTGGCGCGCCAGACAAACATCGACTGCAAAGTCATCGATTCTGTTGCCGTTCCAGGTCCACCGCCTGTCATAATGTTGGGCAGATCGACGATCTTGAACGCCTCTATCATTCGTATCAACAATACGGTCACGGCAACAGGTAGGACCTGTGGCCAAATAATCTCTCTGAAAATTTGAGGGCTTGAAGCCCCGTCAACTTGTGCTGCCTCAACATGATCGTTAGGCACGTTCTCTAATGCCGCTAACATGCAGATAAAAATAAACGGTATCCACTGCCAAGATTCGCCAATCATCATTATAAATCGTGCTGACCATGCGTCGGCAGACCAGACCCAATCTGATAATCCAAGAAAAGCCAGAAGAGGCTCAAAAGGACCCTTAGTGACGTCGGCTAACATCCGCATTGCATATCCAACACCCAAAGGGGTAATCATAAGTGGAATGAAAAAAACTACTCGAAAAAAGTTTTTGCCAGAAATTGGCTGTGAACATAGAAAGGCTAATCCAGTTCCGATCACAAATTGAAGAGCACAGCCCACGATAACATAGAAAAGTGTTGTATAAAGAGTGCCTATAGCATTTCCGGACAAGAGCGACGCACACAAAAGCCAAGACAGGAAAATCGCCATAGCTGCGGAGATCGTCCGTCCTATCATGCCTACCCAAGTTGTAAGTTTTCTAGACCGCCAGAGCCACACTAAGACTGCAATGACAATTATTATAAATATTACATATCCAAAAATGCTGACAGGATCAGTTCGTCCCAGAAATTGTACCTCACTACTGCCAAAAAACAGTTTTTTAAAGTTACGAAGACCTACATAACGAAACTTAAGCCCATCACCTGTAAAACGTACACGGCTAACCGCGAAAAAAATCGAATAAACTGTTGGAAAAATTGCAAAAATTAAAATTAAAGTCGTACAAGGTGCGATGAAAAATGTACCGGAATGTCGGTCCACCCATTCCCCCAACCGGTTTCGTCGGGTTACGCCAGCCGACATGACAGTCGGCTGGAGCGAAGTTTTATACGAAGCCATTAATTAATTGGCCTATTTAGAGACCAAGTGCCAAGGCTTGGGATGCGACCTGTTCGTCGCGTCCAAAGTCTTCAGTGACTTCTTCCCAACCTTCTTCAATATTGGCCAGAGCCTCATCAACCGTAATTTCTCCCGCCAGATAGCGCGCAAGCTCGGTATCGAGAACGACAGAGGTGTATTTCTGAGCACCTGGGATTTTCATATCAGATGCCATATTTAGGTTATTGATAGCACCATTAATTGCACCAAGGTAGTTATCAGCCAATGCTTTTGGCATGCCCGCTTTTACCCAAAGATCAGTACTCGCTAACTGCGAGGTACGATATGGATTGTAGCCAGTTGCGCCAATCGTCACATCAACACCAGATTGTGCTGCTTGGTTCATATAGGACAAGAATGCGTAAGCTGCAGCTTTCGTTTTTGCGTCAGCCCCTTTATTAACTGCTCCTGCCCATCCGCCAAAGGCTGCAAACGGAGCATAGTTTATGCCGTCAACAGCATATGGAGCCGTCGCAGCAGAAACAGGAACCAACTTTCCAGTTGCTCGATCTAGCACTTCTGTTGAGCCAACTGCTGAAATAGCATACATCTTGCCTCTGATTGATTTTGCATCATCGTCAAGTTGCAATGTGCCTGGATCACCCCATTCTACAATCAAGCCACACCGACCTGCTTTGAACAAAGCGCGAGTGTCACCAATATCCATATTCAACTCGTCTGGTGGACCGTATTGACCCGTAGCTTTGTAAAGTTCAAAGGCTTTTTTCCAGCCTTCATTATTGATGATCGGTTTCATTGTCGCATTATCAAAATGGAAGCCTTGAGCAGTACCTTGTGTCTGAACGATTGGAGCAGCAAAGGTCTGGATCGCAAAATACGACTGTGCATTTCTCTTTTTGAAGATGCAGGAACCAAAATCGCCTTCACCGTCTCCGTTCATGTCTTCACCGTGGATTTTGGAAGCAACTTCCAAATACTCTTCCCAAGTTTTGGGTGGCTGTAATCCTTTACTGCTTAAAACATCAGTCCGGTAATAGACCATCTGGAAGTCACCATCGACCATCAGAAGTTTGGTTTTTCCACCAACTTTTTGACCGAATTCACGAAAATAAGGCGCGATGTCATCAAGATCAATCTTACTGTCGGCTGCAATATAAGGATCGAGGTCCTCTAACAGACCAGCGGCATCAAGTTCTACGCCCCAACCCGCAGCGAAAACGCCCACGTCGATCGAATTGGTGCCAGTTGACCAGTCAGCTTGAATTTTTGGAAAAATCTCAGCGAACGGAACTTCCGTTACCACAATTTTTGCGCCTGTCATTGCTTCAAAGTCTTTTCCACGTTCAGCCAATGGACCTGCAATCACATAGCCAGGCCGCGTTAGGATATCGACTGTAACGCCCTTAAAGTCTTGAGCCACCGCTGGAATAGCGGTTAGACCCATAGCCGCGACGCCCAATGTCAGCGCCGACAATTTTTTTAAAAACATTAAATTCCCTCCCAGGTATTAGTTCTTGTTGAGCCCTTACGGGCACTAGTTCAATTAGCTTAGGTCGCAATTTTCTATCTTACAACAAAAAATTTCCTTTATTCCGTAACGTGTAATTGAGTGTCGATAATTTGGCTCACCTAATCCTTTCTGGACAACTTATGAATGTTGTTTAAAGTCTAAGGATATCACCTACGAGGGAATACTTTGGACACTGGCTTAAAAGATCGTGTAATACTTGTTACCGGTGCATCTGGTGGTATCGGCGCTGCAACAGTACGTATGTTAGCCAAAGAAAAAGCAAAGGTTATCGCCTCAGGCCGAAACGAAGATAAACTGGCACAGCTAGCGATGGACACAGGATGTGATGTGCTGCCCTTCGATCTAGCCTCAGAGCGTTCCGTGAAAGCCGCCTTATCAGGCATTGAGGTTTTTGGCATTGTAAACTGCGGTGGCTGGGGCGGTGAGATTGCGTCGCCAATGGAAACCGATTTGGAGGTGTTCGACAAAGTCACTAGTGTGAATGCGCGCGGCACACTTCTAGTAACGAAGTATGCCTCTCAGGGGATGATCAAAGCTGGGCTTGGCGGCTCGATTGTAAATGTTTCTAGTCAGGCCTCGCTTGTTGGGCTAGCTGGACATATTTCGTACGCATCCTCTAAAGGCGCAGTCGATGCGATGACACGAGTTTCTGCGTTAGAACTGGGAAAGTATAACATTCGCGTTAATGCTGTAAATCCGACGGTTGTAATGACACCGATGTCGGAATGGTATTGGGGACGGGAGGACGTTGGTGGCCCTCTTCTCGATGCTATGCCACTTGCCCGTTGGGCTACTGAAGAGGATTGCGCAGCGCCTATTGTCTTCCTTCTGTCGGATGCATCAGCAATGATTTCGGGCGTATGCCTTCCAATAGATGGCGGCTTCACTGCCGTTTAACTAGAAACCTCAGCTGACGGTCCTATCAAATTTTTCACTTTTAGAGTAGGCCAAGATCCTATTGGTCTAAGTATTTTAAACCAAGTTACCAATGGCTATTCGACTTTGGTAGAATTAGGCGATGTGCAATTGTCGACGGCCAAGTTCGGTAAGGTCGTCAACTGTAGCCCTGCCCTCGAAATTTACCTCATAGTCCTCGGCAGCAAAATCTGGCGCACTTCGTCCTGAATAGAAGGCATCTGCTTGTCTGCGTGCATAGGCTTCGTTTTTTGCGCAAACTGGTGATGCACCGACATAAATAACATTTGCATAATGATCGCCTTGGTGCTCATTTGCCACAGAATGTATTACATCGGGATGCCACCAAACCGTGTCACCTGGTTCCACCTCTGGAATACTGATTAAACCTTCCAGAATTTCTTTATGCCATTCTTCGCTTGCACCCAATGCCCGCCCGGGGGTTGCACCACAAAGGTCATCCTCAGCAACATCTTTTTGCAGAGCCCTGAGTAAGAAATAGGAAATCGATTTTGCTATTGGTAATAGACTTAGAGTTCCATCGCCAGGACCCTGCGGTGTTAATGCAGTCCATCCTTGAAACGTACGAAACATCGAGCAAACGGAAGGCGATGCATATTCGCGTGTCTGCGTACGAAATGCGGCCTTCCATGGGTCAAAGCCTTGAATATTCCCTTCGTAAATGCGACGGTATATAGCCTGATAGGCTGGATCACACCATCTTTCATAAGAGCCACTGTCCATGTGTGGTGAAAGGCCAAGCGTTGTGTCTCCTGGTTGACGCCGACGGATGCGATCAGCATAAGTAAAATCGTTCTCAGGATCGAATTCAGGACCCATTGGACCAGAAGTATCATACAGCTGGTTCAGGAAACGCTTTGTAATTGCCATACTCACCGCCTGCCTTGCCATAACTTGTGGACGTGACCAGTAGAGACTAAAAATCTGTGGTGTTGCATTTTTAAGAGCGCTGAAATACTTATCTAGATCTCTTTTTTTGTTGGCTGCAGTGAGATAGTCGTTTCGGTCAATATATTCACCAATCTCATGGTTCCACTCACTGACTTGAATACGATCAAAAACGCCTTTTACGATCACGCATCCACGGCGACGAACCAACTCACGAAAGGGCTCTTCAACAGCACAATCAGCAATTTTATGATATTCAATTTGTGGAATAACGGAAAGCTCTGAGTCATACTGAGCTCTTATCGCTTCAACTTCACGAAGGACCAATTCGCGACTTTCAGCAAATGCTTTGGTCACATCAAACCTTCTTAAAAGTTCGGATTTCGTTTCTCGGATGAAACGTTTTGAGTCAAATTCCACACTACACCTCATTTGCAGTCTCGTTTCCCAACATTATATCAGCTTTTAGGACATTCATAGATTTATCTAAATATCAGTACTGAAACAGGATTGATTTGAAATGACTTGAAGTTTGTTTGCCCTTGACAGGCTAGCAATCAGGATTTTTATTGTTTGGATAACCGAATTAATTGTCTTGTTAAGGAGATTTTGATGGCAGAGTCGGACTTTGGCCGCGAGGACTCGCGAGGAGACTGGTCACCAGACAAGCCGATAAGCTACGGCCCACTCTTTGCTTGGCCTCCAAAGCCTAGAGCCCTAGTAACCTGGTTCTTTGGAATTCCAGGGTACCTGCTCCCCTGGAATTTGGCGTACGCTATTGCTGCGGTCGGTATCTGGTTCTTTCTGACCCCATCATTGGATAATTTCCAAAAACTTTCGGTATTTTGGTTCGGGGTACTTCTGGTACGCAACCTGGTGCTAGCGCTGATTGTTTATGGTACTTGGCACTTATGGCTCTATGTATTTAGAAAACAGGGTACAGATTTTAAATATAACCGAAAATGGCCTGACGGAAATTCAAAGCGCTTTACCTTTAATAATCAGACCTATGACAACATGTTCTGGACATTGGCTAGTGGGGTACCTATCTGGACATGCTATGAAGTGCTATTGCTCTGGGCCTATTCAAATGGCTATGCGACGATGATCAATCCGATCGACAACCCAGTAGGATTCACTTTAATTTTTCTGCTTGTGCCGTTCGTGCATGAGGTAGGGTTTTATTTTGCGCATCGTTTCCTACACTGGCCGCCTCTCTACCGGATTGCGCACCAGCTTCATCATCGAAATACAAATCCAGGGCCTTGGTCTGGACTTTCTATGCATCCAATCGAACACGTGATTTATTTTTCCTCTGTCCTGATCTTCTTTGTTATACCTGCACACCCAATGCATATGATCAATCTCCTATCTAGGCTTGGGGTTGCTCCAGCGGAGGGACATACGGGCTTCGACCGGATTGTGACAGGCGAGGAAACATCTTTTGATAGGTCTTATTACGCACATTATCTCCATCATAAATATTTCGAAGTAAATTACGCAGACGGTATGGTTCCTTTGGATAAATGGTTCGGGTCTTTCCACGATGGTACGCCCGAAGCACATGAAAAAATGAAAGAGCGCAGGCGCAGGCGTGGTATCTAACCGCCTACTATCAGTGTGAAAATATGAATATGAACACAGCATGAAACGTTCGAGAGTTAATGATATTATGGCACATGCGGATGAGATGATCCGCAGCTTTGGCTTCCGATTACCGCCCTTCGCCTACTGGACACCTAAAGAGTTCCACGACAACAAGAGCATCGCTGGTCATATTATAGATGCTCAATGTGGTTGGGACATCACTGACTTCGGCTCAGGAAATTTTGACTCAATGGGGCTGTTTTTGTTTACCCTACGCAATGGCCGATTGGCAGATTTGCAGCGCGGTGGTGGCATGTGTTATGCTGAAAAGCTACTGATTTCTAGGCAAGACCAGCTGTCGCCCATGCATACTCATGTAATCAAAGCTGAAGATATTATTAATCGCGGTGGCGCTACTTTAGTGGTGGAGTTATTTGGATCTAATGCCGATGGTGGGTTTGCTGACGGCAAGGGCGGAATAGTATCCTGCGATGGTATTCGTCGAGAATTCGCACCTGGGGATAAACTCCGCCTGGCTCCCGGAGAAAGTGTGACTCTCATGCCTGGAGACTGGCACGCCTTTTGGGGTGAAGGTGGTGACGTTTTAATCGGTGAGGTATCAACGGTAAATGACGATAATACCGACAATGTCTTCCGCGAAGCAATTGGCCGTTTTTCACAAATCGAAGAAGACGAACCACCGCGCTATTTATTAGTAAGTGATTATGAAAAATGGCTCCAAAATTGATGTGAGATATTTGGATATACTTTTTAGGATTAGACTATTGATGGAGAGAACTAGACGACCTGATGAGAGAAAAAATGCAGACCTCTGCCATTCCTAAACTGTCGAATTCAACACTTTCCAAACTTCCCAGTGGTGTGAAAATTCCTAACTATAATCGTAGCAATTTGACCGCCGGTATTGTTCATATTGGTCTGGGCAATTTTCACCGCGCCCACCAGTCTTGGTATCTGCATCGCTTGATGCAGCAGGGGAAAGCCCATGATTGGGCTATCATTGGCGCGGGTGTAAAAGAATTTGACAAAGCCCAGCGCCTAAAACTGCTCGCGCAAGATTTCCTTACTACCCTTGTTGAATTATCACCAGTGGGCCGCGAAGTGGAAGTTGTGGGCTCAATGATTGATTATGCCCCAATCGAAGCCAATAATGGAGCACTGATCGCCCAGATGGCCAAACCAGAGATTAAAATTGTAACCCTGACTGTGACTGAGGGCGGTTATTATGTTGATCCAGTCAGCAAAAGCTTCGACTCTAGCCACCCAGATATCGTCTATGATGCCACCCATCCAGAGGCGCCAAAAACCGCCTTTGGGGCCATGGTCGCCGCCCTGCGGTTGCGGCGTGACAGCGGGGTGGGACCTTTCACCTGCCAGAGCTGCGACAATCTGCAGGGTAATGGAGCAACCTTGCGCCAGGTGATAGTAGCGCTCGCTCGACTATCTGACCCAAAGCTTTCCGAGTGGATTGAAGCAAACTGTAGTTTTCCTAATTCAATGGTCGATTGCATTGTGCCGGCCACCACGGCCAAAGAACGTGCCTTGGTCCATGATTTTGGTATTTCCGACGCAGTGCCTGTCACCCATGAAGACTTTCGCCAATGGGTGATTGAAGATGATTTTTGTGCAGGCCGTCCAGATTGGGACATAGCTGGGGCTACTTTTACAAATGACGTACATGATTTTGAGATGATGAAAATTCGTATTCTTAACGGTGCTCATCAGGTGGTCGCTGTACCCGGAGAGGTACTTTCTATGGAAACCATTGAACAGTGTATGAAACATTCATTGATAGGCTCTTTGTTTCAAAAATTAATTCTTAGCGAAGTGGCACCCCATGTAAAATCAGTACCCAGCATAACACCGGAAAATTATGTTGATTTGGTTCGTACACGTTTTTCAAACCCAAAAATAATTGATACGACCCGTCGAGTGGCCTATGATGGATCATCCCGACAGCCAGGGTTCTTAATGCCATCAATTCGTGATGGATTAGCCAATGGCACACCTATTGATGGATTGGCTTTAATCCAAGCCTCTTGGGCCCGCATGTGTGAAGGTACGCGTCAGGATGGTACACTAATTGAACCAAACGACCCTTTCTGGGACGAACTTCAAACCAACGCCAAAGCCGCGCGTAGTGACCCAAGCGTATGGCTAGAAATGAAACAAATATATGGAAACCTAGCTGCAGAGCCAAAATTTGCTAAAAGCTTTAAAACTTGGTTGGGCATAATATGGGACCAAGGGCTAGACAAAGCGATTGAAATCTACCTAAAAGTCTAAATTGAGCCAAGTAAACAAGGCCAATAACTGCAGTTATTAATTTTAGGAAACTAACATGATCCTTTGTTGCGGAGAAGCTCTTATTGACATGATCCCAGAGCATACAATCAAGGATACAAATGGATTTGTTCCATACCCAGGTGGTGCTATTTTCAACACTGCTATTGGCATGGGCCGGCTAGAATGTAGTGTGGGATTAATGAGTGGTATATCTACCGATTTTTTTGGTCAACAGCTCATGGCTGAATTGAGTGCAAGCAATGTAAATACGAGCAATGTCATACTTTCAGATCGTCCAACAACATTGGCTTTTGTTCAATTGACTAATGGCCAAGCATCATACTTGTTTTATGACGAAAACTCAGCGGGTCGAATGATAGCAGTCGAAGATATGCCACACCAATTTGACGCTGTTAAGGCCTTTTTATTCGGTGGCATCAGTCTACACTGTAACCCTGGAGCAGAAACCTATGTACAGTTTGCTGAAACTCATGCTCACAGCTCGGTCGTTATGGTTGATCCCAATATTCGGACAAGCTTTATTTCTAATGAAATGCTCTTTCGTGAGCACATGGAACGGATGTTCAGATTAGCAGATATAGTGAAAGTTTCTGACGAGGATTTAAACTGGTTGTTTCCAGAGCCAGAAACCGTTGAAAAAAAAATTAACATACTGCAGGAATTTGGACCTGCCCTTGTTGTTTTGACGCAAGGCGAAACTGGCGTAACGGCTTGGAAGCCTGACGGAAATCCAATCTTCGTTGAGAGTTTGAAAGTAGATGTTGTCGATACAGTTGGCGCGGGTGATAGTTTCAATGCAGGATTTCTGACAAGTCTCGCCAAAGCAGGACATCTCAATAAAGCTGATATCAGGCAGATTTTGGAAAATGATATTATAGCGGCTCTGAATTATGGCGTCCGCGCCGCCGCTGTAACAGTGGGCCGAGCAGGGGCAAATCCGCCTTGGAAAGATGAACTCTAATAACATGGGTAATTCTGAGTGATATTGATGGAATAGATTTCGAATATCTAGACATAGCAGACCATTAGTAATATCTGCTTAATTTTCCTAGTACCAAGAGTTCCATTGTTTCTTAAAACTCCACTAAAAGCGTGACAAGTTTACAATTGAGAATTTAATTTCTGATCTTTTTTTCTAACAAATAGATAAATCGAGACCTAGCGTTGGGTAATTGTTCCATTCCAAATGCGGTCAAAACTTTTCTTTCTAGGAAAAATTGCGAAACTTTCAGACCATCTAAAATATCTTCAAGCGAATTAACTTGGCCACTCGCTGCTACCGGGTAAAGCAATAATTTGGATGACCAATCGCCAGCAGCAGCTTGAGACACTGCACAGCCAGATTTAGGCGAAATAAATTTTAGGTTCTCTCTGGAGCCAGTGACAGTACATTTTTCCAAATCCAACCCAAAGCCAAGAGTTTCTAGAAACTCCAATTCCCACTTGAAATAGCCAAGCATCCAAATATCTGGAAATTGCAGCAGATCAAAAAGATTTTCTGAACTCTCATAAAAGTCTTTGTAAACCTGGCCTGGCGGGAAAAACCTGTTTATCAATGTGGCAGAGGATAGCATGCCTGCCAAAAGAAGACGGTCATTCATTACGTTGGCAGTTCTAGATCTAATTAGTTCAACCTGGAAAGAGCCCAGATGCTCCTCCAACCGAGCTTTCCAGGTTAGATCTAATTGAGCACCAATCTGTAATATAGGCTTGAGCTTCTTTGACTGCCCTCCCCTTACGACACCACTAGATTTTCCATGATCAGGTGTAAAAACGTCAATGATTAAGGACGTTTCTCCAAATGGCTTTGTCGCCAGTAGAATTCCTCTGTCACGCCATTCCATGGAGACACTCTGAAAATCTAAAATTGCATTTTACTTTATATATCATCGAGAAAATGGTCACCTTGGCGAGACTCTATTTCCACAACCCAAAGATCCCTATCTCTGGAGAGCTGTCTAAATAATAACTCATCTAATTCCTTTTCATCTCCACTTTGGAATTTTGACCATTGGCTTATATTTTTTTCCAACGAAAACGATCTTTCAAATAAAATCGCATTACCATCTAATTTATTCACTTTAACGATGATAGCGCCAGCCGTATCGTCCCCGTGCGAAACCACAAAAGCTGGTACTCCCATCAAATTCAGTCTTTTTATATAAGCTTGAACCCAGAATGAACTAGTCAAACGCGTCATTTGTTTCCATCTCTAAAGTCTAAACCCATCTCTGAGTAACGCTCTGTTTCCTCCATCCACTTTTCCCTGACTTTTAATCTTAAAAATAAATGAACCTTAACACCTAAGAATTCTTCAATACTTAATCTTGAGGCCATAGAAACAGCTTTTATAGTTTCTCCATTTTTCCCCAACACAATTCCTTTATGGCCTGATCTGGATAAGTAAATCATCTGCTCAATACGTATAGATTTGTCAGGCCTTTCTTCCCACTTTTCTGTCTCAACTGTTAGCTGATAAGGAAGCTCTTGGTGCAAACGAAGTGTTAATTTTTCGCGCGTTATTTCTGCAGCTATCATCCTCAATGGCATGTCAGATATTTGATCATCAGGATAAAGCCATGGTCCCTTTGGTAAGTTCGATCCCAGCCAACGCTTAAGGTCACCTATACCTTTGCCCTTTTCGGCTGAAATCATAAACGTTTCAGCAAAAAGGTGGCTTTCATTGATTTCTTTGCTCAAAGAAAGCAAATCCTTAACTTCCACTTTATCAATTTTATTAATAACTAAAACTAATTTACCATTTAACCCTGTTTCAGAAATCGACAAAATTATATTTTTTACACCTTCTGTGAGTCCTCGATGGGCCTCGACTATCAAAAGAGTTATGTCGGAGTCAGCAGCACCACTCCAAGCGGCGGCGACCATTGCTCGGTCTAACCGCCTACGTGGTTTAAATAATCCAGGAGTGTCTACAAAAATAATTTGAGACTGATCCTCTATACTAACTCCACGTATGCGTGTTCGAGTTGTCTGCACTTTATGAGTTACTATAGATATTTTTGCTCCAACCATCTTATTAAGGAGTGTAGATTTCCCAGCATTTGGCTCACCAATTAAAGCCACGAAGCCTGACCTCGGCATTAAATTAATTCTCTCATGGTTTGCAGTAAGGATTTAGCAGCCATTTGCTCTGCCTGTCTTTTACTACCAGCTAAAGCATCTGCAGTTTCTCCTGAGTCCAACATCACTTGTACAAGAAAATCTGGTGCATGATCCGGACCACTTTGCGAAATTACCTCATATTTGGGAGGGGCTTGGCCTCTAGCCTGCGCCCATTCCTGGAGCATCGTTTTTGCATCACGTGCGTCACCTTTGACATTCCTAATACGATCACCCCAAAGCTCAATTACTATTTTCTTAGCAAGTTCAAAACCACCATCTTTGTAAATCGCAGCAATCACGGCCTCCATACCATCCCCTAGTAATGCATCCTTTCTTCGGCCTCCTGAAAGCATTTCAGATCGCCCTATTTTTAGCACACTACCTAGATCGATTTGGCGTGCAACTTCAGCACACGCTTCTTTCCGAACCAAGGAATTAAATCTTGGTGCGAGAGTTCCCTCCGGAGCTAATCGATCAGTCTCCAAAAGAGCTTCTGCCATAACAAGACCAAGAACACGGTCACCCAGAAACTCTAATCTCTGATTATCTTTTCTAGATTTCGAGGCTATTGATGAATGCGTTAAAGCTTCAATCAGTAAACTTATATTGGAAAATTGGTAACCCAGTCTCTGCTCAAAAGATCGAATAGGCTCAGATTTTTTCACTGAACTGCCTTGAAAAATCGATCGCGTCTCCATGTCCAGAAAAACAACATGGAACGACCAGCTGATGAAAACATAACACGATCAGCTCTTCCCACTAGGTTTTCATAAGGTAC